>JAEEGL015937164.1_pt1 | contig 11667 bp, 11 predicted proteins | sample 9134231 | NCBI WGS metagenome assembly JAEEGL01 (sample SAMN16246548, study PRJNA631951) | gut metagenome | biome: gut microbiome; feature: rumen; material: fiber-attached | host: Bos | place: Iran: Karaj | collected 2018-10 | reverse complement strand
GGTTCTTGCAGCAGTATCCGCACCGGTCCCGCTGCCTGCGTTGCTGCTGCCACAGCCTGCCAGCATGGATACTGCCATCACTGCGGTAAGAGCAACTGCTACGAGTTTCTTACACTTCATTTTTCATACCTCCGTTTCTTGTTGCTTTGTTTTGGTGATATCTATTTCATCCCGACACCACGCCGGGTTTCACCCATCTTGCGATCAGCCCTTGACTGCACCGATCATAATACCTTTTACAAAATACTTCTGGAAGATCGGATAAACCAGCATGATCGGCAATACCACGATCACCGTGATCGTCATACGTACACTGGTGGTCGTCTGGGTCGTTGCTGCCGCTGCCGCCAGAGAAGAAGTACTGGTATTACTCTGGGCAAGAGATGCCAAGGAGCTTGCCTGATTTAAGTATTGATACAGCACAAACTGTAAGGGATATAACTTCGTATCGGTCATTAACAGCAAGGTATCCTGGAAAGCATTCCACTGTGCAACCGCGGAGAAAATGGCAACGGTCGCCATGATGGGCTTAATGACCGGAACGATGACCTTATAAAAGATGGTCAGTACGCCTGCACCGTCGATCTCTGCCGCTTCCTGAAGTTCCTTGGGCACTGACTCTACAAAGGTCTTGGTCAGGATCAGATTAAAGGGCGATACAATGGCAGGCAGAATATATCCCCAGAAGTTATTGGTAAGATGCATGGTCATCATGACCAGGTACCAGGGAATGATACCGGCATTAAAATACATGGTCGCTACGATCAGACGATACCAGAACTTTCTTGCCCACATTTTTTCCTGAGTAAACATAAATCCCAGGAATGCGGATGCAAACACCGTACATGCCGTACCGAGAACCGTTCTCATGACCGAGATCTTAAAGGCCTGTAACAGACCGTCGATCCGGAAAGCGGAAACATAGTTGTGAAAATGCAGCCCCTGGGGCCAAAAGAGAACATCTCCTCTGGCACTGATGTCATTGGCACTGATGGTATTGATCACAATATAGTAAAACGGATACAGACAAAGGAAAGCTGCCAGAGAAAAGATGATGTAGCATACGATTTCCAGCGTTCTGTCTCCCGCACTGATGTGCATTTTCTTTTTTGCGTTTTCCTGTTTCATCATGTCACCCCCTATCAAAGAATGCTCTCGCCACGGATGCGCTTGGATGCACCGTTTACGATGATCAGCAGCACCAGGGATACCAGACTCTTTAACATACTGATGGCAACCGATACGGAATATCCGCCGCTGCCCATGGCCATGTTGTAAACATAGAGGTCAAGAACCTGGATATATTCTTTGTTAAAGGCATTCTGGAAAACGTAGTACTGTTCCATACCGTTGTTCAGGAAGTTTGCCACATTTAAAACCAGCAGAACAAAGTAGGTAGGAAGCAGGCTGGGGATCGTGATATGCCAGATGATCTGCATTCTGGAAGCTCCATCCACTCTTGCCGCCTGGAGCATTTCATCATCGATACTGGAGATCGCCGCAATGTACATAATTGCCGCCCATCCCAGATTCTTCCAGGTCAGCCACAGCCACTGGGTAAACCACACATGATCCGAAGCCTGTAAGAACAGGATCGGCGTATCGATCACGCCAAGCTTCATCAGAAGGGAATTCATCATACCCGTACTGTTAAATAACGAAAAGGCGATGGAATATACCATAACCCAGCTGACGAAATTGGGAAGGGTTGTAACCGTCTGCACAAACTTGCGGAACTTAACTCCCCGGATCTCATTGAGAAATACCGCAAACAGCATGGGAAGCCAGCTGGTTCCGATGGTGATACCGCTCATTGCGAAGGTATTTTTCAGAACCTGTATGATCTGATCGATCTTGGTCTGGCTGCTGATCAGAGAAACAAACCATTTAAACCCGACAAAGGGGCAGTTGGAAAGCGCCTTGGGTGGTTTGTAATCATAGAATGCATACATCCATCCATACAGAGGATAGTAGCAAAAGAGCAGAACTAAAATGATAAAAGGCAGAACCAGTAAAAACAGTTTGAAGGAATAAAGTTTTTTCTTAGACACCCCGATATGCCTCCCTTACATTAACGATTCATTGATATATTTTGCCGCTTCGGTTACGGACTTACGGATCACCATGGTACAGGGAACCTTAGTGACCTCTTCGTACGAATTGCCCCCTCGCAAATCCGTTCCGGCTTCTTCGATCTTCTTTAGGACGATCTCAGCCGATATCCTTCCGATCTCTCTGAGCGGCAGTTCCGTAGTTGTCAGCTGCGGCCTGAAAAATGCCGAAATACTGTCATTATCAAATCCCGCTACGGACAGCTCTTTTCCCACAGTGATATTTTTTTCTTCCAGATAATCGTAAATACCGCCCGTCATCTGATCAGAGATCCCAAACAGTGCGGTGATCCCCTGTGTGATCAGCTCCCTGGCTCCAAGATACCCCGCTTCTCTGGTCCAGTCCCCGTAGTAGACAAGCTTGGGATCAAACAAAAGGCCGTTATCATACATGGCCTTCTGATATCCGCTCAGTCGCTGGACGGTGTGGATGTTTTCTCTCCTTCCGCCCACGAAGCCGATCCGTTTATGTCCCATCCGGATCAGGTACTGTACCATCTCGTATGCGCTTTTTTCATCATCGATCACAACCGAGGGAATCTCGTCAGAATCGGAATAGGCATAACACATAACGGCGGGAAGATAAAAGTCATCATCAAAGGCTTTGATGATCCGGGCATGACCAGCTAAATAGATCACTCCATCTACCTGCTCCGCCAGGACATCCTGCACAACCGGATCTAATACCGAATGGAACTGCTCTTCCTGCCCGTACCAGGTATCCGACCATCTGTCATACAGTCGAAGGTTATGAACGATCACCCGATAGCCCTTTTCTTCGCAGCTGGCCATGATGCTCTCAATAACGGGAGGCGATGTGAACTGGGCAATGTCTTCCGCGATGATGGCAATGGTCCTGGACTTTTTCACACGAAGTCCCTTTGCCATAACATTGGGCTTGTACCCTGTTTCCCTGACGACATCCAATATTCGTTTTCTGGTTTCTTCGCTGGTCTTAGCTTTCCCGTTGATAACGTTGGAAACAGTAGTCGCTGACACCCCGCATTTTTCTGCAACTTCTTTTAATGTAACCATCTGGGTTCCTCAAAAAGGATGGGTGGTTTATCGTTAAACCTATGTTTATTATCACCTCCATAGCACTTATCTGTCAATAGCCAATTTAGCAAACCGCCCATAAAACCCCATTTTTGCGCATAAAAATTGTGCACATAGTCATTTCTTTTGTCTATTTTGATTACCCGATTGACGTTTAAAATCAGTTTAACGATAAACAAAATCAGATTTTTGTGCACTTTTGATTTCAAAGAAAAAAAGCCTTACCGGCCGGGCGCCGTAAGGCTTTCAGGTGTATGGCTTTCCATCGTATGGTTTTCAAAATGACTCAGCGAAAGATATCGGCTCCTTTTCGAACAAAGAATACCGGAATATCCCGCATGCTGCAGGGGATCTCTATCGTTTCTCCCCCGGTATATATCCGCAGCTTATCTTTTTCCAAATGCATCAGTTCCCTTCCCAGGATCCACTCTCCTTGCGGAAGTGTCACTTTTACCTTCGTCTCCCCTTCATCAAAGATAGGACAGGATAACACATCGTCTCCAAAGAAGAAGCAGTCCGCTTCCACATCATAATCCGGCTGTTTTAAGAACACCGGATAGATAATGGGGTCGCAGGTTTTTACGCTGCGCTCCATCTGTCGGTACAGATAGGGGATAAGGGCTTCCCGCAGGTCAAAAAGCTTCTTTACCGTAGGGATCTCCTCTTCATAGAGCCAGGGCATATTGGAGGACTTATCATCGTTCCAGGAATGAAGCACAAAGCGAGGGGTAAACAGACCATACTGGATCCAGCGAAGAAACAGTTCCTTCGAGGGTCTGGGTCCAGCGAAACCGCCGATATCCTGACCAAAATTGTAGATCCCGCTCAGGCTCATGGTCATTGCCATCTTGTGATTATAACGAAAATCCGCAAAGCTGGTCCGGTTATCTCCGGTCCAGGTAGAGGCGATCCGCGCACTTCCCACCATACCGCAGCGGGTCACGGCGGTTTTGTTCGAAATATCCTTCACGGCTTCCAGACTGGCTCTCGTCATGAGGAAGGAAAACAGCGGCCGTATCCTCTTGGCAGGAATGGGCCTTCCAAAGCCTGCTGCCATCACCGTTTCATCCGGTACATCGATCTCATTGTTATCATTCCAGGTACTGTAATACCCCTTATCCGCCAGCTGCTCCTTCACGCACTTTGTCCAGAAAGCGGCAGCGTCCGGGTCTGTAAAATCCAGATAGCTTCCCATACCGCCCCAGAACGGGAATCTGGCAGGCGTCCCATCGGGATTTTTTAAAAACCAACCGTTTTGGGCAATCTCGTCATATAACGGATGGGAATCCAAAAAGCAGGGCTTGATATTGGGAAAAAACTCCACGCCCTTTTCCCGGAAAAGGGCACTCAAGCCCTCCGGAGAAGGGATCTTGTCCGTATTCCAGTGGAAGACATAGCGCTGCTCACCGATCTGGGTATACCCGCTGGAAAGATAAAAACCGCCGGGATGAATGCCGCATTCTTCGCAGCGCTTTAAAAAGCCCTCCAGCTGGGCTCCCGCATCCGGTGCATCGGTATACGCCATGGTACTGCCGCAGTATTTCAGAGTCCACACAGGCGGCAGAAAAGTTCCGCCGGATAAATGGCTAAAGGCACGGAGGATCTTAGGGATCTCTCCGTAGAAAACATAGTAAACCAGCGCCTCATCCTCACAACGGAAGGACTTAAAGAAAGTATAGTAATTATCATGCTCCCGACCAAAGTCAAAGAAGCCGTCTGCATAGGTATCGTAATAAATGCCGTAGCTGCCGGCAGAATTTCTGCACATGTAGAAGGGCACATACTTATACAGGGGATCGGAATATCTTGCATCAAAGCCCATGGAATCCGTACTTCCCAGGGTAAAGGTGCGCCCGCTTTTATTGACGTCTCCGGTCTTATCCCCCAGGCCGAAGATCTCTTCCGTTTCCTCTCTGGACAGATAGTGACATACGCCCCTTCCCAGTTCCCCTTCCAGGTTGTAGGCCATGTATTCCCGGTCGCGAAACAGTGCTTTTCCTTTCCGGAAATGGGAAAGCAGCAGGTTCTTTTTTTCTGCCACCAAAGTCGTATCTCCAAAGGTAAACCGGAAGGCGTTTCCCTCTTCTGTCACTGTAACATCCTGCATTTCCAGACCCTTGTTACTTAAGCGATCCCTTCCTTCGCAGGGCATATCCCCATCGGGGCAAACGGAAAAGGTAGGAAAGAGCCTTGCTCCTTCCCGGTAAATGGCTACCCGCAGCATGTCCTTATAAAAATCCAGACGGGCATTGATCCCCTCTGCCTTAAGGATACAGGTGCCATGCTCCTTATGGATCAACGAAAAAACGTGCTCGTATTTCATTTCGGATCTCCTTTAAAGGTATTTTGGATAAGCTTCAGAAGGTTCGCCCGCTGCATCTTCATTCCGTCCCTTGTGATGTGCAGAGGCTTACTGCCCTTTTTCCAGATGGGCCGCCCGTTTCCGTTGGGATCACCCGTATTTACAAATGCGGCGATGTAATCCATCATCTGCTCCGATACCGCTCTATCCTTCTCATCATAGGGACGAAAGCTCTGCCCAAGGGTGCCAAACAGATACCGCAGATCCGAGGAATGGAAAGCTCCGTTATCATCTCCGGGCGCATCGATATCAAAGTAATACCGATAGCCCTTATTATCCCGGATAAACCGGTATGCCATGTGATACAGGATCCCGTTGAACATATCGCTTGATGTGGTTCCTGCCATGTATTCCAGCTTAAGAGGATGCCGGATCAGCTCCGCGGTATCCTGTTCCAACAGGTACCCGTCGACCACCGGCTGGGTATTTACGGTATTATCTTTCCGTTTTGTTTTGATCTCTTCGATGGCTGCAAGGACCGATCGTTCATCTAACTGCCGGAATTCTTCGAAGGTTTTTACTCCTGCCTTTTCCATTACTTCCAGCCAGTATTCTCTGGTCACTTCCGCAGGCTTTGGCCTTGCGATCTTTGGGAACAAGCCACCGCCGGAGATCATGATGGCACGGCAAAAGAGCCCCTGCGCCTTATTCGAAAGACACAGATACTGCAGGGAAATGGCGCCTGCACTCTGGCCCATGACACTGATGTTTTCCGGATCTCCTCCAAAGGATCTGATGTGTCGCTTTACCCACTTAAGCGCCACCAGCATATCGTCCAGGCCAAAGTTCCCGTCCCGTCCGTATCTGTCCTGTATTTTTTCATGGGTCATATAGCCGAAGACCCCTACCCGGTAATTGATGCATACCAGAATAACGCCCCGCTTTGCATAGCCTGCTCCGTCCAGATAGCCCTCGGAGTTTGCCATGGAATTAAAGCCACCGCCGTGGATAAATACCAGCACCGGCGCATTTTCCGCCTCCTTAGGCGTATAGATATTGAGGTTCAGGCAGTCCTCACTGTAGGTAAAGGATAACCCCTCCCGAAATTCCCGGTGATAAAAGCGCCGCTCCGGCACGTCCAGATGGGGAAAATAGGTCCGGTACTGGGTACAGGCATCGCCAAAGCAGGTGGCATCATAAGTGCCTTCCCAGGTATCCACAGGCTCTGCATAGGAAAAGCGCTCCGCTTTCGCATAACGGATCCCCAAAAATGCCAGGTCCTCTTCCCGCATTAAACCGCGGATAGGGCCCAGATCGGTTTGCTTTTCGATATATGTACTATTCGTCATAGACCATTCTTCTTTCATGCACTTTTATGGCAGATCGTTTTTTCTTAAGATCAGGCTCGCTCTTTTCCGAAATAGGCTTCTTTTCTGGTCTGGAGTTCACTGACCTTCTCTTTGGAAAGGGGATACCAGATCATAAGGAATAATGCCATCAGTCCAAACATGACCGCAGGGATCAGGGTTGCCAGTACATACATAAGGGACAGCTGGCCTGCACTAAAGGTAAATTCCAGGGTACTTGCGCTGTCAAAATAGCCCATGGCAAGGAGGGCTGCGTTCACTGCAATGGCAGAGATCACCTGTCCCAGTTTGCGGAAGAAATTAAGGAAGGCGTATGCCGTTCCGTTATCCCTGCTGCCGGTGGTCACTTCGATCTCATCAATGGCATCTCCCGCCATCGCCCATAACTGCAGTACAAAGAGATTTAATCCGAATCCGGAGATAAAGCACAGCACCATAAAGGGCATCAGCGCATCTGCAGGATTTAGGAATTTCAGGAAAAACATCAGGAAATTGGCGGCTGCCGCAACGATCATACCGGCAGAGGTGATCTCTTTTTTACCGAACTTCCTGGCAAGCTTCGGCGTAAAAGCCATCAGGATCGCCATGGGAATGTAGGTAAGGATCGTAGGGAGAGAAACAAAGATACCGCCTTTTCCGAAGTAGTAACGGATCAGGTAAACATAATAGCTCTGGGTAAACATCTGGCCTGCCAGAAGGAGCATGGCAACCACCGAAATGGACAGCATGGCCTTGTTAGCGAAGATCAGTTTTAAGGCTTTTGCCGCAGCACCCTTTTCATGCTTTTTAGGCTCTGCTTTTACACGCTCCTTGGTACCCAGGAAGGCAAAGAGAAGCGCTACCATGGAAAGAACGGCCATGACAATAACACCGGTTAAGAGCACATCGTATTTTACAATGGATCTGCCCGTTGCCTTATCCGTGGAAAAACACAGCATGGACAGCACCATTACCGGCATGGAGCCCAGGGCGGATCCTACGGCACGAAATACCGACAGTTTGGAACGTTCCTTATCATCCAGGGTGATCACCGTTGCAAGGGATCCGTAGGGGATCTGCAGCATAGTATAGATCATGCCCCATATTACGTAAGTGATGGTTGCGTAGATATACGCAGGAAGATTGTCTCCCGGTGTCCCAAAGCCCGGAAATTTGCAAAACAATAAAACAGAAGCGACTGCCAGCGGAATGGCTACCCGAAGAAACCATACCCGGTATCTGCCGTGCCCGGATACCTTCGCCGTATCACAGATGCGGCCCATGATGGGATCGTTCACCGCATCCCAGACTCTGGTCAGTACAAACATGATCATGATAAAGAACGGGCTTAAGATCAGCACGTCCGTGTAGTAGGTCTGCAGGATCGACGTTACCAGGCCAAACACCAGACATCCGCCTGCATCCCCCAGTGCATAGCAAATGTATTCCGGCGTCTTTAAACCACTGGCCTTTGCGATCACACTTTTTTCTTCATTTTGTCCCATATAATAACCCTCCTTAGGCGTTTTTTGCCCCGCCTTTTATTATACCAGAGTCAGTGGAGTCAATGGGGACGTTTCATTTTGACTTGTTTTAAGCAGTCAACGGGGACGTTTCTCTTTGACTTACCGGATGAAATAAGCAATCACCGGCCCCAAAAAGATCGCAAGATAGATCAGTGTGATCCAGGGCTGATATTCCACATAGAACTGCTTAAACGTAAGACGTAAGGGATGCGGGATCAACACCCATCCGATCAGATCGACGATCATACTGACGACCGCCCAGATAGCACCTGCAATCAGTGCCGAAGATAAGGTAACTTCATTTAATCCCGACAGATAGATCCAGCCAAAGATCGGGAATATGATGACGTTGTATAGAGGATGCCAGGGCTTCGTCTTCTCATAGGCTTCCCCCAGACCCTCACTTTCTTTCATGGATTTCATGTGCAATACCTTGCTGTTAAAAATGGTATGCGCCACGCCGATCCATGTCACGATCACATATCCGATCAAAAGCCACAAAAATAACATTCCTATTCTCATTACGATATTCTCCCCTCAGAGCAAATCTTATGATTCGTTTAATTGCTTGTTATCATTATACCATCGGAGCGTCAACAGAGATAAAATAAACCTATGAGTGCGGAAAACCATGTAGAATACATCGATATCTTTACAAGAGAAGGAACCTATACCGGAATAAGTCGTCCGAAGCATGATCCCAAGAAGCCGAGCGAATACTACCGACACGTTCTGATCATCATGAAGACCATGGACAGCCCCTCTCCCGGCAAAGGAGAAGGCCTCTATATCGTGCAGCAGCGTTCTCTCAAAGCCAGATTCTATCCCGGTAAGTGGGATATGACCGGGGGAGCCGTAGATGCCGGGGAGACTCCGGCAGAAGCTGCCCTTCGGGAAGTTCAGGAAGAACTTCACATAACCATCCCTCCGGAAGATCTGAAACCCGGATTTGAAGCCATCACCGATTGGGATGACGGAACCGGCCTTCTTCTATCTGTTTTCATGTGCCGCGTGAAGGTTCCGGAAGATGGCTTTTCCTTTGATCCTCGTGAAGTAAATGATGTGAAGGTCATGCCTTTTCACGAGTTCCTGTTCCACATATCCGATCACAACGGAGAGGATTTCTGTGACAAACTAAGAGAAATCGAACTGAAATTGTAAGTCAAAAAGAAACGTCCCCACTGACTTGGAGTAAAAAAGCTATGATAACCCTTATGGATAACATCTTAAAACCGGAGGATTTCGTTAGACTCCGCGTCGCCACGGGCTTTGCGGATATTCCGGTTGAACACGCCAGAAAAGCATTGCGAAACGGCCTGTTAAACGTCTCCGCTTTAAAAGACGGTGAACTGATCGGAATGGGGAGACTCGTCGGTGACGGCGCCATGTACTGGTATCTCCAGGAAATCGTGGTGTTGCCAGAATATCAGGGCATGGGCATCGGTACCATGATCGTTAATCATCTGGTAGACTACGCCGTTAAGAACTCATCCACCGGTAAATTTACAACCATCGGTGGCGTTTCTGCCACGGGAAAAGAAGGCTTCTACCAAAAGCTGGGATTTGAAGTGATTCCCAACGGTATAAGAAAAATGATCGAAGTGTAAGGTAAGACAGACAACATGATCCGAAAAGCAAGACCTGAAGATATATCCAGAATTGCCGAAATTCTGGTGTTTACCAAAAGAATACAGTACCGGCCCATCTTTCATGACGATGACTACTCTTTCAATAAGTTGCAGGTAGTTGGGGTTGCCAGGGAATTCAATAACCCTGCGCTACAGAATAAAGTCTGGGTCTATGACGATGGCATCGTTAAAGGAATGATCCATCTGGAAGGAAACGAAATTGCAGAGCTCTACGTGGACTACTTTTTCTGGAAACAGGGCATCGGATCCAAGCTGGTGGAATTTGCCAAAGAAAAGCATGATGCCAGCTTCCTGTGGGCTTTGGAGAAGAATACCGACGCTATCCGTTTTTATGAATCCCACGGTTTTAAACCAAACGGAAAAAGACAGTTAGAGAACGGGACAAGCGAATATATCGTAATGCTGGAAATCTGAACCGACAGGTGATAGATTGAAAGATACATTAGGGGAGCGACATTTTAATTGTAAAAATACCGTCGAAATCCTCGACGGTATTTTTTCGTCAAAACATAAACGTTTCTTTATTCTTCACTCTTTAATCTCAGATATTCTTTCCGCAAGCGGCGTTTTCTTTCTTCCTCGGAGATGCCCTGCCTTGAGGTAATCCCCCAAGTCGTCCTGCGTTATTTTTCTGATGTTTTCAAGACTTGCGATACAATAATTATGGGATATGATCCGACCGAAGATCCGGACTCTCCATATGCTATGGGGAACGAATCCATCATGGAAGAAATTGAAGAGATCACCTTCGAAAGCGCAATGGAATTGATTAAAAAATAGCTTTTCCTCTCCTCAAATATGATAGTCCAAAAGGTAACCATCATTCACCTCAACCGAATCTCGGAAATACATCACATTTCTTCAATCTCACACTAATGGATGCTTTTTGCTTTGTTTTGTCATTGTAGGATTCCAAGCGGAGCATCACATTTCTTCAATCCAGCAACATTTGATGCTTATTTGCTTACTTTTAGATAAATGTAAGCCACAGAAAGCATCAAATATCTACAATTTCCCTGAAAGAGATGCTTTTGGACCCAGTATGGGAATGCCAGACACCTGACAAAGCATCAAAAGTCTTCTATCTCGCATTATTTGATGCTTTGGAGCCATCTTGGAACTTGCCGGGTGCGAAAAAAAGCATCACAACGCTCCGATCTCACCAAAATTGATGCCTTTGGCTCTGCCAAGTCAAGCAACAGCCTGCCTTTATTTCGCTTTCAGTACTTCCCGCCCCTTCGCAATGATCTTCTCAGCAAGGCGCTCTGCCTGTTCTTCGTCTTTTGCCCGGATGGCTTCGATCAGCTTCTTATGAGCATCTGCGGCCGTCTCAAGATCCCCGGGACAAAGCTCATAATGCTGTTTGATCAAAGCTTTGACGATTGGTTCAAAGCCACTGAAGATCACGCTGAAAAACAGGTTGCCGGAAGCCTGGGTAAGCCGGTAATGGAAGGCGTACTGGGCATTTGCGCTTTCTTCCGGAGAAATATTCATGGTACCAAGGAGTTCCTCCATCTTATCAAGGGTGGATTCATAAGCATTGGTGCAGGCAAGCTTTGCACTTTCCTTTTCGATGAGGATCCGGAAATCTACCATATTCAGCAGAATGTTTTTATCGATATCACTGGACCCGTAACGCATCAGGGCATTGATGGACTGGGGCGTGGGGTTTTTCAT
>JAEEGL015561407.1_pt1 | contig 11667 bp, 9 predicted proteins | sample 9134231 | NCBI WGS metagenome assembly JAEEGL01 (sample SAMN16246548, study PRJNA631951) | gut metagenome | biome: gut microbiome; feature: rumen; material: fiber-attached | host: Bos | place: Iran: Karaj | collected 2018-10 | reverse complement strand
GCGCTCACCGGCGTCAGCCTGCGCCTGGAGGAGGGGGAATTCCTGGGCGTGGCCGGGGAGAGCGGCAGCGGAAAGAGCACCCTGCTCCGGCTTCTCAGCGGCCTGGAGGCCCCGGACGGCGGGGAGATCCTGCTCCGGGGAAAGGCTCTGTCTCCCCGGCGCAGCAAGGAGGAATACCGGTCCATCCAGATGATCTTTCAGGACGCGGGGGGATCCTTCCATCCCCGGCGTACCATGGAAGCCTCTATCCGGGACTCTGTGCGCACCCTCCGCGGCGCTCCGCCGGACATGGAGGCCCTGGCAGCCATGGTGGGCCTTCCCGGCGAGCTGCTGCGGCGCTATCCCAGGCAGCTCAGCGGGGGCCAATGCCAGCGCCTTGCCATCGCCCGGGCGGTGGCAGCCGGGCCGGAGGTGCTGCTCTGCGACGAGATCACCAGCGCCCTGGATGTGTCCTCCCAGGCCCAGATCCTCCGTCTCTTGGCGGGCATCTGCCGGGACAAGGGCATGTCCGCCGTTTTCGTCAGCCATGACCTTGCCGTCATCAGCTGCCTCTGTGACCGGGTCCTGGTGCTGAAGAACGGCAGCCCGGTAGAGGAAGGCCCGGTACGGAAAATCATCGACAAGCCCCAAGAGGCGTACACCCGGCAGCTGGTGGATTCCGTTTTGGAAATCAAATAACAGGGAGAATACCATGGACAAGTGGACGGAAAGGGTGCTGGAGTACTGGACCAGGCGGGCCCATGATTTCGGCACCGTGCGGAAAAATGAGCTGAAGAGCGAGCTGGGAAGGCTGTGGCTCCGGGAAATGAACGCCTATCTTCCCCGGGACCGGAGGCTGGACATTCTGGACGTGGGGACCGGCACCGGTTACTTCGCCCTGCTCCTGGCAGGCGAGGGGCACCGGCTGACGGGCATCGACCTCACCCCCGCCATGCTGGCGGAAGCGGAGGATACCGCAAGGGAATACGGGCGGGAGATCCGCTTCCTCCAACGGGACGCCCAGGACACGGGCTTTACTGGGGAGAGCTTCGACGCCATCGTCACCCGCAATCTCACCTGGACGCTGCCGGAGCCGGAGAAGGCCTACGGAGAGTGGCACCGGCTGCTGCGGAAGGGCGGCGTCCTTCTGAATTTCGACGCCTGCTACGCAGATAATGTGCGTAATCAGAACCAGTCGGCCTCCTACATCTCCCCCTCCGGCACCTACGGCCACATCGGTGTGACGCCGGAGCTGGCCAGAGAGAATGCGGAGATCACCCTGGCCATGCCCGCCGGGTCGCAGCGCCGGCCCCGCTGGGACCTGGCGCTGGTCGAAAAGCTGGGCTTTTCCTCCTTTGGCGCCGACGAGACGGCCGGCGCGCGTATTCTGGGAGAACGGGACCTCTCCGACGCGCCCCTCTTCCTGCTCTGGGCCGTGAAATAGCAAAGGCCTCCGGGACCGCATATGGGACCCGGAGGCGCGTTTTCTTCGGTATTCAGATAAACCGGTCCTCCCGAGACAGGCGCTTTACCATCCGGAAGGAAATGAGGAACAGTACCAGGACAAAGACCACAAAGATCCAGCTCATGCGGACGCTCTGGGACATGGCAATGGCATCGTAGCAGCCGTGGAGCAGGGCGGGCAGCAAAAAGGCCAGCTTCCGGCAGCGGCGGCTGTTCTCCCCGTGGCCGTAGTTCTCCCAGGCCCGGGCCTGCCCGTACCAGGCGCCCATGAAAACGCCGAAGCAGGCGTGACCCGGCACCGCGGTCACCGCCCGGAGAAGGGCCGTTTGCATCCCGTACAGGGCCACATAGCCGATATTCTCCCAGAGGGCGAAGCCCAGGGAGACAAATACCGCGTAGACCACCCCGTCGAAACGGCAGTTGAAATGGGGGGATTTCCAGGTCCGGCCCCTGAGCAGAAGGTACTTGGCCCCTTCCTCCGAGCCTCCCACCACCACAAAGCAGAGGAGCAGCCGGTAGAGCCGCGTGTCCTCTCCGAAGAGCAGCGTCAGCAGGTAGGAGCCGACCCGCTCCCCCAGCACCGCCGGTACCGTTGCCAGGATGCCCCAGAGCAGCAGGCTCAGCAGGAAGCCCGGCGGCTCCGGCTCCAACCGGTCTGCCCGATAGACCCGGAGAAGCAGTGCCACTGCCGGAATGACCGCGGCGGCCATCAGGATCGGGTGATAGATGAGAAGCTGCAGCATCGTTTCTCCCTCCCGCATGCGTTTTCCCGTCTATTTTATGCCATTTTCCCGCACCCTGCAAGGCTCCGGGACATTTTCCCGCTCCGCCGCTCCACAAACCAGCGGTTTTCCTCCAGAAACAGCCAGGTGGTGCTGCGGCCGATGCGCACGGTATAGCGGATGCCCACGCCCCCCGCCTTCAGGCTGGCCGCCCGGCGGATATCCTCCACCCGGTCAATGAGATACTTTCTGCCGTCTTCCCAGGTCACGCTCCGGGGCAGGATCTTTCCGTCCGGCTGAAAATCCGCCTCCACGGCCACATATACCTTTGTACTCTGTTCCAAGGCTCTCGCCCCCCCTCGCTTTCTTTTCTCCATTATAATACCCGTATTTCAAGAAATCAATAGCAATATATCCTTATTTTCGAGTACGCCTCGGAACTGACATCTTCCGGAGATGGAAAAAGCGAACAGGAGAAGCGGCAGAACAGCGAACAGGAATGCTTGACAAATGTTTCTGTCTATCGTATTCTGAATAAATAAACGCAAAACAGCGAAAGAGAGTGGTATACCATGGACAGCGTTACGATTCTGGGGGCCAGGGGCTCGGTTCCCAGAGCCGGAGCGGAATATGCGAAATACGGCGGGACCACCACCTGTATTCTGGTTTCTCTGGCCGGGGAGACCATTCTGCTGGACGCGGGCACGGGACTGATGGAGTTGGACTGCGAGGACCTGGGCGGAAAAAAGAACGTCGCCCTTCTGCTCACCCATCCCCACGTGGACCATCTGCTGGGGCTGCCCCTCTGTCCCCTGCTGCTGGACCCTGACTTTCACATGGATATCTATGTCCGCAGCCGCTCCGGTCAGAGCGGCAAGGAGCAGCTGGAGCGTTTTCTCTCTCCTCCCCTCTGGCCGGTCCGTCTGGAAGAGCTGCCGGGAAAGACAGCGGTCCATGAGCTGCCCGCCGCCTTTTCCCTGGGCAGGGTACGGATAGAGACCATGGAGGGAATCCACCCCGGCGGAGTCACCCTGCTGAAGCTCAGCGCCGACAGCCGCAGCATCGTTTTCGTAACGGACTGCACTCTGACAGAGGCTATCCTGCCGGAGCTGACGGAGTTTGCCCGGGGCTGCAGCCTGCTCCTCTGTGACGGGCAGTATTCCCGGGAGGAATTCCAGGCCCGCCGGGACTTCGGTCACAGCAGCTGGGAGATGGCCGCGGAGCTTGGCCTTCGCTGCGGCGCGGAGCGCGTTCGGGTGATCCATCACGACCCTCAGCACACCGATCTTATCCTGGACGCCGCCGCTCCCGACCTTGCCGCCCTCCACTCCGGTGCTTCCTTTGCCATGGCCAGGGAGGAGATCTGCCTATGACCGCAGAACAGATCCAGCAGTTTCTCGGCATGTGTCTGGCTCTTTCTGCGGAGCGGGACCGGGAAAAGCTGCTCTCTGCCATCCTGGATACCGCCATGGATCTCTCCAACTGCGACGCCGGCACCCTGTATCTGCTGGAGGAGGACGGGCTGCACTTCTGCCGCATGGTGACCAGGTCCATGAAAATCCGGCAGGGGGGCCATGCAGACCCCATCACCCTGCCGCCGGTCCCTCTGGACCCCAGCTATGTCTGCTCCTGGGTCGTGCTGCACAACGAGTCCATCAACGTGCGGGAAGTCAGGACCGATACCCGTTTCAATTTCTCCGGCTCTGCGAAGTATGACGAGATGACCGGATACGCCACCCGGACCATGCTGGTGGTGCCCCTGGCCAACGACCGGGGAGACCTGATCGGGGCCATGCAGCTTATCAATGCCCTGGATAAAAACGGAGAGGTCATTCCCTTCCACGAAAGCGTGGAGCTTCTGGTGCGGGCCATCTCTTCACAGGCGGCCATCAGCGTTACCAACATGCAGTATTCCGAACAGATCACGGCGCTGCTGGACTCTTTGGTGGGCGCCCTCTCCACTGCCATCGACGAGCGCACCCCCTACAACGCAAATCATACCCGCAATATGATCCGCTATGCCTCCGCGTTTATGAACTGGCTGGACCGGGAAAACAGTCCCCTCCGCTTCGATGAGAACAAGCGCAGGACCTTTCTGCTCAGCGTATGGCTGCATGATGTGGGAAAACTGGTGCTCCCTCTGGAGGTCATGGACAAGGAAAGCCGCTTGGGGCCCGCCCTGGAGGACATCCGGACGCGGTTTCGCCTCATGGCCCTGCTGGACCGGATCGCAGTTCTGGAGGGCAGGCTCTCCACCGAGGAGGCTGCCCTGCGGGAGGAGAAACGTTCCGCCGGTCTTGCCTTGATCGGGAAGATCAACAACGCCGAGTTTCTCCAGGATGAGGAGCTCTCGGCGGTGGAGGCCCTGGCGGCAAACCGCTATACGGACGAAGCGGGCCGGGAGCAGCCCTGGCTCACGGAACGGGAGAAAAGCTGCCTCAGCATCCGGAGAGGGACGCTGACGCCGGAGGAGCGGTCCATTATGGAAAGTCATGTCGTCGTCACCGCTCATATTCTGGAGCACGTCTCCTTCCCGAAGATCTACTCCCAGGTACCCAAATGGGCCTCGGCCCATCACGAGTATCTCAACGGCAAAGGTTATCCAAACCACCTGCAGGGAGAGGAGATCCCCTGGGAAGTCCGCCTGTTGACGATCCTGGATGTCTTCGACGCCCTTACCGCCCGGGATCGGCCCTACAAGCCTCCCATGCCTCCGGAGAAGGCTCTGAAGCTCCTCCACAGCATGGCGGAGGAAGGGAGTCTGGACGGGGACATTCTGGACCTGTTTGAAAAAAGCAACGCCTGGACGGAGAAGAAATGAAGAAAAAACGAAGCTTTGTACAGCTCCACCCGCAGCTGACCCGGCTGGGCGCCGCCCTGCTGGCGGCTTTGCTGCTGACCGCGGCTGCCATGACCGGCCTGCTGGACCGGGCGGACAACACGCTGTCCGACGCGGTATACCTGACGCCCGCCTCCACGGACGGAGAGATCGTCGTCATCGGAATGGATCAGACCGCCCTGGATGAGCTGGGCCCCATGCCCTGGCCGCGCAGCTATATGGCCGACGCCATCCGCTTTCTGAATTCGGACCCCGAACACTGTCCCGCAGCCATCGGCATCGACGTTCTTTATGTGGGATGGAGCGCCGATCCCGACGCGGACGCAGCGCTGACGGAGGCGGCAGAAGAGGGAGGCAATGTGCTGTTCGCCTCCGCTGCCACCTTCGGCAGCGTCTTTTCCCGGGAAACGGGAACGATGGATACCCGGGCCATTCTCGCCTGGGACTCCCCCTTTGACGATCTGGCCGCCGTCTCCCGGACAGGACACATCAACGCCATGTCCGATACGGACAACATCATACGCCATGGACTGCTCTATGTGGATGTGCCCGGGGAAGGCAGAGTATACTCCTTTTCCCGTGTCCTCTATGAAATGTACATGGATTACCGCGGGGAAACTCCTTCCCGGCTTCCGAGAGTCAGCAGCGACGGCTTTTTCTACATTCCCTATACCGCCCCTCCCGAGAGCTATTACGAGGGAACCTCCTTCCTTGACCTGCTGGATGAAACGGTGGACCCCAGCTATTTCGAGGGGAAAATCGTCCTGATCGGCCCCTATGCCGCCGGGATGCAGGACGAATACAGGACCAGCATCGACCATGCCGCTCCCATGTACGGCATCGAGATCCAGGCCAACCTGATAGACACTTACCGGAACGGCTTTTACCCCTGGGAGGCGGGCAGGCCCGTACAGCTGGCGATCCTGTTCCTGATCTCCGCACTGGCCTTCTGGTGGTTCTGGGACCGGCGTGTGGCCTTCTCCCTGCTGGGCTGGCTCCTCCTCTGCGGGGCCTGGCTGGGCATCTGTCTAATTCTGTACCGCCGGGGCATCGTTCTGCATGTCCTGTGGATTCCGCTGTCGGTCACCGTCATCTTCATCGCCACCGTGGCCCTGAACTACGTCCGGGCCCAAGGAGAAAAACGGCACATCACCGCCACCTTCGGGCGCTATGTGGATCCGGCCATTCTCAAGGAGCTTCTGGTCCACGGCGGCGCAGCGGAGGACCTGGGCGGCAAGACCTTCGACATCGCCGTGCTGTTCGTGGATATCCGGGGCTTTACCACCATGAGCGAGGCCCTGGACCCCCCCACCGTGGTGGAGATCATCAACCGCTATCTGACCCTGACCACCGAATGCATCATGCGCCACCACGGCACCCTGGACAAATTTGTGGGCGACTGCACCATGGCCTTCTGGAACGCTCCCCTGCCCCAGGAGGATCCCATTTATCACGCCTGTCTGGCGGCCATGGACATGGTGGAGGGCTCCAAGGCGCTGGGCGCCGAGCTGCTGGAGCGTTTCGGCAGAACGGTTTCCTTCGGGGTGGGCGTTCACTATGGCCCCGCCGTCGTGGGCAATATCGGAGCGCCCATGCGCATGGATTACACCGCCATCGGCGACACCGTGAATACCGCCTCCCGCCTGGAGTCCAACGCCCCGGCCGGGACCATCTATATTTCCCGGGTGGTGGCCGACGCCCTGGGGGATCGGGCTCAGACCACCTCTCTGGGCGGCAGCATCCGCCTGAAGGGCAAGGCAGAGGGCTTCGAGGTCCTGAAACTGGACGCCCTGGTCCGGGACAAGGACTCCCTCTGATCCAATCCATATACAGATCGGGCAGGAGATCATCCGCTGAAGCGGTGTTCTCCTGCCCGATGTGGTTTCTTCGGCAATGATTCTTAGTTTACAGGGTCCTCACCCGGATGACGCCGGGAAGCGCCGCAAGGGCCGCCTCGTCGTAGGGGGTGTCGGCGTCGGCCAGGATAGCCTTGTAGGCGCCCCGGCTTTTCTCCGTCACCGCAGCGCCGGACAGTTTCAGCTCCGCGTCGGCCCTGGCGATGACCACTGCCCGATACTTCCCGCTCCGCTCCATGGCAATGTTGGGCAGGTTCACGCTGTTGACGATGTCCCCCTGCAGCAGGTAGCGGCTCACCTGGTCCGCCGCCATGACGGCGCAGTTGTCCTCGCTCTCCGGAGTGCTGGCCCCCAGGTGGGGAATGGCCACGCAGCCCTCCATCTTCACCGTCTCGCCATTGGGAAAGTCGGTGACATAGCGGGCCGCCTTGCCGCTCTTCAACGCCTCGGCCATGGCCCCGTCGCACACCAGCTCGCCCCGGGCGATGTTGATGATCCGGACGCCGTCCTTCATCTTTCCAATGGTTTCCCTGCAGATGGTGTTGGCGGTATCCTTGGTATAGGGCAGGTGCAGGGAGATATAATCGCTGCTCCCGTAGAGAACGTCGATATCGTCCACGATCTCCGCGATGCCCGCCAGGGACTGCCGCAGCGCGTCGGAGAGATAGGGGTCATAGCCGATGACCTTCATGCCAAGGTCCGCAGCGGCGCGGGCGACCTTGGCTCCCACGTTGCCCAGGCCGATGAGGCCCAGGGTCTTGCCCAGAAGCTCGGGACCCACGAAATTGGACTTGCCCTTTTCCACCAGGGCGGCCACCTCGTCCCCCTTGTCCGCCAGGGTCCGGCACCAGGCAATGCCGCCGACGATATCCCTGGAGGCCAGGATCAGGGCGCAGACGGCCAGCTCCTTCACGGCGTTGGCGTTGGCGCCGGGGGTATTGAAGACCACCACCCCCTGCTCCGCGTAGGCGTCCACGGGGATATTGTTATAGCCGGCGCCGGCTCTGGCCACGCAGAGGAGGGCCGGGTTGGGCCGGTAGTCCAGCATTTTGGCGCTGCGAACCAGGATCGCCGCGGGATCGGCGGCATCGTCGTCCTGGGCGAAATACCGCTTATCCAGCCGGTCCAGGCCGACCTTTGCGATCTTATTCAGCGTTTTGACAGTGTACACTTCGTTACGCTTCCTTTCCCGTTCGTTCTTTTTGAAATGATCTCAGCCGCGCTTTTCAAACTCGACCATGTAATCCGCCAGGGCCTTGGTGCCCTCGATGGACATGGCGTTGTAAATGGAGGCGCGCATGCCCCCCACGCTGCGGTGGCCGTTCACATTCTCGATGCCGACCTCTTTCGCCCCGGCGATGAAGCGCTTGTCGATCTCGGGATCTCCGGTGACAAAGGTGACGTTCATAAAGCTGCGGCTGTCCTTCTCCGCGCAGCCCTTGTAGAGAGAACTGGCGTCGATGACATCATAGAGGAGTTTGGAGCGGATGCGCTTGCGCTCCTCCATGGCTTCGATGCCGCCCATCTTCTCCACCCACTTCAGGATGAGTCCCATCATGTAAATGGACCAGCAGGGCGGTGTGTTGTGCATGCTGTCGCCCTTCACCATGGCGGCATAGTCCAGCATGACCGGAGTATAGGGCAGCGCGGAGCCGATGTAGTTCTTATTCACAAACACCACGGTAACACCTGCGGGAGCCATGTTCTTCTGGGCGCCGGCAAAGACCAGAGCGTACTTCTGCCAGTCCACATAGCGGGTCAGGATATCCGAGGACATGTCCGCCACCAGAGGCACCCCGGCGGGGGCAGCCGGCGTATACTGCCACTCGGTGCCGTAGATGGTGTTGTTGGCGCAGTAATAGAAATAGGAGGCGTCCTCCCGGATCTTCAGCTCCTCCTGGGCGGGGATGTAAGTATGGTTCCGCTCCTTGGAGGAGGCGGCAATGGCAATGTCGCCGTACTTCCGGGCCTCGTCCGCCGCTTTGCCCGCGAAGGACCCGGTGATGGCATAGTCCGCTTTTCCGGTGCGGGTGATCAGGTTCATGGGAGCCATGGCGAACTGCAGGGTGGCGCCGCCCTGGAGGAAGAGGATCTCGAACTCCTCCGGCACCTTCATCAGCCGCCGCAGGGTGTCCTTCGTCTCTTCAAAAATGGCGAGGAAAGCCTTGCTCCGGTGGCTCATCTCCATGACGGACATGCCGCTGCCCTTGTAGTTCAGGATATCGGCACCGGCCTCGGCCAGAACCTCTTCCGGAATGGCAGAGGGACCGGCTGCAAAATTGTATACTCGCTTATCACTCATTTTGCTTTCCTTTCTTCCGGCTTCGCTTCCGCGGAGGGCCGGCATCAAGTCATTTGCTGATTTGAAGAATTATAATGTCTTTGTTCCGGAATGTCAACCTTTTTGGCTGCTTCTTTTCACGCTGTTTCTTCCGTCTTTTCCAGCGCAAGACGGCCGCTCCGGACGCCGGTGATCCGGACCCGGCGGACCTCCCCCTCCAGGCCGGGGAGCAGCTCTGTTTCGCAGTTATTGGGGGTATGGCCGCCCCGGCTTTCAAACAGGACCTCTGTCACTGTGCCCACCTGCGCCTGAAGGAAGGCCGTTTCGTGCTTTTCCGCCAGGGCAATGGCCTCTCTGGCCCGGCTTTGACGGATCTCCCTGGGCACGCTGCCCTCCATCAGGGCAGCCCGGGTCCCCTTCCGTTCCGAATAGGGGAAGACATGGACATGGCTGAAGCGGCATTCCTCCAGAAACGCCAGGGTCGCCCGGAATTCCTCCTCCGTCTCACCGGGAAAGCCGGTGATCAGGTCCGTGGACACGCCGCAGCCGGGGAACCACTCCCGCAGCAGCGCCACGCTGCGGGCAAAGCGTGCCGTGTCGTATTTCCGGCCCATGCGCCGGAGGGTTTCATCGCAGCCGGACTGTAGAGAAAGATGAAAGTGAGGACAAAGCTTCGGGAGCGCCGAGAGACGGCGGCAGAAATCCTCTGTAACCGCTCTGGGCTCCAGGGAGCTGAGGCGCAGCCGCAGCTGCGGAGCCGCAGCGGAGACCGCCTCCGCCAGGGAGGCCAGACCGAATTCATAGGAAGCCAGCTCGATGCCCGTCAGGGTCAGTTCCCGGACCCCGGTCTCCCCCAGCCGCCGCACCTGGGCCACCGCCTCGTCCAGGGGCATGCTGCGCACCGGACCCCGCAGATAGGGGATCACACAATAGGCGCAGTAGTTGGCGCAGCCGTCCTCCACCTTCAGATAGGCCCTGGTCCTGCCCTCCAGACGGGCGGGGGGCAGGGTTTCAAAGCTGCGCCGCCGTGCCGGAAGGTCCAGGAGAGCGGGATAGGATCGTTCCTCCCTTCCCAGGGCCTCCAGGGCCTCTACAAAGGGAAGCCGGTCTCCGCTGCCGCCCACCAGAACGGCTCCCACCTCTGCAGCCTCCTCCGGGGCAGCCTGGGGCCAGCAGCCGCAGACGGCCAGCTTCGCCTCCGGCCAGGTCTTCCGGAGGCGGCGGGCCGCCTGCCTGGATTTCCGGGCGCTCTCCGCCGTCACTGCGCAGCCGTTCAGCACGACGACATCCGGACATTCGCCCACGATCTCATGGCCCCGGCGGCGCAGCTCCGTTTCCATGGCCGCCGTTTCAAACTGATTGCAGCGGCAGCCCAGGGTAACAAACATAAACCTCATGCTGATTTCCTCACACGGCAACACTTGCATCCAATGATGTTTTTGATTATACTGCATGCCATGACGGCAAGTCAATTCACTTTCAAGGGAGGGAACTTCCCTGATTTATCTGGACAACGCGGCTACCACCCGGCCCTGCCCGGCGGCGGTGGAGGCCATGGAACAGGCCCTCAGGGTGACCTGGGGCAACCCCTCCGCCACCCACGGGCCCGGCCGGGCGGCACGGACGCTGCTGGAGGAAAGCCGTGCCGCCGTGATGACCGCTCTGGGGGCGAAAAACGGTGCGCTCATTTTCACCTCCGGCGGCACCGAGGCGGACAACCAGGCGCTGCGGGGCGCCGCTCTTTCGGGCCGGCGGCGGGGAAAGCACATCATCAGCTCTGCCGTGGAGCATGACGCCGTGCTGAAGACCCTGGCGGAGCTGTCCGCCCAGGGCTTTGACGTAACGCTGCTTTCCCCGGACGAATTCGGCCGGATCCCGGTTTCCGCGGTGGAGGAGGCCCTGCGGGAGGATACGGTGCTGGTCAGTCTGATGCTGGTGAACAACGAGACCGGCGCCGTCAGCGACATTCCGGGGGTGAAGGAGCTTCTTCGCCGCCGGGGCAGCGGCGCGGTTCTGCACACCGACGCGGTGCAGGCCTTCTGCAAGCTCCCCTTCCGCCCCAGGGACCTGGGAGCGGACCTGATCACCCTCAGCTCTCACAAGATCGGCGGTCCCAAGGGAGCCGGGGCCCTGTGGATACGGGAGGGCCTGCGGCTTCCTCCCCTGCTCTTCGGCGGCGGTCAGGAGGGCGGCCTGCGCTCCGGAACCGAGGCCATGCCCGCTATCGCCGGCTTCGGCGCCGCGGCCAGGGCGGCGGAAGCGCCGGAAAAGACGCTGGAGCACAGTCTCCGTCTTCGGAAAACGCTGAGCGAGGCCCTTCCGGAGGCGGCCATAGTGGGCGGCGGAAGCGAGGTCTGCGCTCCCCACATCTGCTCCGTCTCCTTCCCCGGCGCCCGGGCGGAGGTGCTGCAGAACTGGCTGGACAGCCAGGGCGTATGCGTGTCCCGGGGCTCCGCCTGCGCCAGGGGCCGCCGCAGCCATGTACTCACCGCTCTGGGGCTCCCCCCGGCGGTCATCGACGGCACG
>JAEEGL015344031.1_pt1 | contig 11667 bp, 8 predicted proteins | sample 9134231 | NCBI WGS metagenome assembly JAEEGL01 (sample SAMN16246548, study PRJNA631951) | gut metagenome | biome: gut microbiome; feature: rumen; material: fiber-attached | host: Bos | place: Iran: Karaj | collected 2018-10 | reverse complement strand
GTCTCCGTCAGATGTCTCTCGGACGCCGGTCGTAATCGTTCTCGAGGGCCAGGATATATTCCACTGTCTTCTCCGGATAGGTGTTCGCTAATGACTCGTAATAGAGATCGAAGAGATCGCTCATTATCTCTTTCTGGTCTCTGTAGAGCATGTCGAAAGTGACGATGGTCTTGAAGAGGTAGATGTTGTCAGTGCGTTCGCCGAACATGATGCCATCCGGATGATAGGCCATGAAGTCGATTTTCTCCTGGGAAAGCACCTCGTCCATAGGGTTGTTACTAAGCTTAGTATCTTGTCTAACGCAAAGATAACGCTTTTCTGCTACTTATCCGCATCATCGACAAAGGTAACCCCATGCTGTTCCAGAACGTGGGACAGGATTTTTTTGTTGTCACTCCTTTTTCTCTTGGGTGTCGGGGAAAAGTCAACAAATAATCGTAATTTTGTAAATTGGAAAAACAGAACACTAAATCGTTCTAGAATAAGAAGAATAAGGAATAGTATGAGCCCTCAGTTCGAAAAATTCAGAGATACCCTCCAGCAGGTATTCATGCTTGATCAAGCGGACCTTGATTTTGGCATCTACCGTATAATGAATCAACGTCGTGCGGATATCGAAAAGTACCTGAATGAGGATTTGGTCAATCAGGTAAAAGAGGTTGTCGATGCTGGTTCTGCGACCAAGAGGGCGCAATTATCCAAAGAATTGAATGAAGCCGTAAAAGCAGCCGAGTCCCTTGGTGTTGATCCTAAGCAATTGCCCAAGGTACAGTCTATTTGTTCAGAACTTGAATCCCTTGGTAGTAGTACGGATCTTGAGAACCAGGTTTATGACCATCTCGCAACCTTCTTTAAAAGATACTACGAAGGAGGCGACTTTGTAACTCAGCGGCGCTATAAAAAGGACACGTATGCTATTCCATATCAAGGTGAAGATGTAAAGTTATATTGGGCTAATACTGACCAGTACTACATCAAGACCAGCGAATATTTCCGCACATACTCTTTCCGCCTGGCGGATGGGAAACTGGTGGAGTTCGTCTTGGTGGAAGCCTCAACTGAGCAGAACAACAACAAGACTCAGGGAAAGCAAGAACGCCGTTTTGCGATTCTTGAAGAGAATCCTGTGGAGGTTGTTGACGGGAACCTTCATATCAATTTCACCTACGAGCTCCATCCGCGTACAATCAAGCAGGCGGATTTGATTAAGAAGGCCTACGATGTCGTGCGGCCATTGATTCCTGCAGAATTCGCTGCAGTGTTTACGCTTTGTCCGACCGAAAAGGATCGGAATCGCACGCTGCTGCAGAAGCACCTCAACGACTATGTTGCCCGAAATACCTTTGACTATTTCATTCACAAGGATTTGGAAGGCTTCCTTACCCGTGAACTTGATTTCTACATCAAAAACGAGATAATCAATATCGATGATCTTGATGCGGCAGATTCACGTATCAAGAACTTTTTTTCTGTCATCAAGGCCGTTAAGTCAGTAGGACACAAGATCATCCATTTCCTCGCTTCTCTTGAGAACTACCAAAAGAGACTTTGGCTCAAGAAAAAGTTCGTATATGAATCAAACTATTGCATTACACTCGACCGAATCCCGGAAGAATTGTATCCGCAGATTTGCGCCAATGATGCTCAAAGGGAAGAGTGGGTTCATTTATTCGCGATTGATAAGATAAAGGCTTCAGCTGGCGACCTTATGACAGGTCCGATTGAAGGATATTCCACCCCTCTCACTAATGAATTCCTGCAGCAGAATAAATACCTGGTGCTTGACACCGCCTTTTTTGACGAGACGTTCAAGCACACCCTGCTGTCTTCCATTCCCAATCTCGATGAACAGACAGATGGTCTGCTCATATCCAGCGAGAATTTCCAGGCACTGAATTTCCTGCAAGAGAAGTATCGCGGCGTCGTAAAATGTATATACGCAGATCCGCCTTATAACACAAGCGCCAGTGAGATTGCCTACAAGAACAGTTACCGTGACTCATCTTGGCTCTCGCTGATGGATGACCGTCTCAAACTTGGCCGTAATTTGCTCACGGACGATGGCATCCAGTGCACAACGATTGACGATGTAGAAGAGAGCAAACTCTCTCTCTTGCTTGAGGATGTCTTCGGTAAACAGCCAGAGTGTATTACAATACGCGTTAAGCCATCTGGCCGTCCTATTCCGAATGGATTCGCCATTTCACACGAGTACGGACTTTTCTCTAAGAAGAGTGTTGGGACCGCTATTCAGCGACTCCCTCATAGTGATGAACAGAATGCAAGATATAGAGAAACAGATGAGAAGGGCGTTTTTTTGTGGGAGTTATTAAGGAAAGCTGGCTCAAATTCCTCTCGTGAAGATAGGCCTACTATGTTCTACCCGATTTTCTTGAATGAGGAAACGGGGAAACTACGTATGCCAAAACTCGAATACGATGATTCACTTGAGGAATACATTCTTCTTGAAAAGACCAAAGAAAAAGAAATTGCTCTTTATCCAATCAGGGACGATGGGACTGAAGGTAACTGGTATTATGGTATCGATTCCTCTATTCGCGAGGTTGATGAATTTAAGGCGGTAAAGCAACCAGATGGCAAGTATGCAGTTTATCGTAGAAGACGGCCCAATGAGGGTGTCCAGCCAACTACGTTCTGGGATGAGTCGAAATACTCTGCTACCGAACATGGTACAGCGCTATTGAAAAAGATATTTGGCAAGCAACAGACATTCTCTTACCCCAAATCTATCTATGCTGTAGAAGATTGCTTGAAAGTCTCTGGTGTCGAGGAAGGTAGCACTGTCCTGGATTTTTTTGGCGGCTCTGCAACAACCGGACACGCTGTAATCAATTTGAATCGTCAGGCGGAATCAAACACCAGAAAGTTCATCCTGATCGAAATGGCCGACTATTTCGATACCGTGACTAAACCGCGAATCGAGAAAGTTATTTATTCTAAGGACTGGAAAAAAGGTGTGCCCGTAAGCCGGGAGGGGTCTTCCTGTTGTGTAAAGTACATTCGCCTGGAAGGTTACGAAGACACGCTAAACAATATGGTCTTAAAAAGAAACGGCGAGCTCAATTTAGGGCAAGACCATTCGTTCAGAGAGTCCTATTTGTTAGGTTATATGCTTGATACTGAGACACGCGACTCTCTGTTCAGCGCGAAATGGTTTACTCATCCATTTGATGTTTCGCTTAAGATTACGCGTCATAACGAGATGCAGGAAAAGAAGATAGATCTTGTGGACACGTTCAACTTCTTATTGGGGCTTTATGTCGAGTCCATATCTTGGCCTGCTGATGGATTGTGCGTAGTCATTGGACAAACGCGACGAGGAGAGAAAAGTATTATCCTCTGGAGGGATGTTGATAAGATATCCAATGATGATCTAAACGCTTACTTCACCGGTAATCTTACAGAGGCTGCTGCTGAGGCATCCAGAATATATGTGAATGGAGACTCGAACCTCGGCGTTCTGAAGGATTCAAATGCTATGTGGCAGCTTGAGTTGGTTGAGGCTGAATTCAGCAAAAGAATGTTTGAAGAATAGTTATGCCCCGGAGAACCAACACAAGAACGGCTGCGCAAACTCAGCATCTGCGCTATTCTCTGGTCCTGAACAAGTACATACTCAGCTTGTTTGGTGCCAAGGATTTCGATACCTTCTGCGAGTCTCTAAAAGACCCGCGTCTGGAGGCATACGACTCTGACAATATCTCTTTGTTTTATCACGAGATTGTCTCCAAGATTCCTTCGTCCTCGCCATTGACTCGGGAGCAGCTCCTGGCTTATGATGCCAATATCTATCGTCATACCAAGGCAATCTCCGAGAAGCGTCAACAGAAGATAGCCTGGAAGTACTTCCAATACCTTTCATTGTTATTTACCGAGTTATATTTAGACCGTTATTTCTCGGATAGGGTATCGCTCCTGGAGGACTTAAATACATATCTGAACAATACATTCAATAACCTCCCCGATACCTTCCATGAGGTTGCACCGTTCACACCTCAGGATCTAAATAAGTTGGCATATTGGAATGCAACGGGTTCAGGCAAAACGTTACTGATGCATGTCAATATCCTGCAATACCTGCACTACTCCAAGGGCCGCAATCTTAATAAGGTACTGCTTCTTACGACAGATGAAGGACTATCTCGCCAGCATATAGATGAGCTTACTTTGAGCAGTATTTCTGCTCAGGGGTTCATCAAGAGTGGCGGTAGTATGTATAACGGCCGTGTCGTTGAGGTTATCGAGATTACGAAATTGGCTGACACTGACGGAGAAAAGACAGTGGCCGTTGACTCATTCGAGGGAAACAATCTTGTCTTGGTGGACGAAGGACACCGCGGATCTTCTGGCAACAAATGGAAGCCTTTCCGCGATAAGTTGTCTGAGCAAGGCTTCTCATTTGAATATTCCGCCACGTTCGGTCAGGCAATCAGTGCTGCTTCAGGAAAGGCGAAAAAGCAGCTGCTGAGCGAATACGGCAAAGCTACAATCTTCGACTACTCATACAAGTATTTCTATGGGGATGGGTTTGGTAAAGATTACCAGATCCTGAACATTAACAATGCTTGGGATGATGATACGATGAACCTCTATTTGACAGCCTCTCTTTTGTCATTTTATGAGCAAAGTCTGTTATTCTCATCAAGGAAGGAAACGGTGACGCAGTTCCTTCTGGAAAAGCCCCTTGCCATATATGTCGGTAGCTCTGTGTCTGCTGTCCGGACGGTCAATGGCCGCGAGGAGTCTGATGTGGTAACGATTCTACGTTTCTTTACATGGTTTATCGATCATCCTGAAGAAGCCCAAGACAACATAGAGCGTCTGCTAAATTCCCGTGACGCCCTGGTAGATGCTGGCAACCATCCGATATTTGCGCGTTCTTTCAAGTATTTGAAGCAATTGGGTCACGACGCGCACGATGTCTATGCCGGGATATTGAAAACAGTCTTTAACACCACGTCATCTGGCGCCGTCCTGCATCTTGATAATATGAAGGGTATGGATGGCGAAATCGGGATGCGCGTCGGTCTCGGTGACTATTTTGGCGTTATTAGTGTCGGTGATGAATCTAAGTTGCTGAAACTCTGTAACGGGATTGTAGAGACACACGTTCGCGATTTCGCCAACAAGTCCTTGTTTGCTGGAATTAATAACGATGACTCAAAAATAAACATCCTTATTGGAGCCAAGAAATTCAATACAGGATGGAATTCATGGCGTGTTTCAGCAATGTGCCTGCTGAATGTTGGCACCGGCGAAGGTAGTGAGATCATTCAGTTGTTTGGCCGCGGTGTTCGTCTCAAAGGTTATAACTATTCTCTCAAACGAAGCAGTGCGCTTGATCCCTCAATAACGCCTGCTTCTGGCATTCCGGATAACCTCGGCATACTCGAGACCCTGAATATCTACGGCGTTCGTGCCAATTATATGGAGCAGTTCAAACAGTATCTCCAAGAAGAGGGCGTACCGACAAACGACTCAGAATTCGAAGAGATTACTATACCTGTTCTTCCGGTCTTTAACTTGGGTAAAAAGAAGCTTAAGTACCTAAAAATCAAGGATGGGGCCGATTTCCTGCGGGATGTGAAACTGACCTTATCAAAGGATACGGGAACTTTTGTCAAGCTTGACTATTACCCCAAAGTACAGATGCTGAAAAGCCGCACTTCTGCTATTGATTCTGTAAACACGGAGTTAAACCAGGGTTATTTACTATCAAGCCACCTCTCCCTCGTAGATTGGGATAAGGTGTTTTATGACGTTGTTACTTATAAAAATGAGCGTGGCTGGTACAATTTGACGGTTGATGAGGGCTTTCTATCGTCTCTGTTGTCAAACACCGATTGGTATGATTTAAGAATTCCGGCGGAGGATCTACGTTTTGATGATTATGGAAAAAGGAAGGTTCTGTGGGAAAATCTCGCCACAACACTCCTCAAGCTGTATGTAGAGAGGTTCTACAATTTGGCAAAGAGTAAATGGATGAGCGATAATGCTGTCGCAGCGTACCTCGATGAGAATGACCCCAACTTTATCAAAGAGTACAATTTACTGATTCACCGGGACCTTGACGACATCATTGGCCGCTTAATACAGCTCCGCGAAAAATTGGAGAATCGAGAGTTCCAGGAGACCTTTGAACTTGACAAGACGAATCTTGGCGCCATTTTCTTTGCTCGTCATCTATACCAGCCTCTACTCTATATGTCCTCGAAAGCGTACATTTCAGAGGAGACAGGAGAAAAACTTATTGAGATGAAGCCGGTTGCCTTGAATGAAGGAGAGCGCGGTTTTGTGAATGACCTAAAGTCATTCTATGAAAGCACCCCTGAGTTCTTTGAAGGGAAGGAATTATATCTTTTGAGAAACCAAAGCCGCAGCGGTATCGGTTTCTTTGAGGCAAGTGGCTTCTATCCCGATTTCATTCTCTGGCTGATTGTGGGGCATAAGCAGTACGTGACCTTTATCGACCCCAAAGGCATCAGGAATCTTGATGGAGGAATGCAATCTCATAAAATCCAGCTCTTCAACTCTCTCAAGAGTGTCATAGCGAATCGGATCAATGATCCCGATATGACATTGGATAGCTTCATCATTGCTAACACGCACCACTCCGAAGTTCGTCATTGGCAAGGGGGAGAAACGATTGAGGGATTCAACCGTAACCATGTCTATTTCCAGAAAGAGCAGAAGAGCCAATATGTGAATTTGATGCTTAGGTCCATCCTTGGGGACACATCAAATCATCAATAGGTCTCTGGCTTTCAAGTCTTAAGATAAAGGGGCTATTCCGCAGACTTACGGCATAGCCCCTCATTCTTTTACCGAATCAACCACGCCAGCAGTTCATCGATGGTTGCCGGTTCAGCGTTGAGGTGAAGCAGCTTGTACTTGGCGTGCCGGAGTTTGTCGGCGGCAAGTTGCTCCCGCAGGGCTTCGCCCCGGATGAACCATCCGGTGACGGATTCGAAGCCCTTCCAGCCACAATCGCAGTAGCCCTCCAGATCTACACGGCCGCTCAGCGGAGAACCGACGTAGCGGTAAGGGAGTACCGTTTTGCCGCACTTCGGGCACTTGTACTGGTACAGAGCCGAATGGCTGAGGGTGTTCTGGACGAAGGAGCCCAGCCACACCGGATCGGGCGCCAACTCCGCCGGAATGCCGCCGACGGCGTAGGTCATCTCCAAATAGAGGGGGATGAAGTAGAACCGGTCGATGTCTTTCCAGTCATCGAAGTGAGCGTAAATCACGTTGGAGTTACGGTAGAAGGGCTTAGTGAGCAGACGCTGCTCCTCGGACGGACGCAGTCCGTTCTTCTTGAAAAATTTGTTTTTGTCCATGACACAGACTTTTTTTGATTGAACATCCGCATCGCTTTACCACCGTGGCTTCTGGCTGCTCGGTTGGTGGCCCTCAAGGGGCACTCTTGATGCACATACAAATATATGAATAATGCTGGAATCTTCCAAATGGCATTCTCTCAGGTAATCTACAATTATCAAATATAGTATAGATTCAACAAATATTTGTCGGATATTTGTATTAAATGGAAATAAAGATTATATTTGCGTAAATACATTTTTAATTGGTATGGCTGAATCAGCTAAAAGAGCGAGATTTACAAAGGTGGCATCCGCTCGTGTCACCAAGATCATCAATTATCTGGGTCTTCTCCAGAACTGCTCGAATCGTAACAATTATGAATACGACTCCGAGGACGTTGAATTGATGTTTGCGGAAATCGGTAAAGCCTTACGTGATGCTAAGGCGGCTTACGCAAACGAACTCAACAAGCAGTCGGGTAAAGGCGGATTCTCATTCAAGAAGTAACGTAATATGGCAACCTCTGAACTTGAGTGTCGCTGGCATTTCGCTCCGTCCTCGGGTGGCATAGACCAGGGGCCGAATGAGGCGATGAGCGAGCTCTTCAAAAAGGAGCCTTACGAGTCGCTAGTCAGGGAGTCAATCCAGAACTCCTTAGATGCTGTACAGGACAAAAGTCAACCAGTTCATGTCGTGTTCAGATGGAAGCGGCTTTCAGAGGCCAACTGCCCAGGACTATTCTCCATCCGCGAGCATTTTCAGGCCTGCATACAGTTCTGGAATAATCAACCGGCCCGCGATAAGTTCGAGCCCAAAATCCGTTATATAGATGAAAACGCCATTCCCGGAATGTTCTGTTTGGAGATAAGCGACAGTAATACATCCGGAATGGACTATAAGGCTGGTGACCGATCTTCGCCTTTCTATTCGTTTGTCCGCAGTGCCGGTAATTCCAGTAAAGCGATGACCAGCGCTGGCGGGTCCTATGGTTTCGGGAAGGCAGCGTATTATAACGTCTCTAAGATCAGTACGGTGCTGGTCTCCACACAGACGCCAGAAGGCAATAATTTCTTCGAAGGGGTGTCATCTATTTGTACCCACGAGTTTGAAGGAAAAAAGTGCACGCACGTTGGCTATTATGACAATAATGACGGGGAACCGGTGACGGAACTTGAGCGAATTCCGAAGCGGTTCAAAAGAGAAGAGGCTGGTACAAGTGTGTTCATCGCAGGCGTTGATCAGAACGAGGGGTATCAGGAAATAATCTCAGCTGTCCTCACTCATTTTTGGCTTTCCATCCTGGAAGGGAAGCTTACTGTCAGTATCAAGCGCAATAACGAAGGGTATTTATTTCCCGCGGAAGACGCCTTGGAAATCAGCAAGAAAACCCTTGATGAATTGATTTATAAGACATTCCAGGATGAGCAAGACAATATCCGTGGACATTCGAATCCCAGGCCTTATTATGAGGCGGTAAAACTCGCAGATACGGACAAGGCTCACATTCTAATCAAAGACTATCTTCCCAGCCTTGGAAATGTTCGTTTCTACGTGAAACGTGACAAACATGCGGCAGATAGAATATCTTATATGCGGTCGCCAAGGATGCTCGTTTGCAATAAGACGAACTCCACCGGCTACGGATTTTATGGGGTATTTGTCTGTGATGACGAGAGGGGCAACGAGATTCTCCGCCACACAGAGAATCCTTCCCATTCCGAGTGGGATTGGCGGAACTGTCCTCCAAAACAAAAAATGGAGGGAAAGAACGCTCTGAATGAGAAGCAGGAATTTATCGACCAGGCGCTCATCCGTATCTTCTCCTCCAATGGCGCTGAATTCCTCAACATAGCCGGGCTGGATGAATTCCTGTATATCCCTACAGCATACGAGGAAATCGAAGATTACGACACTCAAGCCTTCACCGGTGCACCGACAGGCCAGGTCCAGGAAGAAGGCACGTCCAGCACTACCGAGCTTTCAGACCCTAAACCGTTTTCGGCTGAGGCTCCGGAAGAAAAGACATCAACCGGCCACGTCTTAGTGAACTACCGGTCAACCGCTGAAAATGCCGAACTCGGTGAATTATATAGTGGGCATACTACGAAACCACGCAAAGGTCACGGTGACGGAGAACCCACATCGAAACTACCCAGTCAACCACGGCAAGAGAATGAAGAAAAGGGGAAGATTGGCACTTACGCCTATCCGATTGAAGTTAATTACCGTTCATTTGCCCAGGTTGAGAACGGGAAGGTCTATCACGTCATAATCATTCACTCCGAGATTGAGGTGGGTGATGGTCAGGTGGTCATCTTTACTGGTGGCGAACAGGACGATGAGCGCATTCGCGTCATTGACTCCAGTATGGGTTCTGTCATCGACAACACCATTGTCGGACTGCAACTTCACCCTGGAAAGAATACGCTCAAGATCCGTCTTGCCGATGATATGAAACACGCCATTAAACTGGAAGCCTATGAAAATAAATGATATATCATTGCCGTATCCTGTACTGGGCATCAGTGATGACGTGTTGCCATTGCTGAAGAAAGATTGCGTCGCTATTGATCGGCCGACTATGACGGCGACATCTTTGCAGTTCAAGATCCGTCTGAAGCAAAAAAACAAAGAAATATCCAAGTTTATCCGGCAGGGTAGAGCTGAATACGTCTGCGAGATCAATTGCGCAAGGACGTTCTATCGCGAGTGCTATCATCAGTCCTCTCCGGAATTTGATATTGAGATTCCCCGAAAGAATGTCAGTGGCCGCATTGAATTCGATTTGTTTGTCACGGTGAAGACGCCGATTGAGCAATACCATAATTCTCAATTCAATCCGGACTATGATGGTGTATACTTCGATATGGAACCAGGCGACGTTCTTGTAGCGTTCCCTTCAGCCTCATACAACCTTGACATCAAGTATGACAAGCTCTATGCGGCAGGTTCCTTCATGCAGATCGCGAATGGCGGCGATGATAATCGTCCGACGTGGTTCAATATTAGCGGTGACAAGATTCTGATTATGCTGCCGCCCAAAATGTTCAAGGAGTATGACGAACGTATCCGCGTTGACCGAGACTACATCGAAATAATTCATTCATCCATAGTATTCAATGCCCTAGTGTTTGCCTTGTATCACATTAACGAGCAGGAATATGACGGGAAGCAATGGTCTGAATCCATCAAATATAGAGTAAAGACAGAACCGGCATTGAAGGGATTCGATATCAACGACAGTTCCCGTGTATTTGAATTGGCACAGACGCTCTTGGAAGATCCTTACCAGCGTATGTTCAACCATCTTTGTGAAATGAGGAAAAGGGGGGAGGAATAGCTATGGCACTACAAAAAGTATTTAGAGAGGCCTATGTCGAGGTGCTCAGAAACAGTATTGATCCTGCAAAGTATGCAGGGGAGTCCTTCGAATATGATGAGACCCAGGTCCACTATATGGCAAACGTCCATCATCCAGATGGTTTGGTTGACCGTATGGATGAGCGTGATGACCTGAAATCCGCCATTGAACTTTACGAAGCATATCAAGAATTGACACCACTTGCAGCCTCCAAGAATGACATTTGGACATACCTTACTCATGTCGATTTGTTCAGTTATATGCAGAAGCGATTCCCGGAAGTAAAGGAAGGTCTTGCTGATTCAAAGTACATCCGAGAGAGATGGTTCCGAAGCTCAAAAGGTGCAATCCGTTCTTCTCTCGCCGGGCTCTGGTGGGCCGTTTATTGTTCGGTGGACGATACAAGGGAGGATAAGTATGAACTTACCCGTATGCTCTTCCAGAATGATAATATCCGTACGCACTATTTCGGTTCCTCCACGATATTCCGCCATCGGGAAGCCGTTATCGGCATACTGGAGTTCCTGGTCGAAAATCCCGACATCTCCAGTGTCCACTTCAATAGCCGTTGTATCTACATCGCCCAGTACTTCAACCGATTGGGCGCTGTAAAGCAGTTGGCTTACATGGACCGTAATTTCTTCAAAGAGGAGTTGATGAAGAAGAAGGAGATTTTGAAGACCATCACCAGTAAGGCTCAGGTGCTTGGTAAACAAGGAACTATCGGTACAACGGAATAACACGAAACATATTGACCATGAAAAAGTTTATACCTATTCTCTTCACTGTAATCTTTATGATTTCTTGTGGCAATCAACCACAAAAAAGGATTGTGTCTGAGACACCTATCAAAACAACGGTCTTAGGATTGACTCTTTGTGAAAAAACGAGTGAGAAGGCTATTGAGGATGCTATTTCAAAGGAGGTCGGTAAAAGAGTTATGGGAGACAGTTATAAAGCTG
>JAEEGL014741770.1_pt1 | contig 11667 bp, 9 predicted proteins | sample 9134231 | NCBI WGS metagenome assembly JAEEGL01 (sample SAMN16246548, study PRJNA631951) | gut metagenome | biome: gut microbiome; feature: rumen; material: fiber-attached | host: Bos | place: Iran: Karaj | collected 2018-10 | reverse complement strand
ATTATTAAAACTGTTTATATAATCATAATTTGAACTTATTGAATTTATTTTTCTATGATATTTTTCACTTAAATAATTATGTATTTTATTCCTGACTTCCATAATTTTTTTTTTGTCATAATTAATATAAGGTTGATTAAAATTTTTATTTTTTTCATTTTTAATAATTGGTTTATATTGTTCATCCAAATTTATTAAATTAAAATTTATAGAATTGAAATTTTGATTATTTAGATTATTTGGATATTTTGAAAATTGTTGATTTTGACTATCTGTTAAAAAGTTGTTTTTTCCATTATTATAAAAACTTTGTGTTGATATTGTTTTTTCTACATCTGAAAAGTTGAGTTTTAATTGATTATGATTAATTGAATTATAATTCGAAGAAATATTTGAGTAATTTGTTTTTGATAATTGATAATTATGAGAAGTTAGTGTATTTTCAGGAGATGTATTATTTATTTTATAATATAATGGTTTTGAATTATAATTTGGTATATTTCTCTTTAATGTGCTTATTTTTTTATTATTTGCTCTTTTTATTAACTTCTTTGAAAAATAAGGAGATTCTGAAAAATTTCTTTTTTTAACAATTTGTTGTTTCATTGTATTTATTTTGTTGAATTTATTTTATAAATTTATATATTATAATTAATAATCTTTATTTTTAAAACTATTATGAAATAAAATAAAGATTTAAATATATATATTTTACAAATTTATTTTGTTTTAATGGAAAAATATTATTTAGGTTATTATAAAATATTGATTAAAAGGGTTTATATTTTTTAATTGAAATAAATATTTTTTCTATAGTTTTAATAAATGATTTATATTTCATTAAATTTTTTAATGTTATACTCTAATTATATTTACTATATATTTAATAATGTTACGATTGAAATTGAATTTATCACTCATAAATTATAATCAAAAAAAGTAATTTTTATTTAATTCATTTATTATCATTTTTTTTGTTATAATTTATGAGAAGATTTTATATAAATATTATTTAACAAATGATTAAAAAAAACCAAAAAAAATTTCATCCGCTATTGACTAACAATAATGAACCCAATGTAATTTACATAACTATATACAATAATAATTTATAAAAATTAATTTTTTAATAGACATAGGCATTTTAAATTTGTAATCTTTCCAACGCACTTTTATATTGATTAAATATTTCATCATTAATATATAAATTAAAATTTAATAAAATTACATATTCATATTCCATTTTAGACAATTCAACATTAGAAACTCCTGCAATTTGAGAATAATAATCATTTCCATATATTTCATCTTCATTATATTTTAATGAAATTAATATACTTGTAAATAATAGTTTATAAACATTTAATTTGGTAATTTTTTTAACTTTTGCAATTCGGTCAATATAAATTAATGCAGATATTAAAGTATTTTCTTCACAATTAGAATATGAAATTATTCTGATAATATAATCAAAAAGATTAATATTTATAAGTTGATTTGTATCAAAAATATCTTTTTTTTGTTTATTATCTTTTTTTAAAGAATTATTCATAACTAATTCATTTAATATTTCTGAAATTGAATTTGATATTTTGACAATATTATTTGAAACATCAATTTCATCTTCTTTGTTTTCATCTTCTGAAATTTCACTTTCAAATGATGAACCTAATTCACTTAATTCTTTTTCTATTTTCTGTTTTATAATATCCTCATATTTATCATCTATCATTCCTATTGATATTCAATAAATAATAAATTTTATATATTTGTATAATTGTTAACTTAAATCAATAAAATTAAAAAATACTATTTACAATCTTTTAAATTAAAATTTTTATATTAAAAAAAATATATATTAATTTTTACAGTTTTATTTTTTATCAATAAATTGTAACAAAATATAAAAAAGTGAATTTAAATTTAATTATTTCAAAAGTTAAAAACAAAAAAATAAAATTATAATTTATTTTAAAAATATAAATTATATCATAATATAATAAATAACAAATAAAAATAATAAAATTCCAAAATAAAAAAAATGAAAAAATCATCATTTAACGATTATCCTTCAATACCAAATTTAGATATAATGAAAAGGATACAAAACTCAAAAAAAGTGAAAAGACCTCCATCATCAAATTCTTTAAGAACAAACAAAAGTCAAGAAGATATTTTATCAAAAAGTTCGTTAAAAACACAAAATTCAACTTTATTTAAAAATGAATTAAAAACAACTAGGGAAAGTAATATTTTTTCATATATAAATGATCCTGAAATTGATTCTGAAATAAATGAATTATTTAAACAATATTATGAAAGTAAGTCATCTAGAAAACAAAGTGAAGAAACTTTTAATCATTTTAATAATAAATTAAATAAACTTCAAAAAGATGAAGAAAAAGCAAAAGAAAAAGAAAAGTTATTAAAGAAAAATTATGATAGAATGGAAAAAATACAATTTAAAAATTTAAAAGAGAAAGAATTATTAATGAGAAATAAAGAAAAAATGGAAAAACAATTACAAGAACATAAAAAAAGTAATGATTTATTTAGAAATAAAAGGGATAAGACTTTGAAAAATTTTAGAAATAATGTTGCAAAAAATAATTTTGATATAATTTCCAAAATAAAAGAAAAAAGAAAAAATAATTATAACAAATATTTAGTATATGAAGAAAATCAATTAAGAAATAGACAAGAACATGTTAATTATGTTAATAGACAAAGGACTTTAAGTCAAGAAAATAAAAAACAAAGTGAATATGAAAAAAAATTAAGATTGAAAAAAGAATTATTAAAAAAAATAAAAGAAGAAGAACTAAGAAAAAGAAACTTTGAATTAGAATCAAATCGTTGTCAAAATGAAAGTATGGAAGTTATTACAAGAATAAAAAATATTGATGAAGAAATGGAAAAAGAAAAAAACATGAATTTATAAAAAAGTCATTTTATTGTAAATAAATATAAGAAAAAGTAAAAAAAAAGAAACATAATTTTTATATAACAAAAAAAAAATAAAAATTAATTAATAATTATATTATTAGAAATTAAAAAAAAATTAAAAAAATTCAAACTAAAAAAATAAATGACAGAACAAACAAAAAAAAATTCATATCAAAATATAAAAAGAAATCCAGAACAAGATCAAGTCAGAGTATTTCTTGAATCAAGTTTAGGAATTGGAATTCCAAATTTTAAACTTGATGATTCTTTGATAGGAAAAGGAAATAAATTAAGTGAAGGAATAAAAAATAGAGTTTTCTTATTACCTTTAGGAAATTCTCAATATAGGTTTTTTTTAGGTCATTTTGACATAGAAAAAATAAAACCTGCAAAAATATCATATTCACAAGATGAAAATGAACAAAATACAAAATCAAATCAAGATATTAAAAATATAAAAAATAATAAAAAAATATTATTATATTCTTTAAATTATGGTCAAGCAAATTTAACAAAATCATTTGATCTTTCAGAAATAAGGGAAGAAATAAACTCACATTCTTTAGAAATAAATCCTTTTAAAAATAACAATACTTCATTTAAATATTTAATAAGTACAAATAATTCAAATTCAAATAATAAATTAAGTGCTTTAAAACATATTGAATTTGAAATAATTAAACCTAATAGATGTTGTGATTGTGGAGTCGAAAATTCAAATGAGAATCCTTTACTTTTTTGTAAAAATGATAATTGTTTTTTTTGTACTCAATGTGATAAAACTTGGCATGAACAAAAAGAAAAAAAAGCACTTTCTTTACATTTTAGAACTAATAAGTTTAATTATACTCTATCATATTTTGGTAATTGTCCTTTATTAGGTCATTTAAATAAACCTTTTTTATATTTTGATGAAAAAAATAAAACTTGTTTATGTGTTAAATGTGTTGAGTCTTTAAATTCTGAAGAAAGAGTTGAAAAAGATATTTCTTATATTGAAGATTATTTAAAAGAAAAAGAAAAAAATGAAGATTTTTTAAATTCGAGAATTGATTCTGTTTGTCATGATATTAATCAAAGAATAAAATATGCTGAAAGGATTTGGAGTCAAATTGATGAATATGAAAAAAAATATTGTAATGAATTAGAAGATAAAAGAAATGAAAGTATTAAATTAATGTTTGATGAAGGTTATGCAAGACAAACTTTTTTGTCTTGTACATTTATGGAAATTCAAAGAATTATGAAAGAAATTGATTCTAAAGTAATTTTTAATAAAAATCAAAAAAATAATGTTGATGTTTCTACTTTTTTATATATGAATCAAGTTTATTTAAGTTATATGCATAATGAATTAAGTAATAATTTAGAATTGTTAAATTCTACTATTTTAGAACCTTTTATTAAACCTATTATTACTTTAAATGATAATAATTCTTCGGCTTATCCTAAAATTAATTTAGATGAGTTTAAAATGATGGATAGTTATTATGAAGATGATTATTAATATTTTTTTTTAATTAATTTTTTATATATTTTATATTATAATTTAAATATAAAAGAATTACAATTTTTTAAAACAGATTCACTTTATAAAATTAAATATATTATTAAATTTTAATAATCCTAATTTATAACCTTTAATATTTATTTTTCAGATAAAGATAAAGCTTACACATTAAAACACATATAAGCTTTAAATAAATTTTGATAATAATAATAATTTTTTAAATGTCTTTTTAATTTATCATCCAAATGGAACCTATATTTATAGTATTTATATACTTCAAATTTATAAATCAAATTCAACAAATAGAAATAAAAATTTATAAACAAAATGAATAATTTTTAAATTCTTAATCTAAAATTCCTTCATTATTATAATATAAACTCAAAGGTATTTTATCTTTAGGAGAAACATTATCAAAATTAATTATATATTCATCTTTCTCTTCATAATCATCAATTAACAATTCATTAAAATTCAAATCTAATATTTTATTATATTCAAATTTTTCATAATCATTATCAATAAAATTAAAAGGAGAAGAATTTAAACTATAAACACCATCACTATTATCAATAATATTATTAGTATTATTAGAAGAATGAGTAGTATTATCATTAACATTATTTTCATTTGAAAAACTATTATTCGACATTTTTCTAATTTTATTTCTATGAAAACTTCTACTACAATAGCAATCACAATTAATATTTTCAGGATCATAGTTTTCATTATAAATAACATTTTTCCTATATTCAGAAGCTAATTTTTTATTATGAGAAGAACAATAAAAAGGAATTGCAATATTTTTACAATGATTTTCAATAGAATAAAATTTTTTTAAAAAATTAATAGAAAATATCATTCCTTTTTCAATTGCACAAGGGATATGAAAATAGCATTTGCATTTAGGATTATTACATTTCATAACAGCTTTTTCTTTTGATAATTTTTGATTACAATATTTACAAGAATTTTTATATCTCCATTTTCTAATTTTATCTCTTGAAATATCATCTTCATTATAATCTTCATATAATTCAGGAATAAATTTTAAACAAAGTGAATGATAATAATTATCATTTTTTTCATTATAATATAAAACTCCATTACTAAGAGAACAAATGAAACATTTTAAATTTTCAATTGGAATATTTTTTTCAAAGGCGTTTTTACATCTTTCACATTTAAATTCTTTTATATTGTTATCATTTAAATTTAAAGGAATGTGATAACAACTTGGATGAAAATTACATTTACAAATTGAACATTGGATTAAAGGATCTGTTGAATATTCATTAAATTCTAAACAAATTTCACATCTTTTTAATTTTGGTAAAGGGTTTTTTGCTTTACGTCCACGAAGTGTTTTTTTTGAAATGAAGTTCTTAATTTTTGATATATCAATTTCATTTTTAGTACTTTGGTCTTCATTTTCGTTTTGGTTTTGAGAATCTTTTATTACTTTTTCTATTTGATTTATTGTTGGCATTTTTTTTTTTTTGAGTTTTTTTGAATTTTTATTTAATTATTTTTTTTTATCACTTGTTATTTATATACTATTATATGTTATAGAATTTTCTAGAAATTATTTGTTTTAGTTTTAGTTTTTTAATAAGAGAAAAATAAGGAAAATTTATGTTTTTTTGAATTTTAATGGGATATTAATTTATTTTTTATATAATATTTTTTTTTTGTTTTTTTTTGTACTTGTTTTAAATTTTTATTAAGAAACGTACTTTTGCTTTATAATAATATTGATATAAATTTTATGTTTTTACTTTGATTTTTTTTTGAATTAATTATTTTTGAGGCTTTTAATTATTGTTTTTATTATTGCTTTTATATTTTTACTATTTTAACCTTTTTTTTTGTATGTTTTTTCTTATTAAACAATGAGTATAATATATATTAAATTGTGTATGTTTTAATTTTTTATAATCATTTAAAAATTATTTCATCCTATAAATAATAAAAAAATTAATTATTTTTTTTATGGAAAACAATGAAATAATTATAGACTGTTCAGAAATAAAAGAAAAAAGAGAATTACACGAACAATTAAAAACAAAATTAAATTTCCCAGAATATTATGGAATGAACTGGGATGCATTTTGGGATTGTTTAACAGAAACAAATAAATTACCGAATAAATTAATAATGAAAAATTGGTTACAATTAAAATTAAAATTACCAAAAGACACAAATATTTTTGAGGGAATAATATCAGATTTCAAAGAAGAAAATCCACAAAGTAATTTTAATATAGAATATAATTAAAAAAAAAATAAAATATTTAAAATAATTATAATAAAGAGTTGTAATTAAAAAAAAAATAATAAAATTAAAAAAATATATTAATTAATGTCAAATACAGAACCAAATGTAATTCCTGACAATGATTATTATTCTCAATTATTAGAATCAGAAAGATTATTAAATGAATATGCAGAAAAAGGAGATTATAAAAAAGCAGAATCATATAAAAAAAAAATAAAAGACATAAAAATATCAATAAAAAAAAAGAGAAAGAAAGATTTAGAAAAAAGACAATCAATAGAAAATGAAAATTTAGAATCAAATTATAAAACAGAATTAGATGAATTGAATCAATTTTGGAATGATAAATTTAAAGACTTAGAAGAAAGAACACAAAAAGCAGAAGAAGAAATAATTGAAAGACAAAATAAAGAAATGAATGATTTATATAATTTATTAGAACAAGAAATGAATCAAGAAACTAAATATAGACCTTCTGCAGAATATTTAAAATTAGAAAATCAAGAAAAACAATTAGTTAAACTTCAAAGATTTAATGAAGCTTCTGTTGTAAGAAAAAAAAAAGAACAAATTAAAGTTAAAGATATTGAAAAAAAAGAAAAAGAAAAACAATTAAAAATTCAAAAAGAAACTTCATATAAAAATAAAAGACATGAATTAGAAAAAGAAATTTTAAAAAAGAAATTTGAGAAAGAATTAGAAGAAATGAAAATTAAAAAAATAAAAGATTTTGAAAGAATAGAAAAAAAATTTTCTAATAAAAGATTAGATTTATCTCAACAACAAAAAACTGAAATAAATTTTAATGAAAATGGTAAAATTTCACCAAGAAGAAATGTAAGAGGAAGTTATTCTGCTTTTCAAAATAATTTTGGTACAACAACCGACCCAAGTAAAATTAATATATATAATAATACAAATAATAATACAAATAATAATTTTAATAATAACATTGTAGAAGGAAATAATGAAAGTGAAGTAGATAATAATAAAGAAAATATTGATAATAATAATAATTTAAATGAAGAAGAAGGAATAGAAAAAATTAACAGTAAAAAAGAAAATATAGAAAAAGATGATAATGAAATTAAAAATGATGAATAAAATATAAAAATAATATTTAACTATATAAAATAATATAAATTAAAAAAAAATGTCTTCACTCAATTTTAATTACCTTTTAAAATATATAGTAATAGGAGATTCCTCAGTAGGAAAAAGTAATATTCTCTTAAGATATACTCACAATCAATTTAATGAAGAATATCAATCAACAATTGGAGTTGAATTTGGTGCAAAAAATATAAAAATAAATAATAAAATATACCGTATTCAAATATGGGATACTGCAGGACAAGAAAATTTTCGTTCAATAACAAGAGCGTATTATAAAAATTCAGTATGTGCTTTAGTTGTTTATGATATAACTAAAAGAGAATCTTTTGAAAATGTTCAATCTTGGATTCAAGATTGTAGAAATCAATCACCAAAAACTATTATTATGGTTCTTGTTGGGAATAAAAATGATTTAGAAAATATAAGAGATGTTTCTTATGATGAAGGTGAAGAATTTGCAAAGAATAATGATATGATTTTTTTTGAAACTTCTGCAAAAACTGGAAAAAATGTTTCTGCTATTTTTGAGAAAACTAGTCAAATTATTTCTCAAAAAATTAATGAAAATTATTATGATTTAGAAAATGATTCTTGTGGGATTAAAGTTGGAATGATTGATGGAAATTCTTTCAATAATAATACTTCTACTCAGAATATTTCTTTGGATTTTAATGATAGGAAAGAAGAAGAACAATCTGACTGTTGCTAAAAAAAGTTAAATGTTTATGTTTTTATTTAAACATATTTTTATTTTTTAATCTTTATTTTATTTATTTAATTTTATATTTTTTAAATTTTATATTTTTTTTTGAAATGAATACTATAATTTTTTTTATTTTTTTCTTATTAATCTATAATACATTTTCTGTCCTTATTTTTCCGTTCAAAACAATTCATACATATTCAAAAGAAGATGAATTTAAACATCTATTAAAAACTAGTGAAATAATTGAATTGACTATTGGTGAACCGAATCAAAAAATAAAAGCAAAAATAGATATAAGAGATTATAGTTTTCATTTAATACAAAAAATAAATAATACTGATTATTATTCAAAAGATATTTCAAAAACAAGAATTTTAGAAAGAAATTATACATATACATTTTATGATTCACCATTTAGTGAAGGATATGTTATTCAAGATAATTTTTTTTTTAAAAATAATAAAAATGAAATAATTGAAGGAAAAAAAATTTTTTTTATTTTAGCAATTGATTTAAAAGATATAATTCCTTGTTTTTTAGGATTAAATTTTGAAAAAGAATCTGAAGATTCTTTATATAATTTTATATCAATGTTAAAGTTTAGAAAAATAATTGATAAAAAAGTTTGGACTCTTAAATATGAAAATGAAAATGAAGGTAATTTGATAATAGGTGATTATTATCATAATTACATTCCAAAACAATTTCAATTAAAAGAATTTGTTTGGACTAAAATAGCATTTTTAGAATATTATAAAGGATGGTTTATTTTATTTGATAATATTTATATAGGAGATAAAAAATCTGAATGTAAAAATATTGCAACTTTCTCTATTGATTATAATTTAATTGAAGGACCTAATGAAGTTAGAAATGTTTTTTTAGAAAAAGTTTTTATTGATAGTAAATGTAAAGAAGCACTTTTAGATTATAAATATATTTATGTTTGTGATGAAGATATTGATTATTCAAAATTCCCTGATTTGAAATTTTATAATAGAGAATTGAATTATACTTTTATAGTTACTAAAGATGATTTGTTTATGAAACAAAATAAAAAAATTTATTTTTTAATGTTTTTCCAAAAGGGACTAAATGATAAATATTTTCAATATTGGGTTTTAGGAAAACCTTTTTTGAAAAAGTATAATTTAATATTTGACGCAGAACAACAAATAATAGGAATTTATAAACAGGAAATAAAGAATAAACCTTTAAGTTTAATATTCATAATGATTCTTTTATTTTCTATTATTATAGCATTATATATTTTATTTAAATTTGTAAAAAGTCATAATAGAAAAAAAAGAGTTTACGAAATAGATGAAAATTATGAATATGTTACTACTATAAATTAGAGTTTTATTAAATTTTTGAAAAACATAAATATTAGGTAGTTTAAAAAACAAATTTATTAATTAATTATAAACTTTTTTAAAATAATTAAAACATTATTACAAGAATAATTATATTACATATAAATTCATATAAATTTTATATTTTAATAATAATTAAAATCTAAATTGAAAAAATCATATGGATATGTTTGTGTTTCTTGATCATTTAATAATAATAAATTATTATTTTTAATTGAGTTTTTTATTATTAAATTAGAAATTTCATTGTTATTTGAATTTGTTATTTTTTTAATTTGAATTAACTTTTTAATCCTTTTTGTTTTTTCTTTTTTTATTCTTTCTTCATTTTCTTTTTTCCTTTTTTCTTTTATTTTATTTATTATTTTTTCATATTCATTTTCCAAAAATTTCCTTTCAAGCTTTTTAAAGAAATTCAATTCACACATATTTAAGTTCTCTCTTTTTGTTTTTTTATTATATAATTTTTCAATATCTTTATTTAATTCAACACTTACTTTTTTATTTTTATTAATGATGAACTTTTTTATGATTTTTTGTTCCTTAATGTATGAATTATTAGAATATGGAACTATGTTAATAGGAAATAAAAAAAGATTATTTTTTTCAATTTTTTTTCCTTTTCTTAAAGATATATTTTGAAATTTTGATTCACTTTTATTTTTTCTTAAATTTCCATTTAAGATTTGGGGCATATAATCATATGATTTTTTATTAAGTTGAATTGAATGATTTAATTTTTGTATATTAGGAAAATGTTGAACATTTTGTTTTTTTAAATAATTTGAACTATAATTTTTTTTTAAATATATCATTTCATCATTTTTTAAATTTGATTTTATTAAATTATAACTTTCATTCTTATTTCTCGTTCCTAATATTAACATTTTTATATTTTTCTTCACATCCATAAATTCAAAAATAATAAAAAAAATAAATAAAAAATATATTTTTAAATAAAAAATTAAAAAATAAAAAACTAAAAAAATGAGTAAAGAAATAGTAATAGTAAGTAGTGGATATGATATGTGTATTCGTTTCTGGGCAGATTTCAGTGAATCACAATGTCGTTATCAAATAGAATATAAAGACTCAGCAATAAATGCATTAGAAATGACACCAAATAAAGATTATGTAGCATTTGCAGCAGCAAACTCAATAAAATTTATAGATCTTCATACATTAAATCCAACTCCAGTAACTTCAATAGAATCACATGAAGGTTTAGTAAGTACAATTTTAATTCCTCAAAATTTTGATAATTGTTTCATATCAGCTGGTGAAGATTGTTCAGTTAGAATTAATGATATTAGAGCTGGTAAAGGAATTAGAGTTTTTTATCATAGTAATTATGTTAATACAGTTGCTATAGCAAATAATAATAAAGATTTAATTTGTGCTGATGAAAATGGTCATATTAAAATTTGGGATTTAACTAAAGGTGATGTTAGATGTGAATATAATTCTAATGTTAATGAAGAAGGTTTAGCTTTTAGATCAATTGCTTTAGCTGAAGATGAAGGTTTTTTAATTGGAGCTAAATCTAATGGAACTTGTTGTATTTTTGATTATAATGCTAATAAAGATATTGAATATTTATCTTCTTTTGAAGCACATAAAAATTATATTACTAAATGTGTTTTAAGTCCTGAACATAATTTACTTGCTACTTGTAGTGCTGATACTGAAATTAGATTATGGGAAAGAGTTGATAAAGAAAAGAAAGAGTTTACTTT
>JAEEGL014560922.1_pt1 | contig 11667 bp, 8 predicted proteins | sample 9134231 | NCBI WGS metagenome assembly JAEEGL01 (sample SAMN16246548, study PRJNA631951) | gut metagenome | biome: gut microbiome; feature: rumen; material: fiber-attached | host: Bos | place: Iran: Karaj | collected 2018-10 | reverse complement strand
CTCCAGGTCCTGGTCCGTGCCTGCAAAGGGATGGGCCTTCTGCTGGAAAATGCAGTAGTCAAAGCCGCCGTACAGCAGGTCGAAGCGGCATTCGAAATACTCCTTCACGTGGTAGTCGAAGCCCATGCCGGGATGGCAGATGAGCATGGGGAAGATCTTTTCCCCCGTGGCCGCCTCCCAGAGGCAGGCGAAGGTACGGGGCATATCGTTGAAAAAGGTATGGCTGTTTCCCACAAACAGGATCTTCATGCCTTGCGCGCTCCTTTCTATCTCAGCAGCGCTTCCCGCTCCCGATAGTCGGGCAGCACGGAGGCCACCAGGTCGTAAAACGCCTTACTGTGGTTTTTGTGCCGGATATGGGCCAGCTCATGGACCACCACATAGTCGATCGCTTCGGGCGGATAGAGCATGAGCCGCCAGGAAAAGCAGATCCGGTCCTTGCCGCTGCAGCTGCCGAAGCGTTTCCGGGCGCCGGTCACGGTGACCCCCGTCGGCTGCAGCCCCATGACGGCGCTGTAATGGGCGACCCGCCGGGGCAGGAGCTCAAGGGCCCTGCGGATGCAGGCTTCCCGCTCCGCCTCCGTGGGTTCCGGCGGACGCCGCTCCGCCCGCTCCCGCGCCCGGGCCAGATGCGCCGCGAGCCAGTCCCGGTGCCTTGCGATCATGTCCCGGATCTGCTCGTCGGTCATGGCCCGGGGGGCGCGCACCAGCACCTCGCCCTCCGGAGTGATCTCTATCGCCGCGGTGCGCCGTGCGGAACGGATCACGCGGTACTGTACAGGGTCCAAATCCATCCCTCCCCGCTGTCTCTAGTTTAACCGGGACGGGCCTGTTCGTCAAGCCGGGTCCCGGCACGGAAAGGAAGACGAAATACCATGCGCTGTGAACGCTGCTCTGCGGAAACGACCGGGGACCGGTGTCCCGTCTGCGGCGCCCGCTGCCGTCCCGTGTGCATCCGCTGCCAGGCTCAGGTGCCGCCGGGAAGCGGCGTCTGCCCCGCCTGCGGCGCTCAGGTCCTGCCGGGCTGGAGCGTCACCAGGGAGGAAATGGCGGCAATGGGCTGCCATGTCTTCATGCCCTACCCGGCGGAGCATAATTACGATATCTATTACGGCGGCAATCCGGACGGCGGCGGATACGTGTTCCATAACGACGTGGGCTATACCGGCCCCGTGACGGATACCCTGGTGCTCCCGGGACTGGTGGAGGACGTGCCGATCTACGGCATCTGGAACGAGTTCTTCTGCCTCGGGGATCAGTTCGCGCCGGACAGGTATGACGAGACCTACCGCCGCATGCTGCCCCTGAAGACCATTATCGTCACCAACGGCATCCGGGAGGCCTTCACCTATGCCTTTTTCGGCTGCTGCGGCCTGGAGACCCTGGTGCTGCCCAGGACCCTCCGGAAGATGTTCTATGATTTTTACGACCTGTTCACCGACGGGCACAGCCCGCTGATGAACGGCTGCATGAAATCGGACGTGACCGTGCGCTACCGGGGAAGCCGGGAGGAATGGGAAAGGGTAGAGGTCACCAGCAGATTTCAGGACTACGTGCGCATGGGCAGGATCCGCATGGAATTCCTCAATGAAAAATGAACCAAGACCCCCCGGCATTACTGCCAGAGGGCCTTGGCTCAGAAAAGAGAAAGAGTCAGGCTCGCGGAACAGTGCTCCCCTGTCGGCTCCCAACGACAGAGGCTGCGCCGCGAAGCTTTCATTCCGGTGGAAAAACGGCTTGATCCCAGCCTCAACAGTAAATTAACATACAATTCATAAAATTGCAACCAAAATCTTGCGGATTTTGGCAGTAATTCCAGAAAATGATGCTGCGATTCCTTGAATTCCGTAATATACAACAAAGATCATAGAAAAGCGAGGTAAAACACAATGGAAGGCTTGAAGGCTGTTTTCCAACCCATCCAGGTGGGACCCCTGCGGTGCAGAAACCGCATCGAAGTTTCCCCGGCGGAACCCATGCTCTGTTCCAAGGACGGTCTGGTCACCTCTGAATTTGTGGACTATACTGAGCAGTTTGCCCGTCTCGGCGCGGGCATCGTCACGGTGGGGGACAGCGCCGTGACCCAGGCCTACGCGGACACGAACCATTTTGCGGTGAATCTGTCGGATCCCTTCGTGGTGCATGGGCTTGTGCGGGTGACGGACGCCATCCACCGCTGGGGAGCCATCGCCTCCATCGAGCTGAATCTGCGGGATGAGCGCATGCCGGCGGAGTTCAGCCATGAGGAGGTGCAGGGCATCATCCGGGCCTTTGCGGACGCTGCGGAGCGCTGCCGGAAGGGGGGCTTCGACATGGTCATGCTCCACTTCGGCCATGGACATACCGCCTCCTCCTTCTATTCCCCCCATGTGAACAAGCGCACCGACGAATACGGCTGCCAGACCTTCGAGAACCGGATCCGCTTCGCCACGGAGATGATCGACGAGGTGCGCAGGCGCATCGGGCCGAATATGGCCATCGAGGTGCGGATGAGCGGCGACGAGCTGTATCCCGAAGGGGTCCATGTGGAGGACGCGATCCGGTTTGCCAAGGCCATTCAGGATAAGATCGACCTGGTGCACATCAGCGCCGGGAGCATGTACGATCCCCGGACCATGGGCTCCACCATCCAGCATACCTATATGCCCCGGGCCACCAACCTTTATCTGGCGAAGCAGTTCAAGGCGGCGGGACTCAGCATCCCTGTGGTCAGCGTGGGCAGCCATGATATGGCGTCCGCGGAAAAGGCCATCAGCGAAGGGGACTGCGATATGATCGCCATGATCCGGGCCTTCCTGGCCGACCCGGAGCAGCTCATCAAGGCCAAGGCGGGGAAGGTGGATGAGATCCGCCCCTGCATCCGCTGCGGGGCCTGCACCGGCGCCGATCCCCATGGCTGTCCCACCCCCCTGCGCTGCTCGGTGAACGCCGCTCAGGGCAGACAGCCCCGGTTCGATCAGATCGAGCCGGCAGAGCCCGGGAAAAAGGTGGTCATCGTCGGCGGCGGCTGCGCCGGGATGGAGGCTGCCCGCCGTCTCTCCCAGCGGGGGCTGAAGCCCGTCCTCTTTGAGAAGAACGCCGAGCTGGGGGGCAGCCTGCGGGATGCGGGAGCCAATTCCCTGAAGGGGGACGTGCGCCGGTATGGGGAATGGTCCGTGCGCATGACCCTGCGGGATCCCAATATCGACCTGCGCCTGGGCACCGAGGCCACCCCGGAGCGGGTCCTGGCGGAAAAGCCCGACGCCCTGATCCTGGCGGTGGGCAGCGAGCCCATCATACCCCGGATCCCGGGGGTGGAGGGCGCCAACGTCTGCCTTGCGGTGGAGATCGACCGGGGGGAGGCAAAGCCCGGCAAGCGGGTGGTGATCGTCGGCGCAGGCCTGACCGGCACGGAGACCGGCGTGACCCTGGCCCGGGAAGGGCATGAGGTCACCGTTCTGGACATGCTCACTCTGGCGGAGATCCGCAGCAGGGACAAGGCGGTGAACCAGGCCCAGCGTCTGGCGCTCAGCGCCGGCGTGCGCTTCCTGGAAAAGCACAGCCTCAGATCCATCTCCCCCGACGGCGTGACCGCGGTGGACGGGGAGGGCAGGGAGGTGTTCCTGCCCTGCGATACCGTCGCCCTGTCCCTGGGGGTCAGGCCCAGAAGCGCCGCCGTGGACGCCCTGCGCGGCCTGTGTGATGAGGTCTGGTGCGTGGGGGACTGCAATACCCGCCAGGGGAACATCACCTCCGCCGTGCGGGAGGGCTTCTACGCCGCAATGAACATCTGAACGGAGACCGGCAGCGGACAAGGCCGTGCCCTGCCCGCTGCCGGAAAGAAAAACTGCCCCGCCGGATCATCGCTCCGGCGGGGCAGACGAATGCATTACCGTTCCTCGATGGGGATATACGGCCGGGGACGGATGGCGGCCTGGTAACCGGGCCGCACCAGCCGCTTGCCGGTCAGCGCCTCCTCGATGCGGTGGGCGCACCAGCCGGCGATCCTGGCGCAGGCGAACAGGGGCGTATACAGCACCTCCGGAATGCCCAGCATGCTGTAGACCAGACCGGAGTACAGGTCCACGTTTGCGCACATGGGAATGGACAGGTGCTTGCGCTGGGCGATCAGGTCCAGGCCCTGCTCCTCCACCTGCTCCAGCAGGCGGAAATCGGACTGACGGTCCTTGCGCTCCGCCATTTCTGCGGCAAAGCGCTTCAGCAGCACCGCCCGGGGATCGGAAATGGTGTATACCGCGTGGCCCAGGCCGTAGATCTTTCCGCTGCCGTCTCCCGCTTCCCCGTCCAGGATCTTTGTCAGATAGGCTCTGACCTCCTCGTTGTCCTCCGGGTCGCGCACATGGTCCCGGATATCGTTGAACATCTCCGTGACCTTCCGGTTTGCGCCGCCGTGGAGCGGGCCCTTCAGGGAGCCCACGGCGCCGGCGATGGCGCTGTAGGTATCCGTGCCGCTGGAGGAGAGGGCGCGGCAGACGAAGGCGGAGTTGTTGCCGCCGCCGTGCTCCGCATGGAGGATGAGCAGCAGGTCCAGAAGCTTCGCTTCCTCGTCCGTATAGCTCTTGTCCTTGCGCACCAGACGCAGGAAGTTTTCCGAAAGGGTGAGCTGCTCCTTCGGATTGTGGATGTACATGGATTTGCCGTCGTAGATATGCCGGCGGACCATATAGGCGTTGGCCACGATGGACGGGAAGCGGGCGATCAGCTCAATGGACTGGCGCAGCATGTTCTCCGGCGAGGTGTCGTCCGGGTTTTCATCATAGGAATACAGGGCAAGCACGCTCCGGTCCAGCATGTTCATGATGTCCGGGCTGGGGGAGCGGAGGATCATATCCTCAAAAAAGCCCCTGGGCAGAGGACGCACCTTGGACAGGATGCTTCCGAAGAGATCAAGCTGTTGGGCGTCCGGCAGACGGCCCATGAGCAGCAGATAAGAGACCTCCTCATACCCGAAGGTATTCGACTTCCGGTGGGCGTCCACAATATCTTCAACGGATATGCCCCGATAGTACAGCTTGCCGGGGATGGGATTTCTGGCGCCGTCCTGCATGATATAGCCCTGCACGCTGCCGATCTTGGTAATGCCGGCGATCACGGCGGTGCCGTCAAAATTGCGCAGGCCGCGCTTGACGTTCAGGTTCCGAAAATAGCTTTCGTCGATCTGGTATTCCTCCCGCACCTGCTGGTACAGGGGGCTCAGGTCCATTGCCGCAAAGACTTCGCTGGTCTCCAAGGCTATTCCTCCCTTCGCGGAGTTGATTGTGTCGTAGTATACACGCTTTACACGGATAAATCAACAAGAAAATCATAATTATGCAATTATGGCGGAAAATCGCCGGATGTGAGTGCATATTTTTGGTGAGATTCGCAGGAATTCAGCGAAGAAAAGGAAAACTCCTTGCATACCGGGCGATCAGCCGTTATTATAGTTAAATCACAGGGAATACTCAGCCAATGCTCCGGAAAACGCGAGCATGGGAAGGATGGATATGACAATGATCACGCTGGAAAAACAGGGCGCATTCTATTCCGCCGCCGGGCCGAGGCTTGCCGCTCCGGGAGAGACCCCGGGACCGGAGGCCCGTCAGGGCACCATGAGCTGGGGGATCCTCCGCAGCCACGACCACGGGCGGGGAGAGGGACAGCTGCAGCTGCGCTTCGACAGCCTCATCAGCCACGACATCACCTATGTGGGCATCATCCAGACGGCCATGGCCAGCGGCCTGCGGGAGTTCCCGCTGCCTTACGCCATGACGAACTGCCACAACAGTCTCTGCGCGGTGGGCGGAACGATCAATGCGGACGATCACGCCTTCGGCCTCTCCGCCGCCAGGCGCTTCGGCGGCATCTTCGTGCCTCCCAATATGGCGGTCATCCACCAATATGCCCGGGAACAGCTGGCGGGCTGCGGAAAGATGATCCTGGGTTCGGACAGTCATACCCGGTATGGCGCCCTGGGCGCCATGGGCTTCGGCGAGGGCGGCCCCGAGCTGGTGAAGCAGCTTTTGGGGGATACCTATGATCTGAGCGCGCCGGAGACCGTGCTCGTGTGGGTCACCGGAAAACCCGCAAGGGGCGTCGGTCCCCATGACGCGGCCATCGCTCTGTGCGGCGCCGTGTACGCAAGCGGCTTTGTGAAAAACAAGATCCTGGAATTCGCCGGCCCCGGCATCGAGGATCTATCCATGGATTTCCGCATCGGCGTAGACGTGATGACCACCGAGACCGCCGCCCTGAGCTCCGTCTGGCAGACGGACGGTAGGGTGGAGGAATACTATGCCGTCCACGGCCGCCCGGAGGAGTATAAGGCCCTGGCCCCGAAGGAAGGGGCGTACTATGACAGCCTCATCCGTCTGGAGCTGGACAAGCTGGAGCCCATGGCGGCGCTGCCCTTCCATCCCTCGGAGGCGGTGACCCTGCGGCAGCTCATGGCGGAGCCGGGGGACTGCCTGCGGGCCGTGGAGGAGCGGGCGAAGGTCCAGCTTGGCCGGGAGATCCGCCTGACGGACAAGGTGAAGGACGGCAGGCTGTATATCGACCAGGGGATCATCGCCGGCTGTGCCGGCGGCATGTATGATAATCTGGCTGAGGCTGCGGCCATCCTGGCCGCCGGCAGCATCGGCAGCGGTCCCTTCTCCCTTTCCGTGTATCCCCCCAGCCTGCCCGTGGCGCTGGAGCTGGCGGAAAACGGCGTGGAGCGGGCGCTGCTGGAGGCGGGCGTCGTGTGCAAGCCCTGCTTCTGCGGACCCTGCTTCGGGGCGGGGGACGTGCCGGTGTGCGACGGTCTCTCCATCCGGCACACCACCCGCAACTTCCCCAACCGGGAGGGGAGCAAGCCCGGGGACGGGCAGGCGGCGGCGGTGCTGCTCATGGACGCCCGCTCCATCGCGGCAACGGCGGCGAACGGCGGCGTTCTGACCTCCGCCGCGGACGTGGAGTACGAGGTCCCCGCCCAGGCGACCCGGCGCTTTGATACCCGGCCTTATGAGAAGCGGGTATACCGGGGATACGGCAAGGCGGACCCCGGGGCGGAGCTTCGCTTCGGCCCCAATATCGTCCCCTGGCCGGAGATCCCGGACTGTGGCGACAGCCTGCTCATCCGCCTTTGCAGCGTCCTGCGGGACCAGGTGACCACAACGGACGAGCTGATCCCCTCCGGGGAGACCTCCTCTTACCGCTCCAATCCGCTGAAGCTGGCGGAGTTTGCCCTGTCCCGCCGGGATCCCGGCTATGTGGAACGGAGCAAGGCCTGCCGCGCCGCGGAGCAGCAGCGCGCCTCCGGCGCTTCTGCCGGGGAGTGGGCGAAGGCCGCCGCGTCCCTGGGCCTCACGGAGGCGGATATCCGGGGCACGCGCTTCGGCTCCGCCATCTTTGCCAATAAGCCCGGTGACGGCTCCGCCCGGGAGCAGGCCGCCTCCTGCCAGCGGATCCTTGGGGGCTGCGCGAATATCTGCTATGCCTTTGCCACCAAGCGCTACCGCTCCAACTGCATCAACTGGGGCATGGTCCCCTTCGTCCTGGAGGAGGGCACGGAATTCCCCTATGAGACGGGCGATTTCCTCTATATCCCCGGCCTGCGGCAGGCCCTGCTGGAGCTGCGGGATTCCGTCACCGCCGCCGTGCTCACCGCCGCCGGGGAAAAGCGGGAGATCCGCCTGACCCTGCCGGGACTGACGGCGGAGGAACGGGATATCCTTCTGGCGGGATGCCTGATGAACTGGTATAAGCAGAGAGGGGAGGCGGCGGAGAAATGAAGATCGCCATGAAGCCCATCGTGGAGATGGACGGAGATGAAATGACACGCATCCTTTGGCAGGAGATCAAGGATACCCTGCTTCTGCCCTTTGTGGAGCTGGAAACGGAATACTACGATCTGGGCCTGCCCAACCGGGACAGGACCGGGGATCAGGTGACCCTTGAGGCGGCCCGGGCCATCAAGCGTCTGCAGGTTGGCGTCAAATGCGCCACCATCACGCCGAATGCCCAGCGGGTGGAGGAATACGGCCTCAGGCAGATGTGGAAGAGTCCCAACGCCACCATCCGCGCAGAGCTGGACGGGACCGTGTTCCGCACCCCCATCCTCACGGATCGCATCAAGCCCTATGTCCGGGGCTGGAAAAAGCCCATCACCATAGCCAGGCATGCCTATGGGGACGTGTACAAGGCCGTGGAGCTCCGGGCTCCGGCGGCGGGGAAGGCGGAGCTGGTGTTCACCGGCCCGGATGGGGAACAGCGACAGGAGATCTACACCTTCACCGGTCCCGGCGTTCTCCAGGCCATGCACAACCGGGATGATTCCATCCGGGCGTTTGCCCGAAGCTGCTTTGCCTACGCCCTGCAGCAGGGGGAGGATCTCTGGTTTTCCGCCAAGGACACCATCTCCAAGGTGTACGACGGGCGCTTCCGGGATATTTTCCAGCAGATCTTTGACGAAGAGTACGCGGAAGCCTTCCGCAAAGCGGGGATCACCTATTTCTATACCCTCATCGACGACGCCGTGGCCCGGGTCATCCGCTCCGAGGGCGGGTTTATCTGGGCGACAAAGAATTACGACGGGGACGTGATGAGCGACATGATCTCCACCGCCTTCGGCTCGCTTGCCATGATGACCAGCGTTCTCGTCTCTCCCCACGGCTATTATGAGTATGAGGCGGCCCACGGCACCGTCACCCGGCATTACCGCCGCTGGCAGCAGGGGGAAAAGACCAGCACGAACCCCATCGCCACCATTTTCGCCTGGTCCGGCGCGCTGCGCCGGCGGGGCGAGCTGGACGGAAACGCTCCTCTCTGCACCTTCGCGGATGCGCTGGAGCGCTCGTCCCTGGGCGCAATCGAAGACGGGTATATGACAAAGGATCTGGCTGCCCTTTGTCCGGACCAGGACGTCCGGGCGCTGGATACGGAGGGCTTCCTGGGCCAGATCCGCACACGCCTTGAGGAGGGGCTGAAAGCATGATCGAGGCGCTGGCCGTGGGCAGTTCTCTGCCGGAAGCCTACCATCGGGCTCTGGAGCTGCTGGGGGAGCAGGGGGAGATCAGCCCCTGCCCGGATTACAACACCACCCAGCGGGAGCTGAGCATGACCATGTGGGTGCGGGAGCCCCTGCGGGAGCCCATGATCAGCAAGCTCTTTATCGGCGGTTACCGGGAGCTGGAGCAGTACCGCCAGGAGATGCTGGACGGCATTCTGGACTTTGAGATCGAGCGGGGCAACTGGGCCTATACCTACCATTCCCGCATGGCTCCCCAGCTTCCCTTCGTGGAAAGGGAGCTGAGACGGAATCCGGAATCCCGCCGGGCCGTGGTGGACGTGCGGGACTGGGTGCACGACAGCGCGGAGGGGAACGAGAACCCCGCCTGCCTGCAGCACCTGCAGTATTTCATCCGCGGCGGCAGGCTGGACTGCGACGTGCTGTTCCGCTCCAACGACGCCTGCAAGGCCGCCTTCATGAACGCCTTTGCCCTGATCCAGCTCCAGAGCCGCCTGGCCGCCAGGCTGGGAGTCGAGATGGGCACGTATACCCACCGGGCCAACAGCTTCCACTGCTATGAGCGGGACTTTCCCATGCTGGAGGGCTACCTCCGGCGCATCCGCTCCGGCGAGGAGATAACCTTCGACTATGCCGGCGATTGGGAGGAGCTCATGCGGGAAGCGCAGCCGGAGATCGCGGCTGCGGTGGAACAGCTGAAAAACCGGTGAAGACCCGCAGACAGCCCTGGCTGGGCAGCCTGGCGCTGATGCTCACGGCGCTCATCTGGGGCAGCGCCTTTGTGGCACAGCGCAGCGGGATGGAGCATATCGGGCCGTATACCTTCAATGCCGTCCGCTGCTGCATCGGTTCCCTGGCCCTGGTGCCAGTGATGCTGCTGTTCCCGGCAAAGCAGCGGACAGACCTGCGGGAAACGCTCCTGGGCGGCGTGCTCTGCGGCCTGACAATCTTTATTGCCACCAATCTGCAGCAGCTTGCCCTTGTGGATACGGATGCGGGAAAGGCCGGCTTTATCACTACCTTCTATATCGTCCTGGTCCCCGTGCTGAATCTGCTTCGCGGACGGCGCTGCGGCCCGGGGAGCTGGATCGCCGTGGCGATCGCCCTGGCGGGCCTGTATTTCCTCTGCATGTCCTCGGACAGCTTCCGCCTGCAGCGGGGGGATATGATGCTCATGCTCTGCGCCCTGTTCTATGCGGTGCAGATCCTGCTGGTGGACCGGTTCGCGCCCCATGCGGACAGCCTGCAGCTGAGCAGCATACAGTTTGCCGTGTGCGGTCTGCTGACCCTGATCCCGGCCTTCCTTCTGGAAAAGCCGGAGGCAGCCGCCCTGTGCAGGGGGTGGTTCCCTCTGCTGTATACGGGGATACTCTCCTGCGGCGTTGCCTATACGCTGCAGATCGTGGGGCAGAAGCGGCTGAGACCCGCACTGGCCAGCCTGATCATGAGCATGGAATCCGTGTTTGCCCTGCTGGCGGGCCGGATCATCCTCCGGGAAAAGCTCTCGGGCCGTCAGCTCCTGGGCTGCGGCCTGGTCCTTGCCGCCGTTCTCCTGGCCCAGCTTTGGCCGGGGAACCGGGAAGAGGAATAATACCGGCGAAAAAAACGAAAATAATGCCATAAGGGGAGCTGCCTGTGCGGCAGCTCCCCTTATGCTGGAGTAGAGGAGAAACTTGAGGTAGGAGGAAAAAGATGAATGTGATGGGATAGTTGAGGGTCGGGGGATCAGCTTTCCCGATCCCGCATCGCCTTGTCGAACAGGTCGGTCACCTGCTTGCCAGGCGCCTTGGTGATCATGGTCACCACCGCGCCGGCGATCAGGCTGAGGATGAAGGCGGGCAGCAGCTCATAGAGGCCGATGCTGGGCTTGATGCCGTAGAGCCAGATGAGGTCCGCTGCGGCGCCCACGGCGATGGCGGCGATGGCGCCGGGGAAGTTGAAGCGTCTCCAGTACAGGGAGAGGATGATGGCGGGGCCGAAGGCTGCGCCGAAGATGCCCCAGGCATTGGAGACAAGGCTCATGATGGAATTCTTCTTATCCAGCAGGGCAATGAGCAAGGCGATGACGGAGATGATCAGCACCACGACGCGGCCCACCCAGAGCATTTCCCTGTTGTCCGCCTTGCCCTTGCGGAACACCGGCTGATACACGTCGCTGGCAAAGGCGGAGGCGGAGGCCAGCAGCTGGGAGTCCGCAGTGCTCATGGAAGCGGCCAGGATGGCGGAGAGCAGAATGCCGGAAAGGAGAGCGGGGAAGAGGCTGCGCACCAGCTGGATAAACACCAGCTCGTTGTTCTCCAGACTGCCGCCGAAGTAGCGGAAGCCCACAAGACCCGTAATGACGCTGAACAGAAGGATCAGGGTGGTCCAGCTGCTGCCGATCACGGCGCTGCGCTTGCAGTCCTTCGCGGAGCGGATGGACATATAGCGGATGATGATATGGGGCATGCCGAAGTAGCCGAGGCCCCAGGCCAGACCGGAGAGGATGCCCTTGATGGCGTCCCAGCCGCCGGCTCCGCCGGTGAGGCTCCAGTACCCGGCCTGCAGCGCCTGAGCGTCCGCACCCTTGCCCGCGGACAGGGCGGCCAGGGCGACGATGGGCGTGGCGATCAGGGCGATGAGCATGAGCATGCCCTGGAAGAAGTCCGTCCAGCAGACGGCGCTGAAGCCGCCCAGGAAGG
>JAEEGL013110279.1_pt1 | contig 11667 bp, 4 predicted proteins | sample 9134231 | NCBI WGS metagenome assembly JAEEGL01 (sample SAMN16246548, study PRJNA631951) | gut metagenome | biome: gut microbiome; feature: rumen; material: fiber-attached | host: Bos | place: Iran: Karaj | collected 2018-10 | reverse complement strand
CATAGGCATTCCGGCAGCACCCGCACGCTGGATACCGATGAGGGCTGTAAGAACTTCTTTTACTCTATCGAACTTAACTCCTACGAAGTCGCCAGGCTTAACACCTTTTTCAATGCAGTATGCAGCTACTGCATTTGAATTCCTGTCAAGTTCTTCATAGGTCATGCTGCTGGAACTATCCACAACAGCTGTCTTTTCCGGATATTTGGCAGCCGTCTTAAGAAAAAGATCTATCCAGGTAGTACCAGCTTCTATTTTGACCGGTTTACCTGATGAGTGTTTTGCAATACTCTTTTCTTCTCTTGCAGTAATAAGGCGAACATCCTTAAGATATTTCTGTTCAACAAGTGTTGTTGCACACTGGCCAAGAGCTGCTGCAAGCTGCTCCATATCCTTATGGCCATAGCGTGCCTTATCATATTCAATTTCAATCCTATATTTACTACTCTCAGGATATACAGTTATAACAATTGGGAACTTGGAGGTTCCAAGTGAAAGCGGTATCTGAGATACTCTCTTATTTCTGCCACTTTCCAGGATTCCACCCTGGAAGGTAAACATTATTTCAGCCTTTATATCATGGGAGGAAACCATCTCAGTATACGGATAAAGCTCACATGCAAGGCTCTGCTTCATCTGGCCGTAAATGCCGCTAATAAAGTCTTCTGTGAGTTCATTAGCATCAGCCTTAGTTTCTACTGCAACAGGAACAGTTCTTACATACATTCCGACACTATCAAGGAGTCTTGTGTCTGCACTACGTCCACCGCTTGCTGTAACGTAAACAAGCTTATCTCTCCTTACAAGTCTCTTAAGGGCCTCTGCTACTGCTGCCTGCATAAATGCTGCTTCTGTAATATTCTTATCTCTGCAGTATTCTTCAATATTCTTTTTACTGATGATAACATCCGCATGGCCAACACCCTTGCCATCCGGAACACAGGAATCAGGATAAACAGCAGCCTCTCCATCAGAAAGAAGCTCATCAAAATACTGCTTATCCTCACTATATTTCTCACTTTCTCTATACTTCTGTTCATAGAGGGCATAATCAAAGGCCGTAATTTCTTCAGGTTTAACTGCCTTTCCATCGTAGGCATCGAGTATTCCTCTCATCAGAAGACCATTTGAAAGGCCATCATATATAATATGATGCGCATCAATAAACAGCCATGTTCTGTCTTTATATGAAACAATCTCTATCCTGTAGAGCCTGTCATTTAAAAGATCAAATGGCTTAACCTTTTTCTGGAAATAATCAGCGTCAGGTTCAGTTTTAACTGTAGTTAATTTAACCTCAGGCTCTGCTGATACAAATTTCTGCATCAGATCTCCATCGATATACTCAAACCTGGTTTCGAGGTATCTGTGGGCAGAGACCGCTGTCTTTACAGCACCCGCAAGGCGCTTTGGATCTACATCTTTTATCTCATAAAGAGAAGGGATGTTATACTGAACTGCGTTTCTATTCTTTTCCCAATCAAGATATACGCCTCTCTGATTCTCTGTAATCGGATAATAGAACTGTTCCACATGAGTGATATGAAGGTCAGATGCCGACTCTTTTTCCAGGATCCTGGCAATATCCCTGACTCTTGGGCTTTTCATTATCTCTGATACTGTAATATTTTTGCCAAGCTCTTTCTTGATCATTGCAGAGAGCTTCATTATAGAAATGGATGTAAGGCCAAGTCCAATAATGTCGTCTGTAACACCAAACTGTTCTTCTTTTAATATCTCCGAAATCAGATCAAGAACCTTTTCTTCCATCTCAGTTTCAGGAGCAACCATGAGAACATCACCGGATACAGGGTCAGGGAGCTGCTTTTTATCCACCTTTCCATTGACACTCTCCGGAATAGCATCAACCTGAACATAATAGGTTGGTACCATATAATCGGGAAGTGCCTCTTCCATAAAGAGGCTTAAATTTTCCTTAAGCTGTCTGTCTTCTTTCTTGTTTGATTTAAGTACATAGTAGAGAATAAGCTTGTCTTTTCTTACATCACAAACGCAGCTGCCTACACCGGCAAATTGCGCAGCTTTACCCTCAACTTCTCCAAGCTCAACTCTGAATCCGCGAATTTTTATCTGGTTATCTACTCTGCCCTTATACTCCAGAAGATTATCTGCGTTATATCTTGCCAGATCTCCTGTGCGGTAGACAGGTATTTCTTTTCCATTAACTGTAATGTTTACAAACTTCTCTTTTGCCAGATCATCCTGATTCCAATAACCATCAGCCATCTGAGGGCCTGACAGACATAGCTCACCTGTAATTTCCTTAGGAAGAAGCTTGCCGTTCATATCGCATATAAAGCTGCTTGTACCCGGAACTGGTCTTCCAATAGGTATAGTGGTCTCCTCGCCTGTAACCTCGTAATATGAGGAGCAGACAGTGAACTCTGTTGGTCCATAGCCATTGATGATCTTATAGCTTGTCTTATTTGTAGGCAGAAGTGCTTCTCCGCCCATCATAAGATATTCCAGCTTAAGGTCAGGAGCATACTTGATCAGTTCCATTCCAAGAAGAGTTGAAAGAGTAAGTCCTGAAAGGTTGTTTTCTTCTATGTAACTGCATATACCAGTGATACTGGTTCTAAGTTCTTCGTCAAAAATATGGGTTGTGGCACCGACAGAAAGTGGGCATGCAAGGTCATCTAATGATGCATCAAAAGAGAAATTGCTGAAATGTCCATATGCTTTGCCGTTTCTGATATCAAGTTTATCAGTTCTCCAACTGACAAAATGAGAAAGGGATCTGTGACTCTGGATAACACCCTTAGGCATTCCGGTAGATCCTGAAGTGTAGATCATGTAGGCATGATCCGTAATTTTTGCATTATTTATAGGCGCAGCATTCTTGTAGTTTACTACGATTTCATTGACGGACTCTTTGGTAAGAGTGATTCTTGCACCAGAGTCCTCCATCATATACTTTATTCTATCCTTAGGATAGGATTCATCAATTGGAACATAGGCAGAGCCAGCCTTCATGATACCAAGGATAGAAGCTGCAAACTCTTTTACGCGGTTCATCCTGACCGCAACAAATTCACCTGCTTTTACCTCATTATCCACAAGGTAAGCAGCTATTGAATTGGATATATCATCCAGTTCCTTGTATGTATACGTTCCGTACTTATCAACTACTGCCAGATGTTCAGGGCATTTCTTTGCAGAAGTAATAAACTTATCCACAAAGGTTTCCTTTGTTCCGGTTTCAAATTTTTCTCCGGCAGAAATCTTAACGATCTCTTTTACCTCTGAAGCAGGAAGAACAGACAGCTCTGTTAGCGGCTCGTCGACTTTTTGGATCATCTCAATAGCAGTATGCCTGATAGCATTAACAACTGTCTCAAGCATAGTCATGTCATTTAGCTTTTCACTGGACTGAGCACGAATTTCATACTGATTATTCGATTTGAAGATTGTGATCAGAAGGTCTGACGTACCATAGTCGATTGGAATTTTGGTCGGGCATCTCTCTTCTCCAAAATAGAAATATTCCTCATTCTCGTTAGTGGAAAAGAAATTGTAGCCAATACCAGGCTCCGTACCAAGATCCCTGCAAAAGTCCGTAAATGGATAATGATGATGGCGGATGCTCTTCATCTTCTCCATGACACAGTCATTTATAAGCTGACGGCACGTCATATCTTCCTTTTCCTCAATCAGGAGAGGGAGGTTTTCAACATACATTCCGTAGCTTTCTTTGATCTTATGATCAAAGCGTCCACTTATGGCGATTGTATACGCTATCTTTTTTTGACTTAAGAAGGAAGCGATAACATGGCTAAAGGCCGCCTGAAAAAGCCCATCAACAGACAGTTCCTGGTCATCGGAGAAATTCTCGATCTCATCCGCATCCAGAAAAGCAGATTTCATTATGATATTGCCCAGTGGATCCACATTTCCTGCAGAAAGTGTGGACATAGGAATCTGCGCAAACCTCTCTGCATAGTACTGCTTATCTCTTTCGTAGCCGACGCTGTCAACAGGATGCTCGTCGATATATTCCAGCATGCCATAATCTTCAGGCACAACATGCCCTTTGTAGGCTGCTGACATATCTCTTTTTGTAAAGAGTCTGCCTGAGGATTCGCCATCCATGATAATATGATGGTAATTACCCAGAAGATAATTACCCTTATCTGTCTCGACAAGCTCGAACCTTACAAGGGGCTCTGTTCCAAGAGGATCCATCTTCCTGGCAAAAAACTCCTTGGCAAAGGCATCTATTTCTGAACTTTTTACTTTCTTTCTGGTTATCTGTAACTTGGCATCTGACACATACTGAAAAGGATTTCCATCCTCATCTAGTTTAAAAAGAACACGCAGTTCCTTACGATTTGCATAAATCTCCTGAAGTCCCTTTTCAACTGCATCCAAATCCACATTATCAGTAAGTTTCGTATAGCTTGGTAAAAAGTACTGTCTCGACTCCGGATATTTGACACAATCCATGAAGATTCCAAGCTGAGATTTAAGTAATGGATAAGTTTTTGTCATGTTAATACCTTCCAAGATTTTATAGTCTAGCCTAAAAACTTCTTATATCTTCCAGAACATATACATCTGCCAGTAGCATACAAATACTACCGCCACGACAAGTAATACTGCTACAAAGAAGTTATATACCTTCTGCGACTTAGTAAGGCCCTCTGCAGATACATTTTTCATACAGCCATATATAAGCATTCCAATCATTACAAGTGTCAGTACTGCTATTACAGCAAATGCCCAAACATAATGATTTGAAGTTGTTTTAAGAGATGACTGTGCATAATAGTACAGAAGTACTGAGCAAAGCGGCAGGATACATCCAACTGTGCTCCAAAGCGCAAGTTTTCTCTTGGTCTTATCTCTTTTAACAAGTCTTATCAAGCACAAGATAAGTCTGCAAATAAGAGATACAATGCCAATGAGAGCCAGAATAGCCATGATCAGGACAAGTCCAACTTCAAATGCCATCTTACCAGCAGGCTCTTCTGCAAAATCAAAATACGATCTTTCAACTACTGTCCTATCGCCCATCTTGCTGACAGCCCAAAACTCATTATCCACATTAAATGGGGTCAGTATTCCTGCATAGAAGCCATAGAACTTAAAAGCGCCATTTTCAATTGTTGTAGAGTTCTGATAGGATGCCTTTGGAAGATCCGGCATAGTTGCATAGTTTGAATAAGAATAATCGCCATAGAGAAGTGGTCTGATATTCTCTGTATATTCAAGGTCCTGCCCCTGATTTGAAACAAAGAGAGATGCCACTTTATTCTGTCTGTCCATGAGAAGGTAGTTTGAGCATCCGCTTGTTCTTCCAATATGCCCTATTGTAGGAACCGCAAAGTACACGCCCCAAAGTCCATGATAGTTTTTGGGAATACCTGTATCTGCAAAATAATCCGTAGGAGTATACATCTCTTCCCAGGTCTTTTTGCTCATGATCCTCTCGTCTTCTCTAAGCATAGCCTTGGCAAATTTCTCGTAATCTCCAAATGTAGACGCGCATCTTCCTGCAGGGTAAAGAGCTATGTACTTAAAGGCTGCACTATATGGCTTTATTGATAGGTCAGTGTTATAGCTCACAAGTTTCTTACGGTTTTCCTGAACCCAGGGATTATCAGAAAGGTCAATATAAAGCGCGCTATGCTCCATTCCGAGTGGTTCAAAAATATTCTTATGAACATAGTCGCAATATTCCATTCCGTTTACACGTCCAACAATATAGGCAGCAAGTGCTGAGCCCCAGTTGGAATAGGAATTTATTGTACCCGGCTGATATATCTGGTCAGGTTTATGGGCACTAAGTGCCTCTTCAAGATTGGCAAAATATGTAGGATCATCAATATTAAGATCTGCAGCTACGTCCTGGAAACCAGCGGAATGATTCATCAGATCGATCATTGTGATCTTGTCATCATATTTGCGATTAGACAAAAAGCCTTCCGGGAGATACTCATTAATATCTGTATCAAAGTCGATGAGTCCCCTTTCTTTTGCCTGCATCACACATACCCAGATCAGAACCTTCGAACCTGATCCCCACTCAAAAACTGTGTCTTCGCTGACAGGAATCTGGTTCTCTATATCCTGGTATCCATAAAGTCCTCTGGAAAGATCTTCATCTTCCGTAAAAACTATATATGCAAGGCCTGCTGTTGTTTCCTTTCTCTCCTCAATAAATTCTTTTATAGCTGAGTCCACCTGATCATAGGCAAGGCCTGAAGCAAGTGTCCTGTCTGCGGCATAGGCGCGAATGCCAAAAGCCTCTGTCAGGATCAGTAAAAGAACCATCAATAAACTAAGTTGCATAGCTACGATTTTCTTTTTCATATCAGATATCTCCAATCTTGTTTTTTGACAATCTACGGATTATTTCTGAGCTGACTGATCTGGTGCAACTGGTCCCATATATGCCATAGGCGGAAGCTGTGGCTGTTGACCCTGCTGTGAGAGCTGTCCCTGGAAGCTCTGCAGGAATTTCTGAATATCCTGTGCCTGTTGTTCCTGAACCTTCTTGGCGTAGTCTGCAACCTGTGCCTGATATTTCTGGTAATCCTGAACAAATTTCTGACACTGAGCAGCCTGATATTCCTGTACTTTCTTAGCATAGTCTGACAACTGAGTCAGATAAGCCTGAGCATCCTGTGTAAATTTCTGATACTGAGCAACCTGATACTCCTGTACTTTCTGAATGTATTCCGCCTGCTGCTTCTGAAGCTTTTGTGCCTGCTCTGCCTGCTGTTGCCATAGATTCTTTAAATACTCTGTCATATCCACCTCGTACTTCTGGACATCCTGTACAAACTTGCTATACTGATGCACCTGATAATTATTAACATCCTGAATATACTTGTTGGTCTGAAGGACCCAATTGTTATACTCAGAAACTACATACTGTATATACTGTGAACTGAAGCTGATAAACTGGTTCTGCGCATTCTGGAGCATGCTCACGAACTGTCCTATTGTTGCAGGGTCTAATGAAAGTCCCGGTATTCCCGGCAATCCCTGCATCATATGAGCTCCGGCAAACAGACCCATGAGTCTTGCGTTATACTGGTTGGCTGCCTGATTCAAAACGGTTTTATCCATTGTGGATTCTCTGATATCATCCCAGACATTGCTAAGTTCAACAGGAACCTCACCATTTGTAATACCTTCCTCTGCATTCTGGGTAAGCTCTAACACAATATCCTTGAGATCATTCTTAACTCTTACAGGCCTTATAATGTATCTGTCTCCGGCAACTCCGCCGTTGGTTATCCTGTAAATATCAACTTTACCATTCCTGTTATGTGGAATCTGCTGTGCAATCACGCACTGCATAGGAAGATTGGATTCCTTGGCTGTTCCCTTCTTTATAAATACGTTTACCAGTGCATTTTTGACAATTTCGGCTGCATTTTTGTCGTTGCTTACCGGCTGAACATACAATACCGGAACAGTGTCGTGAGTAAGGAGCTTGTCATACCATGGAGTCATGGCGCAGGCTTCGATTCCCTCCTCTGATGCAACCTGGTTTTCAATAATACCTGCATTAAACTTGATTCCATCGTTATTAACAAAGTATCTGTTGGCACGGCCCTGGCAGGAAATACTGCCATCTTTATTTACGGATACCACATCGTTTGTGCAGATATAGGGCACTCCGTCAATCTCATCAAGCTTAAAGAATTCGTTATTATCAATCTTTCCGCTGCTAAGAGAATCAGAATGTATATAAAGAACGCCTGTATGCTTGTCTTTTACCGAATAAAATTTCTCATCGATCTCGTCATAGATCTTAAGGTCTACACCCGGCAGAGGAAATCCTATAGAATCGTTGTCAACCTCTTCGGTCTGAATGATACAGGCTCCGCAGGTCTCTGACATACCGTAGCCATTTACAAATTTAACGTCTTTGGCTCCGTTAGCTTCCATGAACTTGCTATATCTTTTCCTAGCCTCTGCTGAAAGATAGGCGCCACCAATAATTACAGCATTTACGGATGAGAAATCCGGAATAAAGTCCTTGGGGAGTTTACTCCATGCCTCAAAGTAGAAAGGAGTTACAAACATTGCATTTATTTTGTAATGACTTATTGATTTAACAAAAAATGGATTCTGATTAGCCATTGGAAGCAGAACAACGCTACAGCCAAAGGCCAGCGGTTCGTGGAGCTGATTTACAAATCCATAAACAGATGTTGCAACCATAGTACAGAGTGTTACGCAACCCTTCTCAAAGGCTACGAACTTTCTGCTCTTTTTCATATTCTCTGAAGCCAGGTTTAATGCCTCATCCGAAAGAGGCGCAGGTTTACTTATACCTTTTGTCGTACCTGATGTATGGAAAACAAAAGATGATGGATCATTTGTCTTTTTACCATAACTGATAGGAGTCCCTTCATACTTCTCAATGAGATCATCCATGAAAAGAGCTCCATCTACAGTTTTGAGTTCTTTGTAATTGCTGTTACTAAAACTAACAAGGCCAGGATCCATCTTATTGCTGTCAATCGGCACTTTAACTACTATTACATTACGAAGCCCAAGTTCTGCCTTGATCTTAAGTGCATGGATCAAAAGTCTCTTATTTACTGCCAGATCATTTATAAAAAGATCCGTTATTCCCTCTTCCTTAATTGCTTTGGCAAGGGGGAATTTCTCAGAAAGATAAGCAGGGGTAAAGCCTGCAATTGAAGCTCCTGTCATATTTGCAGCGTATACAGCAAAGGACGATTCGATACAGCTGCAGTCGAAGATCGCAAGCCTTGAATGGTTTGCTTCTGTGATTCCAAGGGCTGAAAAAACTTCTGCGTACTTCTCCCAGTTTCTAAACATCTGTCTGTAGGTATAAGTGCGCTCCATATCTATAAGAGCAACTCTGTCAAGGCGTTCCTTGCTCTCAGAGTTAATATCAACAATGTATTTCCAGCTACGCTGATAAGCAGCTTTACTGATAACATACTCAGACTCCGGTCTTCTGGCAGAACTGGTAGCCGGTTTTGCTCTCCTTGCTGAACTTGTAGCAGGCTTGACCGCCTTCTTAACCGGTGCTTTCTTGGTAGTAGCCTTCACTGCCATTTTAGTCGTCGTTTTTCCCGAAGCTTTGTCTGCTGCCTTTACCGGTGCCTTCACTGGTGCTTTTGTTGCTTTCTTTATGTTATCGTTCTTTTTCGCGCTCATTACACTCTCCTCTTCCCATGTCAATTCCAACTAAATGCCTATTAAAAATGAGAGGCCGTCTGTATGTAGGCAGCCTCTCAATGAATTAATAGACTCAAAACAATCTATGCTCCATGTTTCTTATAGCCGCTCAAGTAATTAAATTACTCTTCGTCTTTATTAGGTACATTTGGAGCCCCAGCATAAAGCGGTACAGGTGGCTGCTGGTTAGGCGCAACAGGCATACCCTGAGCATAGTTATATGGTGTAGGAGGAATAGGCATCTCGCCCTCAGGCTTAGCCTCTTCTCCATTTACCATAGGAAAGCCCTGGTATACAGGTGGCATAGGTGGCATCTGTGGCTGCTTAGCTTCATCTGTCTGCGCCTCCTGTGCTGGTGGTGGTGCTATTGGGCCAAAGAATGGCAAAATTGGAATTAGCATGGTGTATCTCCTTTCTGATGGTTGATGTATTTAAATGTACTCCTTCGCACAATTAAATCTGTCTTGCATGGTCTTATTTCACCCAGTTCATGAACAGCATGTTCTGTCCGTAGCTGTATTTATAATCCAGATCAGGGCAAAGACCGTTTAGTATCTTAAGTCCGCTTCCTTTTTTCTCAGCAGTTATAGGATCAAACTGTTTTCCGTCATCCTTGATGATCGCGGAAATTTCCTGTTCATCTACTACAATCTTTAGATCAAGGAACTGATTCTTTTTCCTGCCTCCAAACTCGACAATGTTCGATACCATCTCTTCTATACAGAGTCTGACGCGCATTCCAAGCTTTTTATCTATATCCTGACCGTCAAAAAATGTGTTGAGTTCTCTGAGAGTATCTACAAGTCCATCCTTGTCGCATGGTACCGAGATATCATATACATTTGGCTTATTCTCCGGCACTGGGAGCAAGCTGATAAAGCCTAGATTCTCACTTGCTTTTTTCCTTACACTCTCTGATAAGCAAACAACCAGAAGGAATATCAGGACTGCTGAGATTGGATATCCTATCCACATAAAATCATTGCCAATGATGCTTCCGCAGGCTATGAGCCCAAGTCCAGTCAGAACCGGCTGAGATATGCTGATTATCGGAAGAATTGATAGCTGTCCACCGAGGGCATAAATGTTGGGTATTATCCATACAAATGAAACCGGAATAATAAACGGAAGCGCCATTCTAAGTGACCTTACCGAATATCTCAAAAGCTCTTCGTCTTCAGCACCCATGAGCATTGCATAAGGCCTTGCAAGTATCATGAAAACTGCAACAAAAGCAACTGCAACAAGTACCGCTACCTTCATTCCCTTTTTATATAGCATAAGAACACCGGCATCATCCTTTTGTCCCTTTAGCATTCCGCCAATGGCATTAAATGCTTTACCCATACCTCCTGATACACCCTGTCCAAGAGATGTAGCCTGCGCAAGAAGTGATCCTACAAAAGCTCCATAAACGCCGCAGTAAATCTGAGCCAGGATAGCGCAGACATAGGAATAAATAACTATCGCAAAGGTCTGGGATGTAACAGATACTCCATAGTGAACTATTTCTTTTAAAATAGGACCCGTTTCCGAACCAACTCTGCAGAATTTAAAGGGACTTCCCTTGATCTTCCAATCAGCTATTACGATAATGGCTGAAAGAAATGCTCCCGTAATAGTAGCAAGGGCGGCTCCTTTAATTCCCATTCCAAGAATTTTTACATAGAGTACGTCACATACGATATTGGTGATAACGTTAGTTAAGCTGGCTCTTGTAACAAGCTTGGGCTTACCACCAACATTTCCAAATCCCAGAAGCGCTGATACGAGCATGATCACAGCAGTTCCTGCAAAATACACTAAAAGATAATCCCTTGTGTATTCTCTAAGTGCTTCTTCTCTACATATCACCGCAGTCACAAGGTTCACACCAAGAATAGCTGTGATTGTAACCACAATACTCAGTATTCCGACACTCGTCATGGAAACCGTATATATGCTGTTAGCCCTTTTTTCCTCTCTTGCTCCAAGCGCAACTGATGCAAGGACATTAGCTCCTGTATAGAACAACATGGCAATCGTTGTTAACAGGCCAACTACAGGAAGACACAGATTGACAGCTGAAAAAGCTTCTGTTCCCAGGAATCTTCCCATGAGAATTCCATCAACAATAGCGTTGACATTTTGTATCAGCATTGCTGCTATGGATGCTGTCAGGAACTTTTTCATCGAAGATGATACAAGGTAGCTGTTTCTTTTTTGTTCCAAGGTTGCTCCTTTCTGTCAAAAGACTCAGGTGCTACTGGATACTACATATTCTCATTCAACAGATGAACGAAGAATTTTCATAGATGAAGTTCTGGCAAAAGGCTTGTCTCTGAATTCAACTATCTGGATATTCTTGAAGGATGCGAGTTTTGTGTTGGCGTCATCTACATACTTCTGAATATCTTCCTTTGCCTTCTCTACGTTTCCATCAGGAAGCTGCTCAGGATCGATATAGATCTGTGCAGCAATATTGTTATCCTT
>JAEEGL011027039.1_pt1 | contig 11667 bp, 8 predicted proteins | sample 9134231 | NCBI WGS metagenome assembly JAEEGL01 (sample SAMN16246548, study PRJNA631951) | gut metagenome | biome: gut microbiome; feature: rumen; material: fiber-attached | host: Bos | place: Iran: Karaj | collected 2018-10 | reverse complement strand
GCATGAGATCGGCTCGACCGTGCATTTTACCTTCCGCGACCGGGAGGGGACCGAGATCGACGGCTTCGTGCTGCTGCCGCCCGGATTTGACCGGGAGAAGCGCTACCCGGGCATCCTGACGGTCCACGGCGGCCCCCGTTCGGCCTACGGCATGGGCTTTTTCCATGAATTCCAGTACTGGGCCGGCCAGGACTATATCGTCTTCTTCTGCAATCCGCCCGGCGGCAGCGGCAAGGGCGATGCTTTCGCGGATATCCTGGGGGACAAATGGGGCGTGCGCGATTTCAACGCCGTCATGGATTTCACCGATGAGGTCCTGCGTCTTGTGCCGCAGATCGATCCGGAGCGGATAGGCATGACGGGCGGCAGCTACGGCGGTTTCATGGCCAACTGGGTCATCGGCCATACGGACCGCTTCAAAGCGGTCGTTTCGTGCCGCAGCATCTCGAATTACATCAGCAAATGCCTGACCACGGATATCGGCTTCTATCACAATCTTCAGCAGATGGGCACGGATCCCTGGACCGACCCGGCGAAGATGTGGGCGCATTCGCCGCTTGCCGACGCGGACAGGGTGAAGACGCCTACGCTCTTCATTCAGTCCGATGAGGACTACCGCTGCTGGATGGGCGACGCGGTCCAGATGCTGCAGGCCCTGCTGCTGCACGGCGTTCCGGCCCGCATGTGCCTCTTCCATGGAGAAAACCACGAGCTTTCCCGCGGCGGAAAGCCGAAGCACCGGATCCGCCGCCTGAAAGAAATGACGGAATGGTTCGATAAATATCTGAAGAACTGAAAGAAAGCTCTTGCCTTCCCCCGCGCAAGGCGGGAGAGGGACGGCCGCCGGATGATGCTTTCCTCGCGCATAAGCGCCCCGAAAGCATCGTCCGGCGGTTCTTTTGTACATTCCCTCTGTCCCGATGTTCATATATGCAGCAAGAACTTGTGAAAAAAAGATGGAATATCAGTTGACAATTTGTGACAATGCGGTATCATATAAGTGATGGAAACGTTTACGGTAACGTTTACGGAACGTTTCAAAGAGGTAGGAACAATGGCGACTATCAGAGATATTGCCAAAATATCCGGATATAGCATCGGTACCGTATCCAGAGTTATCAACAACCGGGCGGATGTCAGTCCCGAAGCCCGGGAGATCATAGAAAAGGTCATTCAGGAACAGAACTTCCAGCCGAACGCCAATGCCAAGCTGTTAAAGCAGACGGTCTCTTCCGAGATCAGCATTATCGTCAGGGGCGTCGGCAACCGTTTCCTTGAAACCGTCCTGGAGAATATCCAGATCCGCATGCGGGAACACGGCGAGAGCATAAACGTTCAGTTCATTCAGGAAACGGCCAATGAGATCGAAACAGCGGTTCAGCTTTCCCAGCAGACCAAGCCGGTCGGCTTCATCTTCCTGGGCGGAAGCGTCGATCATTTCCGTGAGGCCTTTTCGCAGATCAGCGCTCCGAGCGTTCTGGTGACGGTCGATGCGGAAGAGCTCGGCTTTGCCAACCTCTCCAGCTTTACGACGGATGACGCGGAGGCGGCAGCCTGTGCGGTCCGGAAGCTGGCGGAGGCGGGACACCGGCACATAGGCATCCTGGGCGGCTATACGGGGCCTTCCGGCGAAGGCATCAGCTCTAAACGCCTGGAAGGAGCTCTCGCTGCCATGACGGAGGCGGGGATCGTTTTTGATCCCGGGAAAGACTATGAGCCCTGTCCGTTCTCGGCGGAGGGCGGATACCGGGCGGCGAAGGCGCTGCTTGCGAGAGACCCGGAGCTGACAGGCCTCTTTGCCCTGAGCGATTCGGTGGCGATGGGTACCTTCCGGGCGGCGGCCGATATGCGTCTTAAGGTGCCGGAGGATATCTCGTTAATAGGTTTTGACGGCATTGACGACGGCAGCTATACGGTGCCGCGTCTTTCGACGATACGGCAGGATGCGGCGCTTTTAGCCGGACGCAGCGTCGACGATCTGCTGCTGCGGATCAGCTACAAAAGGCAGGCGATCCACGAGATCATACCTTATAAGTTCGTTGACGGCGAGAGTGTAACTCAGCCGAGGAGAATATAAACGGGAGATAAAACCATGGCAACACTAAGTTTACGGAACATCCAGAAGATCTATCCGAATGCGGAAACTGTCCGCAAGAAGAAACCCAAGAAGGGTGAGCAGCCGGAGAAGAAGAACTACAACCTGAAGGTTACCGAAGAAGGCGTTGTCGCGGTCGACAAGTTCAATCTGGAGATCGCCGACAAGGAATTCATCGTGCTGGTAGGTCCTTCGGGCTGCGGCAAATCCACGACGCTCCGCATGATCGCGGGTCTGGAAGACATTACCCGCGGCGAGCTCTATATCGGCGCCCGCCTGGTCAACGATGTGGCGCCCAAGGACAGGGATATCGCTATGGTTTTCCAGAACTATGCGCTGTATCCGCACATGACGGTCCGGCAGAACCTGGAATTTCCCTTAAAGCTGCGGAACGTCCCGAAGGACGAAACAGACCGCCGCGTCAATGACGCCGCGGAGATCCTGGGCATTACCCCGTATCTGGACAGAAAGCCGAAGGCTCTTTCGGGCGGACAGCGTCAGCGTGTCGCCATCGGCCGGGCCATCGTCCGCGATCCTCAGGTCCTTCTGATGGATGAACCGCTCTCCAACCTGGACGCCAAGCTGCGCAACCAGATGCGGGCGGAGATCATCAAGCTCCGTCAGCGCATCAACACGACCTTCATTTATGTAACGCACGATCAGACCGAAGCCATGACGCTCGGCGACCGCATCGTCATTATGAAGGACGGCGAAGTCCAGCAGATCGGCACGCCGCAGGAAGTCTTCAACAATCCCGTCAATATCTTCGTGGCCGGCTTTATCGGCATGCCGCAGATGAACATGTTCGACGGCGAGCTGGTTAAGAAGGACGGCGGCCGCTATGCCGTGAAGATCGGCGGCGCGGAGATCATGCTCTCGGATGAGAAATCGAAGAACCTCGCAGCCAGAAAGACGGAAAGCCGCAAGGTCATCGCGGGTGCCAGACCCGAGCATATCACGCTTGACGAAAAGCCCGGCGCCATGATCGAAGGCACCGTCGATGTCAGCGAGATGATGGGCAGCTCCGTGCATCTGCACATCACCGCGGCCGGCAAAGACTGCATCATCATCGTCCCCACCCTGGATCTGGATACCGGCGGCCTCGGCCGCGGCGCCAAGGTCCGCTTCACGCTGGCTCCCAACGCGATCCATGTGTTCGATCCCGAAACGGGCAAGAACCTGGAATACGTTTAAGCCCCCCGCCATGATATGATCCGGTTCCTTTCCCGGATTTATATAACAATCTCTAGGAGGAGAAAAGAATGAAGAATTTAGTAACCAAATGTCTGGCACTGCTGCTCGTAGCGTGCCTCCTGGCCGGCTGCGGCGCTGACAACAAGGAGACCACGGCCAAGCCTCAGGAAAAGATCGCCGTTACGGTAACCGTATGGGGACCGCAGGAAGATCAGTCCGATGATAACGGCAAGTGGCTGCAGACCCAGTGCGAAGCGTTCAACGCGGCTCATCCCGAATGGGAGATCACCTTCAAGTACGGCGTGTGCGGCGAAGGCGATGCGAAGACCAACGTAGGCACCGACCCCAGCGCGGCGGCTGATGTTTACATGTTCGCGAACGACCAGATCCCGGATCTGCTGAAGGCCGGCGCTATCGCCGAGCTCGGCGGCAAGACCGTTGATGCCATCAAGGCCAACAACTCCGAGACCACGGTCAACACCGTTACCTACAACGGCGCTGTCTACGGTGTTCCCTTCACGGCCAATACCTGGTTCATGTACTACAACAAGGCGGTCGTGACCGATGCCGATGCGAAGTCCATGGAAGCCATGCTTGCGAAGGGCAAGGTAGCGTTCCCGCTGTCCATCGCCTGGTACATCGCTTCCTTCTACGTAGCCAACGGCTGCACCCTGTTCGGTGCTGACGGCGGCGACGCGGCTGCGGGCCTCGATTTCAGCGGCGACAAGGCTGTTGCCGTTACCAACTATCTGGTTGACCTCGTAGCGAACCCCAACTTCGTCAACGGCGATGTTGCGACGGATAAAAACGCGGTGGCGTTCTTCTCCGGCACCTGGGATTTCCAGAAGGCAAAAGACGCTTACGGCGACAACCTGGGCATCGCTCCCGCTCCTTCGATCACCCTTGGCGGAAAGCAGCTGCAGATGAAGTCCTTCGCCGGCTCCAAGGCGATCGGCGTGAACCCCGCCACCGCTCTGTACAAAGAGCATCCCGAAGTAGCGGTTGCCCTGGCTGCGTTCCTGGGCGGCACCGATTCCCAGAAGACTCACTATGAGAAGCGCAACATCATCCCTACCGACAAGAACATCTCCGTAGGCGACGATGCGCTGGCCAAGGCTCAGATGGATACCATGGCCTATGCTTCCATCGTTCAGCCGCTGCAGGCTGCTATGGGTCAGTACTGGGGCCCTGCCGAGTCCATGGGCAATGAACTGGCTGCCAAGACGGTCACTCACGACAATGCCGCCGAGAAGACCGAAGCCATGAACAAGACCATGAACTCCTCCGTTGTTAACTAAACGGAAGGTAATGGGCACTTGCTGACAATCGGGCGGCCGGGCTTTATCCGGCCTGGCCGCCTCTTCTGAAAACTCCACCGGAGGATTATTGTTATGAAGGGAAATAGAATCACTGTCGGTCAGGCACTGCTTCACGGTGATCTGTATACGAAGCTGTCGGCCCTCTTTATGGGCGCCGGCATGATCGGACACCGGCAGATCGTTAAAGGCATTATCGTCTTTCTTTTCGAAGTGGCCTTCGTTGTATTCATGCTCGGATCCGGCCTGGGCAACCTTGCCATGATGCCCAGCCTGGGTGATGCCGAGCAGGAAAAAGTATGGAACGAAGCCAAACAGGTATGGGAATATACGGCGGGCGACAATTCCCAGAAGATCCTACTGGCAGGCGTTATCACGTGCTTCGTGATCGCGGCCATCGTCGTTCTCTGGGTCCTCCAGCTGCGCCATTCTTATAAACTCCAGAAGATGATCGAGAACGGGGAAAAGGTCCCCACGATGAAAGAGGATATCAGGAGCCTCTTTGACGGGAACCTGCACATCACGCTCATGTCGCTCCCCTGCCTCGGCATTCTGGTGTTCAACATCGTACCGCTCGTCTACATGATCTCCATGGCGTTCACGACGTATTCCAAGGAGGATGAGCATCTGATCCTCTTTGACTGGGACGGTTTGAGGCAGTTCGGCCGCGTGCTGAATATGAACGGCAATATCGGCCAGCAGTTCTGGCAGGTCCTTGTCTGGACCATCGTCTGGGCGATCTTCGCGACCTTCTTAAACTACATCCTCGGCATGATCCTGGCCATGATCATCAACCGCAAGGGGACCAAGGCGAAAGGCTTCTGGCGTTTCTGCTTCGTGCTCTCGATCGCGGTGCCGCAGTTCGTCATGCTGATGATCATGAACATCATGCTGCAGCCCTCCGGCGCGGTGAACGTGCTTCTTAAGAATCTGGGCTGGATCAGTGAGCCGCTGCCGTTCTGGACCAACGCCATGTGGGCGAGGATCACGGTCATCATCATCAACCTCTGGATAGGTATTCCGTATACGATGCTGCAGGTGACGGGCATCCTTCAGAATATTCCCGCGGAGCTGTACGAGGCGGCCAAGATGGACGGCGCCGGCCCGGTCAAGATCTTCTTCAAGATCACGCTGCCGTATATGCTGTTCGTTACGACCCCGTATCTGATCGCGAGCTTCGTGGGCAATATCAACAACTTTAACGTCATCTACCTGCTCTCGGGCGGCGGTCCTACGCGTGTGGGCGATACGGCCGGCCAGACAGACCTTCTGGTCACCTGGCTGTACAAGCTGACCGTCGATCAGCAGTACTACAACCTCGGCGCCGTTATCGGCATCATGACCTTCGTCATCCTGACGATCGTCACGCTGATCACGTACCGCAACTCCAGCTCCTACAAGAATGAGGAGGCGTTCATGTGATGGAAAACCAGATCAAGAAAAACAAACAGAGCCCCCGTACCCGCGCGGTCAACACGCTGGTCCATATCCTTCTGGCGGTCCTGGCCATCATTTGGGTCCTGCCCATCGTCTGGATCATTCTGACCAGCTTCAGGGCGGAGCCCGGTGCCTATACCGAGACCTTCCTGCCGCAGGGCTTTACGCTCAACAACTATGTGAAGCTGCTTACGGACAGGAACGTGTTAAACTTCCCGAAGATGTTCGGCAACACGCTCATCATAGCGGTCTTCACCTGCATCTTCAGCACCTTCTTCGTGCTCTCGGTCTCGTATTCCTTAAGCCGGATGCGCTTCAAATTCCGTAAGCCGTACATGAACATGGCCATGATCCTCGGCCTGTTCCCCGGCTTCATGGCCATGATCGCCCAGTACTTCATTCTGAAGGCCATGGGCCTGACCGAAGGCGCCATGATCCGCTACGGTCTTATCATCGTGTATTCGGCCTGCACGGGCCTGGGCTTCCAGATATCCAAGGGCTTCTTTGACACGATACCGCGGTCCATAGACGAGGCGGCCATTATCGACGGCGCGACGCAGTGGCAGGTCTTTACCAAGATCACGCTGCCGCTGGCCAAGCCTATCGTCATCTACACGGTCATGACCTCCTTCATCGCCCCTTGGGTGGATTTCATCTTCGCGAAGGTCATCTGCCGGGCGAACGCGGATCAGTTTACCGTCGCCATAGGCCTCTGGAACATGCTGCAGAAAGAGTACATCTATCAGTGGTACACCTGCTTTGCGGCCGGTGCCGTGCTGATCTCCATTCCCATCGCGGCCCTGTTCATCTTCATGCAGAGGTTCTACGTGGAAGGCATGTCAGGAGCGGTAAAGGGATGAGAAGACCGGTTTTCAAAACGGTCGCTGCGGTCCTTGCGGCACTGCTGTGCCTTGCGGGATGCCAGTCCGGTAAGACAGCGGACCCTTCGGGGTCTGCTGTCTCTTCGGTTCCGGGAGAAAGTTCGCTGCAGATGACCTCATTTAATAAGAATCTTACGCCTGTCCTTCGGGACGATGCCTGCCGCACCAGCTACGAGATCTTCGTTTATTCCTTCTGCGATTCCGACGGCGACGGCATCGGCGACTTAAACGGCGTCCGTTCCAAGCTGGATTATATTGCCGATATGGGCTTCGACCAAATCTGGCTGACCCCGATCCATCCGTCCTCGACCTATCACAAATACGATGTGGACGACTATTACGGAATAGATAAGGCTTTCGGCACGCAGGAAGACTTTGACTCTCTGATAAAAGCCTGCCATGAAAAAGGCATCCGCGTGCTTCTGGATCTGGTGCTCAACCATACCTCGGTAAACCATGCCTGGTTCAAAGCCGCCGCGGACTATCTTAAGAAGCTGCCTTCGGGCGTGGAACCGGACAGTCTTCAGTGCCCGTCCTACGATTATTACTGCTTTGCCAGGGAGGCAAAGGACGGCTACGTACGCCTGGGCAGCTCCGACTGGTACTACGAAGCCCGCTTCTGGTCGGGCATGCCGGATCTGAATCTGGACAACGCGGCGCTTAAGGAAGAGATACGGCGCATTGCCGCCTTCTGGCTGGGCAAGGGCGTCGACGGCTTCCGTCTGGACGCGGTGACGTCCTACTATACGGGCAATCCGGCGGCCAATACCGCCTTCTTGAAGTGGTTGAACGAAACGGTCAAGGCCCTCAGCAAAGACTGCTATCTTGTCGGAGAAGCCTGGACCGACCGGGCTTCCATTGCCGAGCTGTACAAAAGCGGCATCGATTCACTTTTCAATTTCCCCTTCGCGGGGCCCGACGGCGTCATCCGTTCGGTCATGAGCGGCGTTTTTGCGGCTTCGGACTATGTGGATGCGATGTGCAATTCGGAAAAAGCTTTCCGCGCCGCCAATCCGGGGTATATCGACGCGCCTTTCTACACCAACCACGATATCGCGCGCAGCGCGGGCTACTTTGCCGCGGATGACGGTCCCGTCACGAAGATGGCTTATGCCCTCAGCCTGTTCATGAGCGGCAATACCTTCGTCTATTACGGCGAAGAGATCGGCATGAAGGGCTCCGGCCGCGACGAGAACAAGCGCGCCCCCATGTACTGGAGCGACGATAAAAACGATCCCGACCTTTGCAAAGGACCGGCTGAGATGGAACAGTTCGAGATGAAATTCCCGTCTTTAGCCGAGCAGATGAAGGATGAGGCCTCGCTCTGGACCTGGTTCCGCGAGGCAGTACGCGTACGCCGGGCCTTCCCGGCCATCGCCCGGGGGACCACCGTGAAGCTGGCCGGCATCTGCGACGCGAAGGTCGCGGCCTTCTCCCGCAGTGAGGGCGGCCAGACGGTCTATATCCTCATGAATCTGAAGAATCAGACGGCGGAAAAAGATCTGAGCAGCCTGCCCGGATCCGTAAAGCTGTCGGCGGTCCTCAATACCAATGGCGAAGAAATAAAGCTTGAAGCCGGAAAGCTCGTCCTGCCGGCGTACAGCATCGCGGTCCTTACGGGAGACTGATACGATGAAGAAACATCCGTCCTGGCTGAAAGACGCGGTCTTTTACGAGATCTATCCCCAGTCCTTTCAGGACAGCAACGCCGACGGCATCGGCGATATCCCGGGCATCATAAGCCGGCTGGACTATATCGCGGAGCTCGGCTGCAACGCGCTCTGGATCAATCCCTGCTTCGATTCGCCTTTCATGGACGCGGGCTACGACGTGCGGGACTATAAAAAGGTGGCGCCGCGCTACGGCACCAACGAAGACCTCTGCCGCCTTTTTGAAGAGGCGCACCGCCGCGGCATAAAAGTCCTGCTGGACCTTATCCCGGGGCACACCTCCGATACCCATCCCTGGTTCCTGGAATCGTCCAAAGCGGAAGCGAACGAGTATTCCGGCCGCTACGTCTGGACTTCTCATGCCTTCGAGGGGATCGCGGACCATCCGTACATCTCCGGCATGAAGGAACGGGAAGGCGCCTATATGCTGAATTTCTTCGCTTCCCAGCCGGCTCTCAACTACGGCTTTCTTAAGCGGACGGCACCCTGGATGAGCGCGCCGGATTCGGCGGAGGCGATATCGACACGGGAAGCCATGAAGGACGTCATGCGCTTCTGGCTGGATAAGGGCTGCGACGGCTTCCGCGTCGACATGGCCGATTCTCTGGTCAAAAACGATGACGAAAACAAAAGCGCCACGGCGGCCGTCTGGCGGAGTATCCGGGAGATGACGGACGCGGAGTATCCGGAGGCGGCTCTTGTCAGTGAATGGTCCAATCCCTATCAGGCTCTGTGCCTGGGCGGCTTCCATATGGATTTCTATCTGGATCATCACCATAACGGCTACAATACCCTGCTGCGGGACTACGAGACCGAAGGCGGCGATCACAGCTATTTCAAATGCGGCGCGGGCGGAGATATCCGGCGCTTCCTCAAGGATTATCTGCCGAAATACGAGACCAGCCGGGATGACGGATATATATCCTTCTTTACCTGCAATCACGATACGCCGCGTCCCGCGCGGACCTTGTCGCCCGTGGAACTGAAGCTGGCCTATGCCTTCGTGTTTACCATGCCCGGCGTGCCCTTCCTTTACTACGGCGATGAGATCGGCATGCGCTATCTGGATGTAAAAACCAAAGAGGGCGGCTATGCGCGCACCGGCAGCCGGACGCCCATGCAGTGGAACCGCGGAAAGAACAGGGGCTTCTCGGACGGAAAGCCGGAGGATCTGTATCTGCCCGTGGACCCGGCGGAAGACGCTCCCTGCGTTGCGGAGCAGGCGGCGGAGGAGGATTCCCTCCTGTCCGAAACGAAGCGCCTGATAAAGCTTCGTCACCGCTATGAGGCGCTTCAGGCCGATGCGCCTTTCGAGGCGCTGACCGCCGATCCGTCCCGGCCGTTCGTATACCGGCGGGGGTCCCTGATCCTGGCGGTCAATCCCGGTCCCCGTACGCTTTCGTGGGCGGATCCGCGCGTGAAGGCGGGCGGCATCCTTTACCGTATCGGAGAGGCCGGAGCCGAAGACAGCCGCCTCATCCTTCCCGCGCAGAGCTTTGTCCTTCTCGGAGAGCGGCGCGAAAACTGAAGAAGCTGTCCGTCACGGCGGAAGAAAGCCCGGAAAGAGAGGATCTTTCCGGGTTTTTTCTTTATCCGGAGCGCGCCGGAGGCGGGCAAAATGCATATATTGACTATCTATTCACTAAAATATGCAATTACGCAAGAAAAACTGAAAAATATTGAAATTTTTTTGGAAAACCGCTTGACTTTATGAAAAACGGGTGATATGATGCGGTCCATACCGCAGGAGCGGTACCGAAAGGAGATATGATCATGAAGAAGGTCCTGGCAATTGTTTTATCGGTAATCATGGCGATGGCTCTGTGCGCCTGCGGAGAGGCCGGTCCGGACGCCGCATACAACAAGTATCTGAAGGAGATCAAAAAAGGTGCAAAGACTTCCAATGGCACGCTGACAGTCGCTATCAGCCCCGACTTTGCTCCCATGGAATTTTACGATGCCGCCAAGAAAGGCGATGACGCGATCGTAGGCTTCGACGTACTGCTGGCCAACTATCTGGCCAAGGAGATGGGCATGAAGCTGGTGCTTTCCCCCATGAGCTTTGACGCCTGCCAGGCGGCGGTTCAGTCGGGCAAGGTCGACCTGGCCATTTCCGGTTTCTCCTGGACCGCGGAACGCGCGGAGAACTATGAGATCACCGACTGGTACGAAGCCGGCGACAATGAGACCCAGCAGAGCATTATCGTCAGAAAAGCGGATGAAGGCAAGTTCTCCAAGCCCGAAGATTTTGCCGGCATGAAGATCGCTTATCAGGGATCCTCCCTACAGCAGCAGCTGGTTAAGGAAACCTTCGGCGGCATGAGCAACGTGGACATCGACCATGTCTACAGCGAGATCCCGGCGGCGGTGGAAGCGCTGAAGATCGGCAAAGTCGACGCTGTCGCGGTCGCGCACGGCAACGGCGAAGCCCTGATCAAAGGCGCGCCCAATGACATCGCATTCTCCGGCTATGACTTCCATGTGGATCCGATCTATGAAAACAACGTTTGCCTGATCCAGAAGGGCAACACGGCCATGCTCGAGAAGGTCAATGCCGCATTAGCCTCGGCCAAGGCCGCCGGACTGTACAAGGGATGGTATGAATCCTGCCAGATCTATTCCGAGGTCAAGACCCTGGATGAACTCGGCTACGACGACAACGGCAACAAGATCAAAGAATAAACGGCATCCGGCAGAAGAGCCGAAAGCCATAGAGGGAGGAACCGTATGGGCAGCACTTTCTTATCCAATATTGTAAAGCTGATCAGCCGATACGGCCATGTGTTTCTGCTGGAGGGTGTGTTTTACACCCTCCTCCTGTCACTCATAGCCGTTGCCGGAGGCGCCGTTTTGGGGTCGCTGTTCGCTTTTGCGAAGCGCAGCAAATTCTGGCCGCTCCGCGCGCTGGTCTCCGCCATCGTTGAGATCGTCCGCGGCACGCCCATGCTGCTGCAGCTGTATGCCGGCGTATTCCTCTTTCCGCGCATCATTACGGTCCTGAAAGAACTGCCGGATATCGTCAGCGTCATTATCGTCCTGATCATCAACAGCGGCGCGTATGTATCCGAGGTCAT
>JAEEGL010795711.1_pt1 | contig 11667 bp, 12 predicted proteins | sample 9134231 | NCBI WGS metagenome assembly JAEEGL01 (sample SAMN16246548, study PRJNA631951) | gut metagenome | biome: gut microbiome; feature: rumen; material: fiber-attached | host: Bos | place: Iran: Karaj | collected 2018-10 | reverse complement strand
TGGACATGGATGTAGTTGATGCTGTATCCTTCTTCCAGCATCTTCATATACTTCAGGCGGCTCTCATAAGTGTGTTTGTTTCTCTTTTTGGACATAAAAAACCCCGAAAGTTTTTTGTCCAACTTTCGGGGTTCAGGTCAACGCCCTCCTTTTTTATTTTATGCTCTCGCGTTTCACCTTCGCGAAACGCAGCAGCTTCAGGATGCCCAACGGCTTGCGGTCGTCTTTCTTGGCGAGGTTCAGGTAAAGCCCTAACTTCTTGACGATCGGGATCTTGAAGGTCTCCACAAACTCGATCAAGGTGCCGTCAGGGTCTTCCACATAGGTGAAATGCCCGTTGGCTTCGCCCATGCCGAAGTCGGCGCCGCTGTCGCAGACGAAAGGATGCCCCATGGCTTCGGCCTCCATACGGACGGCTTCCATGTTGCGCACGTCGAAACAGAGATGGATGTACCCGGGATCGCCCCAGTAACGGCCTTCGTAGAGCTTCTTTCCCAGACCGTCCACGGCTTGGATCAACTCGAGATGGGAGGTGCCCATGAGTTGGGAGAGGGGACCCTCGATGGGTTTGGAACGCTCCAGGATGACCCGACGCAGGGTCTTGTCACCGCCGGGCAACATCTTCAGGTCGTCGAACACACCAGTCTGGTCCAAAGCCACTCGGTCATAACACAACAGTTTCTGGTAGAAGGGCAGGGAACGCTCCATGTCGCTCACCCCGATGACCGCGCCATTGGCACCACCCGTGGTCTTGTCCTCGTCGATGAAAACATAGCCGTCTTGCTCCAGGTCGAACAGGTTGCCGTAGGGGTCTTTCATGAAGAAATGCCTCAAGCCCGTAGGGGAGGTGAGGATCTCGCTGATGACGTCATTGCCTTTGTTGATGAAGGTGTTGTAGGCCTTCTCGACATCCTTGGTCTTGATCTTGGCGATCAGGATGCCGCGGTCACCCAACTCGACCTGTCCCTTCAGGTAGTTGAGTTCCCTTCCCTTGGGCTCCCAGATCTCCAGGCCTCCACCGCCACGGATGTTGACGGCGATGCCCGAACGTCTTGGCTGGGGCTTCCCTCCGGTGTAGGGTAACATGCGCTCCGCCACACCTTCGTCGTCGACGATCTTGATGTCGTAGCCGAAGTTGTTGTAATACCATATCCAGGCCTCCACGAAGTCGTTGACTCCGATGCCCACCTGCTGTATGCCGCAAATCACTTTCTCTTTCATGTCGCTGAGATTTTTCTGGATAGTTTATAGTATAAGGGCAGACACCATTTATGGATGTGTGCCATGAGCAGTTCCGTCTTTCCGATGAGCTTACGGTGCTTCTGCCGTCTGATGGCGCGCACGGCGATGGCGCCACAGCGATCCACGTCGAGGCCGTTGGCTTGTCCCTGGTCCATCTTGGCATGGGCAGTGCCGTCACCCATCAGGGCGCTCTTGCTGATCTGGGTATTGATGCGTCCGGGGATCAGGAAGGTGACGTTGATGTTGGGATACTCCAGTTCCAGCGACTCGTAGAAGCCGAACAGGGCGTGCTTGGCGGCGCAATAGGCGCTCCTCAATGGGAAGCCGAACAAACCCGACAGGGAAGTGGTCACGGAGAACTGCACATGGTCGGCAGCCTTGATCATGTCGCCGAATTGCTTCACGAGATACACCCCGCTCAAAAAGTCGATCTTCAGGATCTTCTCGTCGACGCTAAAGTCCGTGTCCAAGGCCTTCTCGCGTTGCGAGATGCCGGCGTTGAGCACGAAGAGGTCGATGCCTACGCCAAGGCCCACCACGAAGTCGTGGAAGCGGTCAATGGAGCCGTAGTCGTCCAACTGGGTCTCGGTAGCCCAGGCCTTCACGCCATAGGCCTCACACTCGACCTTCACCTTGTTCAAGTCGTCCATGCCCAACCCCGTGAGGATGACATGGCAGCCCTCCTGGGCCAGATGGTGGGCGATGGAACGGCCAATGCCGGTCCCGCCTCCCGTGATGATGGCATGCTTGCCTCTCAGATCCAACATCGTTTTCGGTATTTTTTGCAAAAGTAATAAAAGTAAGTATTTGGATAATCAATATATTTACTAAATTTGCCTCTGTTTTAAAACTGCAATTTGAATATGGATATTTTTGAAAGAATAGCAAAAGATTCCGGCGGTCCTATCGGACAGTTCCGTGAACGCGCTGATGGTTATTTCGCTTTCCCACGTCTGGAAGGAGAGCTGGGTCCCCGTATGGTCTTCAACGGCAAAGAGGTGCTTTGTTGGAGCTTGAACAACTATCTTGGCCTGGCCAACCATCCCGAGATCCGTCGCGTCGACGCCGAGGCTGCCGCCCGCTGGGGCCTCGCCGCTCCGATGGGTGCCCGTATGATGTCGGGACAGACCCGTATGCACGAGCATTTTGAGAAGGAACTGGCCGACTTCGAGAAGAAAGAGGCTGCCTATCTCTTCAACTTCGGCTACCAGGGCATCGTCTCCACCATCGACACCCTCACCAGCCCTCACGACGTCATCGTCTACGACAACGAGGCGCACGCCTGTCTGCTCGACGGCATCCGTCTGCATCTGGGCAACAAATACAAATACCGCCACAACGACACGGCCAGCCTGGAGCAGAAGCTGCAAGTGGCCACCGACGTGGTGAAGGAGACCGGTGGCGGCATCCTCGTCATCACCGAAGGCGTCTACGGCATGACCGGCGCCCTGGGTAACCTCGCCGGCATCGTCGAACTGAAGAAGAAATACAACTTCCGCATCCTCATCGACGACGCTCACGGCTTCGGCGTCATGGGCCCCACGGGGCGTGGCACCTCGGAGCATTTCGGTGTCATGGACGAGGGCGATCTTTACATCGGTGCCTACGCCAAGGCCATGGCCATCATCGGCGGCTTCGTCGCGGGACCGAAATACATCATCGAGTTCCTGCGCTACAACATGCGCTCCCAGATGTACGCCAAGTCGCTGCCTCTCGCCATCGTCGAGGGCTGTGAGAAGCGTCTCGAGATCATCCGCAGCGAGGAAGGCGACCGCCTCCGCGCCCAACTGTGGAAGGTCACCCGCACCCTCCAGGAGGGCTTCCGCAACATGGGCTTCGACATCGGACCCGCCGAGGCTTGCGTCACCCCAGTGCACGTCAAGGGCGACGTGGCCCAAGCCGCCAACATCGCTATGGACCTCCGCGAGAACTACAGAATCTTCTGCTCCATCGTGACCTACCCCGTCATCCCCAAGGGCATGATCATCTTCCGTATCATCCCCACCGCCGCGCACAGCCTCGACGATGTGGAGTATACGCTCAACGCCTTCAAGGAAGTCAAGGAGAAACTCGCCAAGGGATTCTACGACGGAGACCAAGTGCCGAACATGCGAATTGATTGATGTTTCGGCCATAAGATTTTCCAGGGAGACTGCTTTTTTTAGCGGTCTCCTTTTTTTATCCTTGACAATGCGGAAAATCATTATATTTGCATTATCCTATGATTGGGATAATCTAAAAAAGTGATAATACCATGATGCTCGTAAAACAATTCGGCGTGTTGGTCAACATCTTCAACTGCCGTTTGAAGAAGTACCTCGCCTCTGTCTTCAAGTCCGAAGGAATCAATCTCACTGCGGAACAGTTTCTCGTGATGGATGCCCTCTGGAACCAAGGGGAGATGACCCAACAGTCCATCGCCTTCATCATCCAGAAGGACAAGAACTCCGTCACCCAGTTCATCGACAACCTCGAGAAAAAGGGACTGGTGCAACGGGTCGTGGACAGCTCGGACCGAAGGGTCAACAAGATCCGTCTCTCCAAGACGGGCCTCGAGATGAAGGAGAAGACCAAGGCTGTTGCCATCAAAGCCGTCAACACTACCCTCGACGGCATCTCCGAAGAGGAACAGCGCGTTTTTGTCGATGTGTTGAACAGGGCCTGCAATAATATCGAGCGGGTGATGTGATTTTTTTTCGTACTTTTACACACTTTATCTTTTTTAGAACCTATGAGAGTATTAAAGCAATTGTTTTTCATGCTAGTAGCCTTGCCGATTCTGGTGTCCTGCAACACCCACGAAGGGGAAGGAGGCACAGGCACGGTGCTCGGCTATGTCAAGCTGGTGCAGCATCCAGATGATGACTATCTGTTGACGACGGATACCATCGCTGCCGCCAAGACGGATGTCTTCATCGTCTATGGCGACGATGCGTTCTATGGCGATGATACCGAGACGAACCCCGACGGACTGTATCAGTTCGACTATCTCACCCCGGGCAAGTACACGGTGTTTGCCTATTCGACGCTGACGACCGGCGAACGTGTGGCCGTATCCGAAACCGTCGAACTTGGCAATGGCGAGGCGGTTCAGGCGCCGACGATCTATATCCACGACGGGAAAGCCTATGGCACCTCCATCGTCAAAGGCAAGGTGTGGGGCATGTATTTCCACAACGAGAGCTACCGCGGCGAAGGATGGGCCTACGAGCATAGGGTCTACCTGCGTAAACTGGGGGATGTGTATCACCAGGATGACGTGCGCGTCGGCCTCGATGGAGTGTTCGCCTTCCAGAAGGTGCTTCCCGGTACTTATGAGGTCATCACCTATACCCAGGATGCCTTCGAGGTGCCTTCTCCCTTGATCGACACCATCACCGTGGGCGCCGACCAGATCTATGAAATGACTCCAGACACGACCTTCATGGTCAGGATTCAGGTATAATTTTGTTTTTTAATCAATCAAGCGATGAAACGTGTTTTTTTATTGGCTTTCCTGAGTTTTCTCGCCGTGGCGTCTTTCGCCCAGGTGGTCTCGGAAAGCACGGTTTTGAAACGTGAACGGCGCCAGGGGATGACCGTCAAGGAATGGAACACCCCGGCGGGAGGCAAACAGGCTTTCCTCGACCATGTCACGACCTACGACTCCCTTGGACGCAAGATCGAGGAGATTGAATATGCCAGCTACGGACAGAAATCCCGTGTGGTGAGCGAATACCCCGCAAATAGCGACGTCACGGCCAAGGTGACACGCGAGATCGAATACAACGACCGTGACAAGGTGGCGAGGATCAAGAAATATGAGTATTACCCCGACGGCACCAAGAAACGGCAGATCAACTACTATCCCAACGGCAAGCTGGAATCTGTCAAGGAATACGAATACATCCCCAGATGAATCCCCAGATCTTGGACATAGTGAACTCCATGCGCCCGATCTCCCTCGAAGAGATGAAGGAAGTGCGTCTCATGAACCGGATCGACACCAAGTATCTGGTCACCTCGGGACAGCTGCTCGCCATCCTTCAAGGGGTGAGGGAAGCGTATTTCGCACAGGAGGTGGAGCATAAACGCCTGGCCGCCTACCGTACGGTGTACTACGACACGCCGGAGCTCACCATGTTCACCATCCACCACGACAAGCACCTGGTCCGCGACAAGGTCAGGGTGCGTACCTACGTCGATTCCGATCTGAGCTTCTGTGAGATCAAGCACAAGACCAACAAAGGCCGCACCAAGAAGAAACGCATCCAGGTGACGCCTCGGTTCAACGTCACGGAGACGCCCGAAGTGGCAGAGTTCCTGGCGGAGAACCAGCCCTATCCCGTGGGTCAACTGCGACCGACGCTGGAGACGCTCTTCGATAGGATCACCTTGGTGAACTTCGAGAAGACGGAACGCCTCACCATCGATTGCAACCTCCGTTTCAACAACCTCGTCCGGGGTACCAGCGCCTCCATGGACGACCTCGTGGTGATGGAACTCAAACAGGACGGCCGGGCAAGGTCCCTGCTCAAGGAAGTGCTCCTGGATCTCCGGATCAAACCCTTCAAGATGAGCAAATATTGCATCGGCATCAGCATGACACATCCCGAGTTCCGACATAACCGATTCAAACCCAAATTACGGCATATTGATAAATTAAAATCCCTCCCCTCCGGGGGCTCACGTCCCCGTCTTGCGAGCTATAACCCCTAAAGGGGTGCCCTAAAACTCCGAAATACACACTCCACATTTTCAACTATTAGCTATGGTATTATTGCAGAATATTCAAACGTTTGACCCCGACATCGCCCGTGAATTCGGCGGTGGCGCTACCCAAACCGATTTTTTGGGAGTCCCGATCTTCGACTCCACCAGCCTCTGGACGCTGTTACTCCGCTTTGTCTTTAACTTCCTCGTCTGCTGGATTATCATCCGGTTCTTCTATTATAAAAAGTCGCAACGCCGTGACTATTACTTTACCTTCATGATGTTTGCCGTCGTCATCTTTTTGATTATCACCTTAATGGATAACATGAAGATGAACGTAGCCTATGCCCTGGGCCTCTTCGCCATCTTCGGCATGATCCGATACCGTACCGAGACGCTCCGCATCCGTGAGATGACCTACCTCTTCGTCGTCATGGGCCTCTCCATCATCAACGGCCAAGCCCTGACCACCAGTTATGTGGAACTGTTCATCACCAACGCCCTCGTCGTCATCGCCATCTGGCTCTTTGAGAGCGGAAAACACTCCCGTCAGATGTCGGAGAAGATCATCCTGTATGACAAGATCGACTTGGTGAACGCGGACCGGCACGATGAACTGAAGGCTGACCTGGAGCAACGTACTGGTCTCAAGGTGGAGAAACTGGAGATCGGCCATATCGACTACCTCCGCGACACGGCCTTCATCAAAATCTGGTACCGCCCGAAACCCGGCGAGGCCAACACCATCGGAACCATTACCAAACTCAAGGATTTCAACGTCTGATGTCAAAACGGATTTCCATAGGAGTTGCCATCTTCATCCTGGCCTTGTCGCTGCCGGTGTTCTCACAGAGCAGACGCATCACCGATGTCGGTGCCATCACGGAGGCTAAGGTCGCGACCACGCTGATGAACGATGTGGAACTGGAGGTGGAGGAGGAACTGCGCTTCGAGAACTACGGCGGCTTCCACCTCGACCGATGGCTCACCGCCCTGACGGTGGAGAGTCCCTTGCCGCTCCCTGTGCTTGCCAAACGACTCCATGCAGGAATCCATCTTGACTATGTCAGACACTACGACGACCATGGCTTCTATGACAACCGGATGCGCGCCGGCTTGTTCTTCTCCTACTCCGAGACGGTACGCCGTTTCAAGTTCACCTACCGCACCCGCTGGATGATGACCTACCGTGACGAGCGTACCGGCGAATACCGCGTCAACCCCAAATGGTGCTGGCGAAACAAGTTCCAGGCCGCCTATCAGATCCCGGGAAGCCGTTTCAAATACACCCTCTCGACGGAGTTTTTCTTCCGGCTGAGGTCACGGTCCGAAGATGCCTTCATCGACCAATGGCGCACTACCTTCGCCGTGAACTACCGCCTGACCCGCCAACAATCCATCAGCGCTTTCGTCCGTATGGACAACGACCTCCAGGTTGCCCAACCCTTCGATGTCTTTTACCTAGGTTTTACCTACAACCATAATCTGTAAATGCAAATTTCAAAATCATAAGCGATGTTATTCAAAAAAGGTGATAAAATCGGCAAGTATATCGTCAATGACTTCATCAAAAGTGGAGCTCTTGCCGAATCGTATACCGTGTATGGAAGCGATGACATGCTCTATTTCTGCAAAGTGTTTGAGATCAGCAGCATGAACGCATCACAGCTCTTCGAGGGCAAGGAGGTGTTCGAGATCGTCTTCTGCCGGGAGCTTAACGCGGAGAAGAACGACAACATCATCCGTTTTGTCGACAACGGCGGCTTCCGAAAAGGGGAGAGGGAGTACCACTATTTGGTGACGCAGTTCTACCCTGGACAGCTCCTCAACGAGTCGTTGGAGAAAGACGGCGTGTTTGACGTGGACGACGCGGTCCAGATCACGCTCTGCGTCCTCAACGGCTTGATGTATATGCACTCCAAGGCCTTGCTCCACAACGATATCACGCCTTCCAACATCATGTTGAGGGAGATGGAGGACGGGGCGTTGCAGCCGACCATCATCGACCTGGGCCATGTCTCTTATATGGTCATGGGCCGGCCTAACTTCTTCATAGGTGACCTGGCGCCTTTCTTCCGCGCACCGGAGACCTACAGAGGCATCTTCACGCCGAAGTCCGACGTGTTCTCGGTCGGCGCCTTGCTGTATTACCTCATCTTCGGCAAAGCCCCGTGGGAGGTTGACCTCTCGGAATGCCATGACGACAAGAACCTGGTGAAGGCGAAGGTCAAGGAAGCCCGTAAGGCGGAACTGGTGCTGGATACGGACGAGATCCACATCCCAGACTTCCTGAAGGAGATCCTGAAGAAGGCCCTGGCACTCAGGGTTGTCTCGCGTTTCTCCTCCGCCGATGACTTGTTCAATGCGCTGTTGGAACGGTTGACGCCAGACTTCTCCGATGTCTATGACGAGGAGCCTGTTGCCAATGCCGCCAGTGAGGAGAAGACGGTCCAGGAAGGCACCACGCAGATCATGTTCAGGAAAGGCTCGGGCAACGGCTTCGACCAGGTGGCCGGCCGCGACGAGTTGAAGGAACAACTGCGCAAGGAGGTGATCTTCGGCCTTCAGAACCCCGAGAAGGCACGGAAATACAAGCTCCTTCCCGTAAACGGCATCCTGCTGTACGGCCCTCCTGGCTGCGGCAAGAGCCTCGTGACGGAGAGTTTCGCCGAGGAACTGGGATTCAACTATACGATCCTGAAGGCTTCAGAGTTCGGCAACATCTACCAACCTGGGGTCATCGAGAACCTGCAGCGGATCTTCGACGCCGCCTCCCTTAAGGCGCCTTTCGCCATCATCCTCGACGAGATTGAATACCTGATTCCCAACCCAGGTCAGGAGAACGTCACCAAGGAGAGCGTGGCCATGCTCGGCCTCATGAACGGCTGTGCCCAACGGGGCATCCTCATCGTGGCCACCTCGAACCAGCCGGAGATGGTCGATCCTTTCCTCATGCGCCCGGGCTGCATCGACCGTGTGTTCTTCGTGCCTCAGCCTGACTTCGAGGCCAGGAAGGACATCTTCAAACGGCATCTCAGCGAACGGCCCTGCGAGGCGATCGACTACGATGAACTGGCCATGCTGTCGGAGGACTATGTGGCTGGCGACATCACCGAGGCTGTCAACGAGGCTGCCATGACCGCCGCCTATATGGACGTCCCCATCACGCAGAAGATCCTCGTCGACGTCCTCCGATACAAGAATCCGACCTACGCCACCACGAAAAAGATTGGCTTCAAATAATGGCGACGATGCGAAAAAACACGGCAAAAGACCTGACGCTCTCGTATCTCAAGGAGAACGGGATCACCGCCACGAGAACCAAGGTGGGCATCAACTTCAATGTTGATGGATGGAACTACCTGCTTTGGCATGACGCGGAGGATCCGTTGTTCTTCCGACTGACCCTCCCGGGCATCTTCGACGTCACGGACGAGAACTATGCGGCGGCGCTGATGGCTTGCAATACGCTCAACTGGAACTACAAGGTGGTCAAGGCCTCGCTCTATGAATATGAGGAGGACGGCCGCCGTCGCGCTTCGGTGTGGGTGTGCTTCGAGCAGATGCTTGATACCGATCCCCCTGCGGCTGCTGAACTGGTCTCCCGAGCTATTCGTGTCCTGATGGATGCCGCGGAACAATTCCAGAACCTAATGAATTAAAGGCTCGAAAAAACCTGATAAAATGAGAAAAATAATGATGATGATGTTGCTGTTGGTCGCCTCAGTGGCCATGGCACAGTATGCCCCAGCGGGCGATAAGATCAAGACGAGATGGGCGGCCGAGGTCAATCCCGACCAGGTGTGGCCAGAGTACCCGCGCCCCATGATGGTGAGGCCAGTGTGGAAAAACCTCAACGGGTTGTGGAATTATTCCATAACGAAGAAGGACGAACAACAGCCAAAGGCCTCACAAGGCGAGATCCTGGTGCCGTTCTGCATCGAGTCGTCCTTGTCCGGCGTCCAGAAGACTGTCGGTGCCGACAAGGCGTTATGGTATGAGCGTCGCTTCACGGTACCGAAGGACTGGAAAGGCCAACGGGTGCTGCTGCATTTCGGCGCGGTCGACTGGATGACCGAGGTGTGGGTCAACGACATCAAGGTCGGCAGCCACACCGGAGGCTACACCCCCTTCACCTTTGACATCACGGCTGCCCTGAACGGCAAGGACAACAACTTGGTGATCCGGGTATGGGATCCCACCGACGACTCCTACATCCCTCACGGCAAGCAGGTCAACAAGCCCGGGGGCATCTTCTACACGGCGGTCACCGGCATCTGGCAGACCGTCTGGCTGGAGCCTGTCCCTGAGACCTACGTCACCCGTCTGCTGACTACGCCCAACCTGGACCGTGGCACGGTGACGGTGAAGCCGGAGATCTGCGGGTCAACGACGGATCTCCTCTGTGAGGTGGAGGTACTGTACGAGGGGGAGAAGGTCGCCTCGGGCAAAGCCCTCGGCGGAGAGTCCGTGGAACTGAACATGCCGCAAGGAGCACTGCTCTGGACTCCCGACCATCCGCACCTCTACGACATGACGGTCACCCTCACCCGAAAAGGGAAGAAGGTCGACGCCGTCGACAGCTACTTCGCCATGCGTTGCTTCGGCACGGAACGGGAACCTAACAGCGGCATCGTGAGGATGACCCTCAACGGCAAGCCGATCTTCCATTTCGGTCCCCTCGACCAGGGGTGGTGGCCCGACGGACTCTATACGGCGCCTACCGACGAGGCGCTAGCCTATGATATCGAAAAGACCAAGGCACTCGGCTTCAACATGATCCGTAAACATGTCAAGGTGGAACCCGCCCGCTGGTATTACCACTGCGACCGCCTCGGCATGATCGTCTGGCAAGACATGCCCTCCGGAGGCCGTGGCCCGGGATGGCAAACCACCCAGTACTTCCAAGGACCGGAGAGCCTGCGCTCGGCGGAGTCGGAGGAGTGCTACAAGAAAGAGTGGACCGAGATCATCGAGAGCCTGAGGTCGCAGCCCTGCATCGGCGTATGGGTGCCTTTCAACGAGTCGTGGGGACAGTTCAAGACCCCGGAGATCGTGGAGATGACCAAGAGACTGGATCCCACCCGTCTCGTCAACCCCGCCTCGGGAGGGAACTTCTTCGCTTGCGGCGACATCCTTGACCTGCATCATTATCCTGAACCCAAGATGGTGCTTTACGATCCCATGAGGGTCACGGTCCTAGGCGAGTATGGCGGCATCGGCAGGAAGGTGGAAGGCCATACTTGGGTGAAGGACCAAGGCTGGGGCTATGTGGAATTCGACAGCGAGGAGAAGGTGACGGATACCTATGTGGATTACGCCAACCAGTTATACAAGATGGCGTTCCAAGGTTTCTCCGCCGCCGTCTACACCCAGACGACCGACTGCGAGACCGAGTTGAATGGCTTGATGACCTACGACAGGGCGATGGTCAAGATGAACGAGCAAAGGCTCTTGGAGATCAACCGAAAGATCAGTCACGCCTTGGCGGAATAAAAAAAAGCGGCACCTAACGTGATGTGACCCCAAAAAGTTGGACGGTTTAACATTAAATTAGGCCCCAGAGAAAAGAGCTCGGTATTGTACCGGGCTCTTTCCTTTCAGCCTCAGTTTGATTCTGTCGTTGTTGTAATATTGGATGTACTTTCTGAGTGCATCCTTGAACTGTTCGACAGAGTTCCAGTCCTGCAAATATAGCAATTCGTTTTTCATCAAGCCAAAAAAGTTTTCCAT
>JAEEGL010551774.1_pt1 | contig 11667 bp, 4 predicted proteins | sample 9134231 | NCBI WGS metagenome assembly JAEEGL01 (sample SAMN16246548, study PRJNA631951) | gut metagenome | biome: gut microbiome; feature: rumen; material: fiber-attached | host: Bos | place: Iran: Karaj | collected 2018-10 | reverse complement strand
TCGCAAAGAAATTACCACTATACATTATGTAGTACTCACCATCATGCTTGAAAGCAAATGGTCCTTCGTTCCAACGATAAGCTGGTCCGCCTTCTTGAAAATATGTTGGGCGCATTTCATAATCTTTTTCTGGTCCAAACATTCTTTTTGGTTCACCCTTGGTGGCTAACAAATCATCAGTTAATTCCACCATATAGATTTCAGAATGATGGTCTCCATTTGGCATAACATTATCATCGCAATCATGTGAGAAATATAAATATTTCTTTCCATCATCATCGATCAATACATCACCATCAATACAGAAATATCCTGGATCAAACATTGGCTTTTTGTCATAGACATCAATGAATGGACCTAATGGAGATTTTGATGTTGCCACACCAATACGCAAACCATCATTTGTTTTCATTCTTGAAGTATAGTGCATTATGAATAAACCATTATACTCAACTACTTCTGGAGCCCAACAATTCTTATAGCCAAACGATCTTTCGTTAAGCATATAACAAGGTTCATGTTGCTCCCAATGTTTTAGGTCTGTACTAGACCAGACACCAAAACCCATTTCATGTAGAAACTCACATGTAGAATACATGTAATATTTTCCATCGCTTGCATGTAGAACGAAAGGATCACCAATCGGTCTAATGCCGCTTGGATTGAATTCACTTGCCATAATTAATTTCCTTTAAATTAAGATAATTGGATACCTGCAGATGTAACAACGAATTGTTTTGAACCATCATTTGCTGGGTGTCCAGCGACTAACCAATATTCGCTTTCACCATCATTACCATTGTTAATAACATCACCTGGTGTCTTCCAAGCAAAACCAACAGTAATTGCACCTTCGCTAATATATGCTTCGATATACATTCTTGGAATGAAGATTTCAATTGTTGTTGTGTAATTGCCTTCAGAACCACTATGGCTGATTGCAGCAATTGCTTTATCGCATGTCTTTAAGCCACCTTGAGCATTAGCCCAGAATTGATGATTACCACCAACGAATAATTCAAAGTTGGTGTTTTCCCACCAGTTGCCAGCGTCTGTAACATATCTAGCATGGTGTGCTGTAGCTTTGAGATATAAACCTCTATCTGTTAATTTTGCAGCAAATTCAACTGACTTGCCTGCGTAAGCATCAGTACCAACAACACTGACTGTTGATAAGCCTTGTGCCCAAGAAGCATTACCATCAATGCCAAGATCGGAGACGATTTCATCAACATCTGTGGTTGCAGCATAGTTTGTAAATTTAGCTTCGGTTTCAAATGTTGCTAAAGCAACAGCAACATCATCATTAAGACCAAATCCATTAATTGCTTTTGAGCCTTGAGCAATATCGTTAATAAAGAAATAAATAACTCCATTGTATTTAATTAATGTGAATTTAGCAGATGATGTGCCTGTGTAAGAAGCACCCGCTGGCATATCGCCCATGCAATGTTCGCCCCATCCCCCTGGGTCGCCCATCCAAGTTCCATTCCAGCCACCAGATTCACATCTGACTTCTTTTCCGGTTAAATCACTACCACCATCAACGTTATAGATAAACGCTCTATTTGTTTCGGATACCATCGCAAGACCAAATCTTGGGTGACCTTCTCCATCTTTCTTAGAAATAACATTGATTTCTGCAGAAACCATAACGTTTTCACCAATAGCATCTTTGAAGAATGCATATTGTTGTTCGTATGTATTTCCGTCATGTGTGGTAACGGCTGTTCTTTGAAGAACGGTGTCTTGTGATAAATCAAATCTGCCAGTTGTTGAACAATTAATGTCACCAGCTTTAACATTACCAAATGTTGCTAATTGAATATGTTCCCATTGAGCAGTAATTGTCACATTACCAGTAATAGTAATTTCATATCCGACTGCTCTAACAGTGTCATCATCCCCGACTTTCCAACCTGCGAATTGTTTGCCTTCTGGGGCAGTGAATCCACATGCTGGTAAAGCATAATAACTATTTTCAGCTTTTTCGACTGGTTCCATTAAGCCAGAACCACCATTGGCAGCAAAGCTGATTGTATACATTGTTGGTGGAATATCTTCCCATTGAGCAGTAATTGTAACGTTACCTGTGATAGTAATTTCATATCCGACTGCTCTAATGGTTGGATCTTCACCAACTGTCCAGCCAACAAATTGTTGACCTTCTGGAGCGGTGAATCCACAAGATGGTAAGGCGTATGTTAAGTTAACTTCTCTTACAACTGGAAGCATTGAACCAGAACCACCATTGGCAGCAAAACTGATTGTGTAAGTTGCTGGAAGAACAATACCAGTTGAACCAACCACAAATTGTCTATCGCCATTATTGGCTGGATGGTCTTTGACTAACCAGTATTCACTTTCGCCATCATTGCCATTGTTAATAACGTCGCCTGGGGTCTTCCAAGCAAAACCAACAGTTGTTTTGCCTTCAGAAACATAAGCATCGATATAAATTCTAGAGATGAATACTTCAAATGTGGTTTCGTAAGCGCCATCTGTGCCACTATGTTTGATTACTGCAATAGCATTATCACATGTCTTTAAACCGCCTTGAGCATTAACCCAGAATTGATGGTTACCACCAACAAAGAATTCGAAGTTGGTATTTTCCCACCAGTTGCCAGCGTCTGTGACATATCTAGCATGGTGTGCTGTAGCTTTGAGGTATAAACCTTTTTCTGTTAATTGGGCAGCGAAAGCAACATCTTTTGTTGAATAACCTTCGGTGCCTTGAACTCCAACAACATCTTGGCCTTGTGCCCAAGAAGCATTGCCATCAATACCTAAATATTCTTTAATTGCATTAACATCAGTTGTTGCAGAATAACTTGTGAATTTCGCTTCTGTTTCAAATGTTGCTAAGGCAACACCTACTTTATCCTCGGCTCCAAAGCCACCAATTGCTTTTGAACCTTTGGCAATATCATTAATGAAGAAATAGATACCGCCATTGTATTTAATCAATGTGAATTTAACACTAGATGAACCAGAGTAAGAAGCTCCTGCTGGCATATCGCCCATACAATGTTCGCCCCATCCCCATGGGTCTCCCATCCATGAACCATTCCATTTACCTGATTCGCATCTGACTTCTTTGCCTGTTAAATCACCACCACCATCAACGTTATAAATGAAGGCTCTGCCTTGTTCGGAGACCATTGCAAGACCAAATCTTGGGTGATCTTCTCCTTCCTTCTTAGAAATAACATTGACTTGAGCGGAAACCATAACGTTTTCACCAATATCATCCTTAAAGAATGCGTATTGTTGTTCATATGTATTTCCATCATGGGTTGTTGCAACATAACTATTGCCTTCTTCACCATCATGAGTTAAATCGAATCTTGCGGTTGTTGAAGCAGCTGCATCACCGATTTCAATATTTCCAAAAATGCTTGGCAATTGAGGTGCTTTAATACCTTGATCAGAAACAATAAATTGTTGTGTTTGTTGATTTGCTTCGTGACCTTTAACTAACCAATATTCGTTTGGTTCGTTGTTTGTATTGTTAATCAAATCACCAACAGTTTTCCATGCAAATCCAGCATAAATATCTTCTCCAGCTTGATATCCTGGAACTAATTTATATGGAACAAATGCTTCAATAATTGTTGTGTAAAGGTTTGTTCCTTCATCAAATGATGAATTAATGACCGCTGAGCAGCCTCTTGAGAATCCACCTTGTTTTGCAGAAACATAGAATTGGTTTCCACCATTGAGGAAGAATTCAAAGTTGGTATTTAACCACCAATCATTGGCGTTATTAATAAACACAGAGTGAACAGCTTTTGCTGCTAGATGCAATCCACTTTCTTCAGCTTTGCCGTAGAATGTGACTTCTTTACCAGCATAATCATTTGAACCAACAACACCTTTAGTTGCCAATCCATCTGCGAAGCTAACAGAACCAGTAAGTCCGGCCACTCCTGCTGGAAGTTTAGCAACGATTTCTGATTGTGTTGTTGAAACACTATATTCAGAGAATTTAGCAATTGTTTCAAATGTCACTAAGCCAACAAGAACTTTATCGGCGGCAGCAAATAAACCAATTGAGCTAATACCCATAAGTTGATTGTCTACGTAGAAATAGAATGTTCCACCATATTTAATAAGGGTTAATTGAACTGATGATTCATCTTTATAGGCTGATCCGTTTGGTAAATTACCCATAACGTATTCGCCCCAACCCCATTCGCCTTCAATCCAACCAGCTGGATTATAAAGACCTGTTTCGACTCTCACTTCTCTACCGGTCAAATCTTCTCCACCATCGATATTGAAAACAAGGCCTCTATTATTAGAACTATTAATAGCTGCTAAACCAAATCTTGGGTGTGCTTCTTCGGTCTTCTTTGAAGTGACATTAACTTTTGTAGAAACCATAACGTTTTCTGCGTTAATGCCTTTGAAGAATGCATATTGTTGGCCATGGCTGACTGTTTCAGCTCTACTTGCGCCACTTGTTTCACGGAAACCAGAGGTGAGAACGTATGTAGTATCTTCAACAGTAACAGGACCTAAAGCTAATCCTGTATCTTCAGCAAATTGAGCAGTAACAACAACATTAGCTGCCGGCATTGTGAATGAACCATTTTCAATAGCTACGTCATTGGCTTTCAACGAACCTTCTACTAAAACGTAGCCATAATCTGGAGTTGCAGTAACAATAATGGTATCGCCGAGAGATGCCGATGCTTTGTCAACAGTAACAACACCATTACTGATTTCTTGACTTACGCTAACAGTAAACACTAATAGTTCGAATTGAGCCGTAATTTGAGCATTCGCTTCAGGCATTGTAAATTGATTATTAACAATCAAATTGCCATTGACCTTAAGTGTGTCATCTTTGAGGCGATAACCTGTTTCAGGGGTAACAGTAACAGTAATTATCTCTCCTGCTTCGGCTTTTGTCTTACTTGGAACTACACTGCCGTGAGTAATTCTTGAATCAACCAAAATGTCATACTTGACTGCTTCTGGTGGTTGTTGTTCACCACCATCTGGGTTTTGATCGCCACCAGGGTTTTGATCATCGCCACCTGGTTGCGGGTTTACTGGTTCTGGTTCGTTATTATTATTGTTGTTGTTTGAACCACAACCTGCTAAACCGCCACAGAGTAATCCAAGAACCGCTGTTAATAACAGTGCTTTGAATTTAATCTTTTTCATTTGTCTCCTCCTTTTTGACAAAATATTTATTAAAATCTTAAAAAGATTTAATAACCTAATTTACTTTTGCTAAATAAGTATTAATAACATCCTCATTAGCAGTCACGAAATAATCAGAGAATAAAGCACTAATATTCATCGTTATGAATCCAGCTGTAGATTCAACGTTATTCCATGAATTATTTGTATATGTGGCAAAATAGTTGCCATCTAAGAATAGATAAAAATTCGCATTATCTCTTACAACAGAAAGCGTTAAATAATTGTCTCCTGTATAAGAACCGGTTGAGGCATTGTCGTACCAAATCATGCCTCCCCAATCCCAATCACCCGTTCCAACTTGACCATTAACTATACATGGGTGTTTGCCTGAAGAAAGATTGGAAGGTTCAATCATTAAACATGTAGATGTGTTTGGAGTAGAAGCAGCAATCAAACCAATTTTTGGCGTTGGGTCATTGTTTAATATCGAATTAACATTAATTTTTGTTTCTACAACGTAACGAGTACCTTTGAAGTTTTTGAAATATGTAAATCTTTGTTCTGAACCGGTTTGTAGTGTTGAAGGGTGTTCTCCTTTGTCATTACTTCCAGAGAAACCAGAAGTGGCAACTTGTCCTAAAATACTGGTGCCTAAATAATCACCTTCAAGGGTAGCGGTTTGAATGACATTATTAACATACGTGGCATCTAAATTGATGCTATAGTTCTTAAAATCGCAACTGATATTCATTGTTAAAAATCCAACATATGAATTAGCGCCATTACCGAACTTAGACACATTCTCACGCTTGCCTGTATATTGTCCATTAACGAAGAAATAAAAATTAGGGCCTTTACGAGCCATTCCAAGCGTAACTTTTGAATCACCGGTATATTTTCCGGTCCTCACATTATCAAAGCTATATGTACCGATTTCGCCCCAGTTCCAATCTCCAGATCCTAAAGCCCCAGTAAAGCACATGGTTCCTCTATTAGGAGTAAGGTTAGAGGCCTCTACACAATAATAAAGAGTTTGATCATCTCTATGAGCAATAATCCCAAATTTAGGAAATGAATCTTGCTGATAGATTTCTTTTGCGGTTACTTCTACTTCAACGTAGAAACAATCGGAATTAACGTTTTTAAAGAAGGTATATTGTTGTTCTGAATTATTGGTGCTTGCAATTTTTGTTTTGCTAGTATCTTTTGATAAATCAAAACCAGGTGTTGAAATCCTTTTACCAGCTGAACCTAGTGTTGCTCCATTACCTGGTAACACATAACCATGATTATCAAAGAATGGATATGTTCCAACAGCATCAAAAGGAAGTTCAAAAGGTAAATTAGAAGTTCTATTAGTGGAAGTATAACTTGGGAGAGTATTAAAAGATGGAATACATCTAATTTTCTCTGGTTTGGAAGTTAATCCAATCACAGAATAAGGAACATACGCCTCAATTGTATAGCCTTCAACATTTGTTTCATCAATTGATGGTTGGAGATAAGAAATATCAAAACCCAAGCCTTGAGTTCTCACCATAGCTTGATAGTTTGTTTGTGTCCAACGATAAGAATCTTTAACATAACCATGACCGGTATAAATTCCTCTATATTGATCAATAACTCCATTAGACGCAACTCTAAGTTGAAGAATGTTATAGTTAACACTCTTTTCACTTTCGCGGCAGAACATAAATTCAACTGATGAGTTTTGATAAACTGGTTTATCAGGATTATAAGAAACAAACGGATCCTTCACTCTAGCAGCGAAATACATTCCTTTTTCTCCAAGGACAGTAGTCATTCCTAAATGAAGTGTATTTGTTAATTTCCCATCAAATTCTAGCCAATTTAATGATTGATAAATTGCTTCATCAAGTTTTCCATCGACAGTAATTCCTTCATTAACGCTTATGTCTCTCCATGTGTCTGGATAAATGGTGACAGGGTTAATTTTGTGGTCTTCGAGTTTATATGGACCTGTATGTTTTTCTAAATCACGCCCTAAAACGCAGATATCACCTATCGCGATTGGTTTTTCACTATTAATATGAATAGAAATTTTATTAACTGGGATTTCATTGAATTCAACTACCGCTGCACATCCAGCACGAACGAATTCAAGGTCATCATCAACGCCCCATTTTCGATCGTATTCAATGTTGCTAATAATTATTGAAGATTTTCCAACTTTAGTTTTATCCGTAGCAAATTCGATATAATCGACTTTGTCCCATAATTTATCAAAATAGAATGAGTTATAAATAGATACCGCTGTCACATTGAAATATTTTGGGAATGTTAAAACAATATCGGTTGTCTTTTCAGCAACAAAATCTTTAGCCACAGAATCGTTGTGCATTTTAATTAAATCGTCATTTAAATATGCAATGGAAGAACCTGCTCTCATGTTTGTGGCGGTCACATCCGCGAGAGGAGCAATGTTTTTATATCCACTAACTTCTTCAGGCAAAGGTTGAAGGGACCAGGTTGGTCCATTTATATACATCACTTCTTCACCATCGGAATTAATGGCGTATTTAACTTTATCTATAGCGATGGCACGTTCACCATCAGAGCCAAATACACGGTCCATATGAGCGTGATACATACAATATGTTTCATCTCCAACTTTAATGAAACAATGGTGACCAGTACCACTCATTTGGTCATAGTCATCTATAACGATTTCTTCTCCATTTTCATTGACGTAGTTCCTAGATGCGGCATTTTCAATTGCGGACAAGACTCTTCCGCCCTTATCAAGATCAACTTTAGTAAATTTTCCTAAAGGAGAATTACCGATAGCTTGTTTGACGCCATAGTTTTTAGAAGTAAAGGCATTAACAGAGAAGGTCAAATAATACTTGCCATTATGCTTAATCATAAATGGTCCTTCGTTTGTGTAATTTTCATCAACTGCCGTTAAGTTTGGTGCCATGTCTTCAACGTTCTTTCTACGACATCTCAATAATTTAGTGGCACTTGAATAGTCTGGGGTGAACATATCTTTCATTTTCATGCCCCAAATACAACTACCTTCTGAATCATTAGTAGAGCAGAAATATAAATATATTTGTCCGTCGTCGTCGACAAATAAATCGGCGTCAATCAGTTCTTTTCCATAAACTGTGAGGGACTCATCAAAGAGTTGATTGGAAACCCAAACATCACCAAGACCCACTACTCTCCCATCGGCATTAACGCCAGACCATTGAACGAAAGGTCCTTCTGGATAATCAGAAACTGCTAAGTTCAAAGATAATCTATTATAAGGGTCGTTGTTATCTCTGCCAGAGAAACACATATAGTATTTGCCTTGATATGGAAGAACCTCAGGTGCCCAAATATCTCTATGCATCCATGATGTTTCTTCAGGTTCAAAAGCCACACCTATACAATTCCAAGTATTTAAGTTATAACTCTTCCAAACTTGCACACCAGTGCAAAAGATTTCTGGGCTTGTAGCGTACATATAATACGCTGTATGGCCAAACCCATCATCAGCGCTTACCACAGATGGGTCTGGAGCGAGTTGTAATAAATCATTTCTATAAAACAAATCACCATTGTAATTTGTTGGGGTCGTATCTAAATCTTTATAGTTTAAATAATCGAGATTTGAGTTCTCTTTTTTGGTTTTATTACAACCAGAAAGAACAGCCAAAGCACAAGCTAACCCGCCAATGATAATACCAATTTTCTTTCTCATAAATCTCCTCCTTTAAATCTTTAATCCTGTCGTTGCGATACCTTCAATGAAATATCTTTGGCAGAAGAAATAGATTAATAACATAGGTAATAACGCCACTACGCAACCAGCCATCACGGCAGCATAGTCGGTATCATATAAACCAACTGAGAACATAAGAGCAATTTGAAGCGTATATTTTTCAGTGGATTGTAAGTAAAGTAATGGACCCAGGTAGTCATTATAGCCATTCAAGAACCATAAAATACCCTGGGCAATTAAAGCACTTGTTGATAAAGGCACAACTATCTTGAAGAAAATGCCCAAATAAGAAACACCATCAACTTTTGCGGCCTCAATTAAATCATCGGGGATCGCGCTGAAATATTGACGCAAGAAGAAAATGCATGCTGCGCCACCAAATAATCCAGGTACCATAATTGGGAAGAATGTATCTGTGAGTAATAATGAGTCATATATTAAATATGAAGGCATTAATGATACGATTCCTGGAATCATCATAGATGCAAGAAGAACAGAGAACATGAAATCTCTTCCTTTAAATCTCAATTTAGCGAATGCAAAGCCAGCTAATGCTGATGTTAATAAACCAATCAATGTTGTTGGTAAAACCGTTAATAAGGTATTTCCAAAACCAAGTAAAACAGTGCTGACGCCTTGTGCACCACCAGAGGCATCTCTAAAGAGAATAGTTTCATATCCATGAATGTTCCAAACCTTTGGCCACCAAGTGAAAGGAATATCAACTGCTTCACTCTGGGTTTTAAAGGAAGTAATCAAAATAATATAGAATGGAATAAGAATGATAAGTGCATAGAAAACAAGGATGATGTAAGAGAAAACATCCGCAACTATTTTGTTACGTGTCTTAGCATGAAATTTTCTTTCTTTACCATTAGTAATCATAACTCACCCATAATTTACTTGTGGCGTAGAAGAAAGCCACGACAAGCGCAATGATTAAGGCTGTGATAAGTGCTAAACAGCTCGCCATACCCATACCCATTGTTGTGTTATATTTAAAGGCCATCTGCCAAACATAAAAGACTAAAGTAAGACCGCTATTTGAAGGTCCACCATTATTACCTAAAGCAATTTGATATCTTGTGAAGTCTTGGAGATAACTGATGGATCCCATGACTAGTAAATAGAAGGTTGTTGGAGAAACAGCAGGCAAAGTGATATTGAAGAATTGTGAGAATTTAGATGCCCCATCAACACTGGCTGCTTCGTAATAACTTTTTGGGACATTAGCTAAAGAAGCACTATATAAAATGATGCCTAAAGCAGGTGCGTTCCAAAGATTAATGAGAAACATACTAAATGGAGCATACTTTGAATCAGAAAGCCAACCAATTGATTGAATACCTAAAGAATTCAAGAATTGATTAATAATGCCGAAGTTCTCTTCAAATAACCATTTCCACATTGTAGCAACAGCAACAACGGAACAAACAAATGGAATAAAGAAGATTGATCTAAAAATCTTTGCTCCTTTTAATTTCCTATTCAAAAGGAAGGCAATTAATAAAGAAATAGCGATACCTAAAGGTAACGCTAATGCTTCTAAAAATGTAATTTTAAGAGCGGAATGAAATTTTGGATCAGCAAATATTTTTTTAAAGTTATCAAAGCCAACAAAAGTGGCGTTATCAAAGTTGTAACCCTTGATTTTCATAAATGCCATTAGTATGGCAAGAGTAATTGGAATTAATGAAAAAAGAACAAATCCAATAATTGGAACAACAGCCATTGAAAACCCCACGCGAGCTTCATGCTTGCTGCCCTTTCTAGTTTTGATTCTTGGAATTGCTCTTTTTTGAGTCATTGTGTTAATTGCTCACTAATTGACTTTTCGATAGTATTCAGGGTGAACGTTTGGATCAAGCGCTTGATTAGAAGCTTCAGTAATGTTGTCAAAGAATTGTGTTAAATTCCAACGACCATTTCTGACTTCGTCATTTAGTCTATCTGCCCAAACATCAATCCATAAGTCATCCATTAAATAGTTCCAGTCACCTGCTTTTTGATATTCAGCGGCACGAGCGAAAATAATAGAATTCTTTGGACATTGATTTGTTTGTAAGAATGATTCTGTCATTGCGGCAGATTTTTGGTTTGGAATATTGAAGCCAGATTCAGCTTGTTTAGTTTGTCCTTCTTCACCGGCCATAAATTCTATGAATTTAAATGCAGCATCTTTATATTTTGAGTTCTTTGGAATACAGAAGCCAACTGAACCAGAGTGTCCAGCTTGAATACCGTTTGGTGCGACTGGATGTGGTGCGCAATCAAATTCAAGACTGGAAGTTTGTCTATAAACAGGAACAGCGGCTCTTCTATCATCCATAATGGCAACACGGCCAGATGAGAAATAAGATTCTTTGCCAACAGTGTTTAAAGTATTTGGAGAAGGAGTAACTTCGAGTCCATAGTGTCCTTTCCCATCAATATCGACATTCTTTGGTTGAGAAAGCTGAACGAATTTAGTGAACGCCTCAAGCATTGTAGGAACAGGAAGAGAGCCATCAACTTGTGTTTTATAGAATTTTCCATCTTTTTGATAAAGTTGGGTTGTATCTCCAAGGGAGAAGTACCAACGATTGTCGGTATCCGACCATTTAATACAGTCACCACCAACACTCCAACCATATGAGAACCACCATTCGGTGAAGAAACCATATGTGGATGGTGATTGAGAATTATATGATTTAGTGAAAATTTTAAATAAGTTTTCGCTCTCTACCCAGCTCATTGGAATTCTGTTATTGAAAATCATTTCTTCAGAGGCACTA
>JAEEGL010098137.1_pt1 | contig 11667 bp, 12 predicted proteins | sample 9134231 | NCBI WGS metagenome assembly JAEEGL01 (sample SAMN16246548, study PRJNA631951) | gut metagenome | biome: gut microbiome; feature: rumen; material: fiber-attached | host: Bos | place: Iran: Karaj | collected 2018-10 | reverse complement strand
ACAAATAAAAAGGTAATATATTTTGAAATTAGCGATAATGTTATTATCGGCGATAAATCTGTTAAGTATCTGTCTAGAAAGAATAGATTAGAAGATTATATTTATTATAAAAATACTAATAATTATAGACTAATTGATACATATAATGATATTATTAATAATAAAGATATAACCTATAAGAATAATAAATATACAATTAATAATCTATTTATTAAATCTAAATATATTGTATTAAATATTGGACATAATGATTTAATGTATATGACAAAATCTAGTTTAGAACCATTTGATTATTTAGATTCATTTGTATCAGAATATGAAGGTATATTAAAAAGTATTAGAGATATAACTAAAGAAAATATAATAGTTATATTTGATTATAATATTAATGATAAGTATAAAGATTATTTATATAATAAGATGAAGTTAATTTGTAATAAATATAAAACTAATTTAGTTTATAAGAATGATTTACTCGATTTAATAAAGGACTTTACTAAAAATGAAAAATAGTATAAAATTATATCAAGAGAGGTGGTAATGTGAATAGAGTTTTATCGAAGATGTTTTTATGGATGTTTCTAGGATTGATGGTAACATTTGGTGTTGCATACTTTTTATCTCAGAATGATACAATGATGTATAACTTATTTTCTGGTAAGAAGTATCTAATTGTTTGGGTAGCAGAAATAGTTGTAGTACTCGTTTTATCACTTAGAATACATAAACTAAGTTTGATGAGTGCAAGGATACTATTTATATTATATTCATTATTAACCGGACTTACAGTATCAACTATATTTATTGTTTATTCAATAGAATCAATTATTTATGTATTCTTTATAACATCAATATTATTCTTATTATTTGGACTTATTGGATATTTTACCAAGATTGATTTATCTAAACTAGGTTCAATACTTATGATGGCTTTACTAGGAAGTTTAATATGTGTATTTATTAATATATTTGTTAAAAGTGAAACATTTGACCTTGCAACAACTATAATAATGATAATTATATTCCTAGGATATATAGCCTACGATATAAATAAAGTAAAAAATAATTTTAGAAACATTGAAGATGAAGATAAACTAGCAATCTATGGAGCTTTAGAATTATACTTAGATTTTATTAACTTATTCTTAAGACTTCTTAGATTATTTGGAAAAAGTAATGATTAGTGTTGCATTAATCATTTTTTTTTGCTAAAATATGAACGTACTTAAATTTCTATGGCCGAATTAGGTCATGGCGGAAGGAGAGATAGAATGAAAAAAAATATACATCCAGATTATGTAGATACTAAGGTTATTTGTGCATGTGGTAATACATTTACTGTACAATCTAACAAAAGCGAAATTCATTTAGAAGTATGTGATAAGTGTCATCCATTCTATGTTGGTGGAAAATCAAATTCAGCTTCTAAAACTGGTCGTATTGAAAAATTTAACCGTAAATATGGTTTAAACAAGAAAGAAGCTTAAACTTTCTTTTTTTTGTATACTTTTATAATTATTATCAATACTAATAATGGTGATGTTATGAGCATTGATTTTAAAGAGTTACTAGATGTATTTATTAGGGCAATGTTATCTTTAATAACACTTTTTTTAATAACAAAGTTATTAGGAAAAAAACAAGTATCACAGATGTCTTTATTTGATTATGTTATTGGAATATCTATTGGTAACTTTGCAGCAGAAATGACTATTAATTTAGAGTCAAAAGAGATTAATGGAATACTTGCAGTTATTATCTTTGGATTAGTTGCATATATTATTTCATATTTAACTATGAAAAGTATAAGAATCAGAAGATACTTTATAGGTACTCCTAGTATAATAATTAGCAATGGTAAATTTAATAAATTTAATTTAAATAAGTATAGGTTAGATATAAATGATATATTAGAACAGTGTAGAATAAATGGATACTTTGATATAAGTAAGATAGAATATGCAATATTAGAAGCAAGTGGTGATATTAGTATATTACCAAAATCAGATAGTAGACCTGTAACTCCTGAAGATATGAAACTTAAAGTTAAGAGCGAAGGATTGTGTTCTAATATAATAATTGATGGAAAAATAATGGAAGAAAACTTAAAAAGTATAGGAAAAGATGAAGAATGGTTAATACAGCAACTAAAAGTGAAAGGATATAATAATTTTTCAAAAATATTACTTTTAACTATTGATAACAAATATAATATTAAAGTTTATGAAGCTTCAAAAAAGGGAAATGATAGAGATACATTGGAGTAATGTGTCTTTTTTTGTAAATATTGAGTAAAGGTAATATTTAGAACTTTACTTTTTTTTGATTTGTGGTATAATGGACAAAGTGTGAAAAAGGAGCTAGTTTATGAAAAAGAAAAATATTGCTATTATTGCCCATGTTGACCATGGTAAAACAACTTTGGTTGATAAGTTGTTGCAAGCATCTGGTACTTTTAGAGATAATGAAGCTGTACAGGAACGTGTAATGGATTCTAATGATATAGAAAGAGAACGTGGTATTACTATACTTGCTAAGACTACGGCTATTAATTATAAGGATTATCGTATCAATATTCTTGATACACCAGGACATGCTGATTTTGGTGGAGAAGTAGAACGTATTATGAATATGGTTGACAATGTAATACTTGTAGTTGATGCATATGAAGGTACTATGCCTCAAACTAGATTTGTTTTAAAAAAGGCAATGGAAGCTCACGTTAAACCTATTGTTGTTGTAAATAAAATAGATAAGCCTGCTGCTCGTCCAAAAGAAGTTGTAGATGAAGTAATGGAATTATTTATTGATTTAGGTGCAGATATTGATGATTTAGATTTTCCTGTTGCATATGTATCTGCAGTTAATGGCACATCAAGTTTTTCGCCTGATATTTCTACTCAAGAAGAAGATATGACTAAGGTACTCGATTTAATTATAGATAATGCTGTTGATCCTAAGGTTAGTGATGGAACATTACAATTTCAACCAGCATTACTAGATTATAATGACTTTGTAGGTAGAATTGGTATAGGTCTTGTTAAACGTGGTAAGATTAAGGTTAATCAAATGGTTAGTTGTGTTCGTGTAGATGGTTCCATTAAGCAATTTAGAGTTGCGAAACTATATGGTTTCTTAGGCCTTAAAAGAATAGAAATAGAAGAAGCAGAAGCAGGAGATATTGTCGCAATTGCAGGGCTTCCAGATATTTCGGTAGGGGAAACTGTATGTGAAATAGGTAGCGAAGAAGCACTACCTCTACTTAGAATTGATGAACCAACGTTACAGATGAATTTTGGTGTTAATACAAGTCCATTCTGTGGTAAAGAAGGGAAGTTAGTTACTGCTCGTAAGATTGAAGAAAGACTTACTAAGGAAACTGAAAGAGATGTATCTTTAAAGATTAAACCATATGACAATGAATCATGGATTGTATCAGGTCGTGGTGAACTTCATTTGGGTATTTTAATTGAAAATATGCGTCGTGAAGGATACGAACTTCAAGTTTCTAAACCAGAAGTTATAATAAAAGATATTGATGGTGTTAAATGTGAACCTTATGAAGAATTACAAATAGAGTGTCCTGAAGAGTGTGTTGGAAGCATTATTGAACAACTTGGTACTCGTGGTGCGGTAATGATTAATATGAGTAATGTTAATGGACAAACTAGATTACTTTATGATATTCCATCTCGTGGATTAATTGGATTTTCTACTGATTTTATGACTACAACTAAAGGTTATGGAATTATGAATCATTCATTTAAAGAATATCGTCCATACGAGGCAGTAGACATTGGCGAGCGTAAACTAGGTGTGCTTGTATCTATGGAAAATGGTAAGTCTACAGCGTATGCTTTAGGTGCGCTTGAAGATAGAGGTATAATGTTTGTAGAACCTGGAGAAGAAATATACGAAGGTATGATAGTTGGAGAACACTCAAGAGAAAATGATCTTGCTGTAAATGTTGTAAAGGGGAAAAATTTAACTAATACAAGAAGTGCTGGAAAAGATCATACAGTTGTATTAAAAAGACCTCGTGAGATTACTTTAGAGTATGCACTTGATTATATTAATTCTGACGAACTTGTTGAAGTAACACCACTTCACATAAGACTTAGAAAAAAGATATTAAATACTGAACTTAGAAAGAAACATGATAGTAAAAAAGCATAAGTTACTAATTTTGGTAACTTTTTTTGTTGTAATAGTATAAATTTGTATTATAATGAGATTGCAGGGGATTAATATGGAAAAAATTGATGAGTTGTTATTAGAATTAAAAAGAGTACTTAGTGTGATTGATGATAATTATATTGTTAAAATTAAATCTATTTTAGATGGTGATAGTGAGTATGATAGATTATTTTATCATTATGTGGATAACTTAGGTATAGATAAAAAGATTGCTAAAAAGTTATGTAATGATAGAGTAAAAGATGTAACTAGTTATATTAATACTAATAATAGAATAAGAGATTATTACTATATTAACGATATAAATGATGAAGATTCAAAATTTAATGATTTATATAAAATTATAGATGATAACTTGCAAAACTATTATGATGACATAGATGAACTGCAAAATTTAATTATTAATAAATCTGAAGTTATTAATGGATTATCTGCTGTTTATAATATTGGTATTTTGGAAGATATTAAATATATTAAATTATATTTATCGGGAATATTTTATGAATATATGAATTCATATATTGATGTTGTAGATTCTGACGATTATTACATTGATGAAGATACAAGATATATTAATGTCTATAATATACTTGGTCAAATTAATGATGTAAGTGATGTTGCTTTAATATTTGATAATTATATATATGAAATAATAGATATATTTTATATGTATTTAAACTTAGATAAGCATGGTAAGGATTTAATACATTTAAAAACAATAAAAAGTAATAAAGTAAATGAATTAATCAAGATATGTCCATTTAGTATTATGATGTTTAAAAGATTTTATAATTTATATTATAATAATGAAGAATTAAAGAGTATTGAAATTGGTAATATTACATTAAGGATAGTTGAAGATATGATTAAAGAATCATATAATGGTAAATATACATTTGATGACATAATTAAAAATACACTTAAAATAATTAAGTCTAGTTCAATGAATTATGATATTGATAAGTGGTTGAAATATTTATGTGCGAATGTATATGAAAATATAATTGTTAAAGATCTAAAGGATGGAGAAGAATTATTGTTTTTAGATACTGTAAAAAATAGTAATGTGATTAATGATATTATCCATCAAGAATTTATGCAGGAGTATGTTGTTAAAAAATTCTATGAATTTAACAATGAAGTGTACGATGTTTCATCACTAAAAGACTTAAGAAACAGTGAATGTAATAAAGATAAAGCAAAGGTTAAGAGGATAAATCCATTTTATGATGACATAGAGAAATAAAAAAAGAGAGTTTGAATGAATGAACTGAACTCTCTTTTTATTTATTATCGAAAACGCTTTTATCAAAGAACACTGTAATATCTACACCAAGAACTTCTGCAATTTGTTCTAGGGTATCAATTGAAATAGTTTGTCTTGTTTTTGATTCTAGTTTTGCAATAAAACTATCACTTAAAAACAAACTTTGTGCAAGATCATGTTGCCTCATTCCCTTATTCTTTCTATACTTTTGGATGTTCTTACCAATTGTATTGTAAATATCTTGTTTCATAAACTCCTCCTAAAAATTTTTCTTACTTATATTTTCTCATGAAAGTATATAAAACATCATATACAGATAGTCTATGATATATTGTCGAAGTATGGTTTTGTTTAATAATTTATATGTGGTATTGAATTTAGGACTTATATAAATGTTGTTTTAGAAGATATAGATTTATTTTTCTATTAAAATTTTTTAAATCATAGATTTATCTAAAAAAATGTGATAATATATTATTGGTATTAAGTTTTAAAAAGGTGATTATATGGCAAAAATAATAGCGTTTGTAAATCAAAAAGGAGGAGTAGGTAAGACTACTTCTAGTATAAATTTAGCAGCCTCCCTAGGTTTGCTTGGGAAAAAAACATTATTAATTGATTTGGATCCGCAAGGAAATAGTACTACTGGTGTTGGAATAAATAAAGGAGAAAACAAAGCAAGTGTATATGAATTATTAGTTGATAAAGCTGATTTAAAGGATGTTGTAATTAAAACTCCATTTAAGAATCTATATGTAATTCCTGCTTCAATAAATTTAGCAGGTGTTGATATGGAACTTATGGATATGTCAAGACAAAATCCTGAGTTTGTTGCTCAATTACAACTAAAAAATCAAGTTGGAAAAATTAGAGATGTATTTGATTATATTATTCTAGATTGTCCACCATCTCTTGGTTTAATCACAACAAATGCGTTAGCTGCAGCTGATAGTGTAATTATTCCTGTACAATGTGAATTCTTCGCACTTGAAGGTATTATGCAACTTCTAAATACTATTATGATTGCACAGAAGAAGTTGAATTCAACACTTGATATAGAAGGTGTATTACTTACAATGCTTGATAATAGAACTAATTTAGGATTAGAGGTTGTAGAAGAAATTAAGAGTTATTTTAAAGATAAAGTATATGATACAATTATTCCAAGATTAGTTAGATTATCAGAGGCACCAAGTCATGGAAAACCAATCCATGCATATGATTCTAAAAGTAGAGGAACTGAAGCGTATATTAATTTAGCTAAAGAGGTGATTGCAAGAAATGGAGACTAAAAAAAGAGCACTAGGAATCGGACTAGAACAATTGTTTAATAATGAAAATTTAGATTTACAAAATTTTGAAAAACAGGTATATGAGACAACTGATAAGGAGGAAATAATTGAAGTTAATATTTCTGAACTTCGTCCAAATCCTTACCAGCCAAGAAAGGTATTTGATAAAGAAGCATTAGCAGATTTAGCTTTATCTATTAAGGAACACGGTGTATTTCAACCAATCATTATAAAGAAAAGTATTAAGGGGTACGAAATTATTGCAGGTGAAAGAAGGGTTCGTGCATCTAAACTTGCAGGACTTGATAAAGTTCCAGCAATCATTCGTAATTTAAAAGATGAACAAATGATGGAGATTGCACTTTTAGAAAACTTGCAAAGAGAGAATCTTAGCGCAATTGAAGAAGCAAAAGCATATAAATCTATGATTGATAATCTTCATCTAACACAAGAACAATTAAGTGCGAAGGTAGGTAAAAGTAGAAGCCATGTTACTAATATTTTAGGTCTTCTTAGATTACCTAATGAAGTACAAGATATGGTTGTAGCAAAAAAATTAAGTATGGGACATGCTCGTGTGCTTAGTAAGTTAGAATCTGATAAAAAAATTATAGAGATGGCGCATGAAATAGTAGATAAGAAAATTCCAGTTAGAAATGTTGAGGAAAAGTCGCAAGAGACTGAAAAAAAAGTAAAGAATGTAAGACGAAGAATACCATCTCGTAGTGAGTTTGCACATATAGAAGAGGCTTTAAAAGATAAATTAGATACGAAAGTAAAGATTAAAGATAATAAATTACAAATATCATTTACTAATGTTGCTGATTTAAATAGAATACTTGAAATAATTAATTTAGGAGATATGTAATGTCTATTAATTATAGTTTAATAAAGGTATTATCTGTAATATTAATTTCTTTAATACTAGTTTCTATATCTAAAAAAATAGTTGGTAAATTAATATTTATTAAAACTAATAAAGTACCTATTAAAAGACAAAAGAGTATTGTTAATCTAATTAGTAATATTGTTAGATTCTTTATTCTTTTTATTGCATTAACTATTGTTTTAGAAGAATTTGGTATTGATACTAAATCTTTTATTGCATCGCTTGGTGTATTTAGTTTAGTTATTGGCCTTGCTTTGCAAGATTTGCTTAAGGATTTAATATCTGGTTTTTCGATAGTTTTAGAAGGATTATTTAGTATTGGGGATTGGATAGAGATATCTTCTTTTAAAGGTGAGGTAGTTGCAACTTCTCTTCGTACAACTAGAATTCGTGCATATACGGGTGAGACTAAGATTATATCTAATAGAAATATAACTGAGTTAATTAATTATAGTATGGATGATTCAATTGCTATAGTAGATGTAGAAGTATCATATGATTCTAAGTTAGACAAAGTTGATAAGATTATTAATGATATATGTACTGATTTTAGTGAAGAGGCTGGAGTAAAAAAATGTGATGTGCTTGGATTAAACGAAATAGGAGAGTCTGGATTAAAATTTAGATTGGTAGTTAAATCTGATTTCTCTAATTCTATTGCTTTATCACGCAAGTTAAAAAGAAAAATAGTTGATACGTTTAATAAGAATAATATTACTATTCCATATAAACAGGTGGTGATTCATAATGCAAAGTTATAAATTAGGTAGTATAGTTATTATGAAAAAACAGCATCCATGTGGAACTAATGAATGGACAATAATTAGAATGGGTGCGGATATTAAGATTAAGTGCAATAATTGTGGGAGATCTATTATGCTATCTAGAATAGATTTTAATAAAAAATTAAAGAAAGTAGTAAATATCTAGGAGGCATTATGGCAATAAAAAAAGATAAATTTAAAAGAAATTTAAAAAAACAAGGTCCAATTGTAACAATTATTTTTCTTTGTTTTGTAATTGCTTTAGTTAGTTTTATTCTAAATTTGTTTAAAGTTAGTGGAAATATTACAGAAGCAGGTACTCTTGAAACATCGATTGTTACAGTTAATAATATCTTTAGTAAAGAAGGAATTAAGTATTTATTAAATAATTCTATTATTAATTTTTCATTAATGGATTCAATTATCTATATTATAATGTCATTAATGGTGGTATCAATATTAGAAGCAAGTGGGCTTTTAAAACATATACTAAGACCACTTACTAAATTTAAATCAAGATATGTTACTTTAATCTTTGTATTCATTGGTATTATAGCAACCATACTAGGTGATTACAGTTATGCATTATTAATACCACTTGCAGGCGTTGCATATAAGTTACTTGGTAAGAATCCAGCACTTGGTATAATTACGATGTTTATAGGTTTAACTATAGGTTATGGTGTAGGAATAGTTCCTAATTATCAAGACTATATGTTAGGATTAATTACTACTAAATCAGCAACTAGCATTGATACTAGTTATTCATATCATCTGTTTTCAACGTTCTATATATCAATAGTAAGTGTATTAATACTAACAATATCAGCTACTTTCTTAATAGAAAAGTTACTAGTAAAGAAGTTTTTAAGATATGATGAAGTAGAAAAATATAATTTATCTAAAAAAGCATTATATACTTCTTTAATAGTAGGTGGAATTGTTCTTGCGGTAGTTATTTATTCAATAATTCCAGGATTACCATTATCTGGAATATTACTTAATGATACATATAAAGTATATGTTGCAAGATTATTTGGAACTGATTCAGCATTTGGGAATGGATTTATGCTTATAATAGTTGGATTAACTATAATATGTAGTTATATCTATGGTAGAATATCAGGTAATATTAGAAATAGTAATGACACTACTAATTCACTTACTAAATCATTTGAAAATACTGGATATATCTTTGTATTATTATTCTTCTCATCAATTATGTTAGGATTACTAGAATGGTCTAATATCGGTAGTGTAATTGCAACTAATGTAGTTGACTTTATAGGTAGTTTAAACTTTGGTGGTGTACCATTATTATTTGTAGTTTTTATTGCAATCATATTTATATCAATACTTGTTCCAACAACACTTACAAAATGGAATTTGATTGCCCCAATATTTGTTCCAATACTAATGCGTGCGAATATTACGCCATCATTTGCGCAAGCAATATTTGCAGCAGGAGATGCAGTAGGAAAGTTATTCTCACCAATATATATATATTTGATAATTGCAATAGGTTTTCTATATAAACATGATTCAACTATGAATACAAGTATATTTAGTACAATGAAGAAAATGATGCCAACAATAATACTACTTACACTTATCTATTTTGTAATATTAATTGGCTGGTATTTAATAGGACTTCCATTAGGATTTAATACAAGTATAACAATGTAGATTAAAAATACATTGTTTTCTTTACACTTCTTTACACTCATTTGGTTAATTACTCCAATTATTTTCATAATATCTATTGTATCAATTTTTGTACTTGGTATAATTATAGTGTAATGTCATTATAGGGGAAAAGAAATAGTGTGTTGAGCAGTGTCTATAAAAGAATATGACATTAATTAGGGTATATAAAATACCTTTTTTTGTTGTGATAATAAAAAATATTAATAAATTTATCAAAAAAAGAAAGAAATTAAAAAGTTTTGTTGAATAATATTAATAGAAGCAAAAGAGTATTATTATAAGATTTAGATGGGTGGTGAGTGAAAAATTAAAAATAATATTTTCTTTTGATTGAAGATAAGACTGATAAAAGGAGGGAAGATATTTGAATGAATAGTAATATTACAACAGTTATGAATGTAAATGATAATGAAATTAGAGTAATGAGAATAGGTGATGATGATTATATTTCTTTAACAGATTTAGCAAGGTATAAAAATCCAGATGCGCCATCTGATGTTATAAAGAAATGGTTAAGTAATTATGATACTATAGAATTTTTAGTATTATGGGAAAAACTTAGTAATGATGATTTTAATTCGGCGGAATTCAGCCAAATTAAAAACGTATCTGCTGGAAAATCTTTTACAATGACACCAAGTCAATGGTGTACGAGAGTTAATGCAAAAGGAATTACATATAGTAAAGGTAAATATAGTATAGGTACTTTTGCTCATTCGGATATTGCTTTGGAATTTGCGACGTGGATTGATAGTTTGTTTAAGTTATATCTTATTAAAGAGTTTAAGAGACTTAAAAGTAATGAAAATTATCAAGAAAAGATTGAATGGTCTGTAAGGAGAATGCTTTCTAAAACTAATTATAGAATTCATACAGATAGTATTAAAGAAAATATAGTTCCTAAAATTACAGAAAAGCAAAAAAGATTTGTTTATGCTAATGAAGCAGATATAATAAATGTTGCTTTATTTGGTATGACGGCTAAAGAATGGAGAGATAATAATCCTAGTTTAAAAGGAAATATTAGAGATTATGCAGATGTTTTGCATTTAATCGTATTAAGTAATTTAGAAGTTTTAAATGCAAGTATGATTGAAAATAATATTTGTCAAAGTAAACGTTTAGAAAAATTAAATAGTATTGCTAGAAAAGAATTAAGAATACTAATCAATGACAAGAATATTATTGAAATTAAAAAAATAGATAAAATAATAGATAATAAATTAATAACTAATTAGATAGGACATGTTAGATGATTTGAAGTCTGAATGATAATTTTTAAGACTTCTTTTTGTTGTAATAACATTAAAAATATAGTAGAATATTAATGGTTATAAAGGAGATGTATTATGAGTTTAACAGCTGGAATAGTAGGATTGCCTAATGTAGGTAAGAGTACTTTATTTAATGCAATTACAAAAAAACATATATTGGCAGCAAATTATCCGTTTGCTACTATTGAACCTAATGTAGGGGTAGTAATGGTGCCAGATTATAGATTAGATTTTTTAAATGAGTTATATAAACCAAAAAGTTTAGTTCCAACTACTT
>JAEEGL015736425.1_pt1 | contig 11668 bp, 10 predicted proteins | sample 9134231 | NCBI WGS metagenome assembly JAEEGL01 (sample SAMN16246548, study PRJNA631951) | gut metagenome | biome: gut microbiome; feature: rumen; material: fiber-attached | host: Bos | place: Iran: Karaj | collected 2018-10 | reverse complement strand
GAACTCCTTCAGAATATCATTCTGAATTGTTCCCGCCATCTCCTCGAGCTGAGCGCCCTGCACCAGACCAGCCACGATGTAGAATGCCAAGATCGGCAGCACGGCACCGTTCATGGTCATAGAGACAGACATCTTGTTCAAGGGGATACCAGAGAAGAGCACCTTCATGTTCTCCTCGTTACAGATTGATACACCAGCCTTACCTACATCACCCACCACACGAGCGTTATCAGGGTCATAACCACGGTGTGTAGGCAGGTCGAAGGCGACGGAAAGTCCTTTCTGACCAGAAGCCAGGTTACGGCGATAGAATGCATTCGACTCCTCAGCAGTAGAGAATCCGGCATACTGACGGATGGTCCAGGGCTTGAAGGGATACATCATTGAATACGGACCACGCAGATAGGGCGGAATACCTGCCGTAAAGTCGAGGTGTTCCATGCCTTCGAGGTCTTCCTTCGTATAAACCGGACGCACCTCGATATGCTCTGGGGTCTTCCAGTTCTCTACAATACCATTGTCTTTAATCCACTTGGCACCATCTTGAGCCTTGATGCCTGCATAGATATCAATATCTTTAAATTGTTTACGCATAATTCAAGTCTCCTATCATTTAAATACCAAGTTTCTGATTATATTCTTTCAAAGTCTCAAGAACGTTGCATTTTACGTGAATGTAGTTCTCAATACCAGCAGCCTTCAGGTCCTCCATACAAGCTGGAGCACCAGCTACGACGAACATCGCACGGCCATTCAAATACTTGAAAGCAGGGATAGCGTACTCAGCATACTCATCATCCGAAGAACAGATAACAACAATGTCAGCTTTAGCCTCGAGCGCTGCATCTACACCCTCTTCAACAGTTTTGAAACCTAGGTTGTCAATAACCTTATAACCTGCACATGCCAAGAAATTGCAAGAGAACTGTGCACGAGCCTGACGCATAGCAAGATTACCTATTGTCAGCATGAAAGCGGTAGGAACCTTGGTCTCCTCGGTGTGGATGCGGAGATCCTCGAAGTCTGCAGCCAAACGGGTTGAAGAGATAGCCTTGAAGGGATGATCCTCTTCATCTGCATGACCGCAACAGCAGCCACAAGCCTTAGCTTTCTTGCCCTCGCTCTTCTCTGTGAAGTTAGGGAACTGGTTAGTACCCAGCAAGAACTCCTTACGCTTGGCAGCATCGCCATGACGCTTCACATTGGTGGCGTTGATATCATCCTGGATAGTTCCTGCCTTAACAGCAGCGAGGAAGCCTCCCTCCTCTTCTACCTTCAGGAATATCTTCCAAGCCTCAGTAGCCAGCGCATCAGTAAGGTGCTCAATATAGTAAGAACCGGCAGATGGATCGACAATGCGATCGAAATGGCTTTCCTCCTTAATCAACAACTGCTGGTTGCGGGCGATGCGCTCTGAGAAATCGGTTGCCTCTTCATAAGGCGCATCAAACGGCGTAACCACCATCGAATGAACACTGCCCAAAGCAGCACTCATAGCTTCTGTCTGAGAACGAAGCAGATTCACATAAGAATCAAACAACGTCTGATTATATGTAGAGGTTGTTGCATTGACAATCATCTTGCAGGCACAATCTGACTTAGGCTCGTACTGCTTAACAATCTGAGCCCAGAGTAAACGGGCAGCACGGAACTTAGCAATCTCCATGAAGTAGTTCTCGCTAACGCCCATATTGAACTTGATGCTCTTAGCTGCGAGATCCACATCCACACCTGCATCCGTGAGCTGCTGAAGATACTCATTACCCCATGCTAGAGCATAGCCCAACTCCTGGACGATATAAGCACCTGCATTATTCAAGGCATTAGAATTGACAGCAACACAACGGAAATTTGGATAATCTTTCAGAGCCTCTACTAACTGAGGAGCAATCGCTAAGACTGGAGTCACATCCTTACCCTTCATCACCAGCTTTTGCATAGGATCCCACTCAATAGAGCCTACCACCTTTTCCTTGTCATAGCCCTTTTTGCTAAAATATTCAACAAGAATCTGAGCCAATTCAACAGAATGGCGCGGACATGTACAGAAATTCACTTCAACGATATCACAGAGGATATTGTCAAGCAAAGCCTCTACAGTATCCTTTGAGACCAACTTTCCCGGGAGCTTAAACCCAAGAGAATCGATACCCTTGTTAAGGATATCAAGCGCCTTCTTGTTAGCTTCTTTAGGATCATCTACCAATATGTTCTGCCGAACATACCATACATTTGAGTCCTTCTTATTACCACGTACGTACGGGAACTCTCCAGGAAGAGCATCGGGAGTTTTCAGATTCGCCAGATCTTCACGGCGATAGAAGGGCTGTACATTAAAACCTTCATTGGTTCTCCATACCAAGCGTTTTTGAAAGTCGGCACCTTTCAGGTCCACTTCGATTTTGTCAAGCCACTCTTGGGTGGTTGGCGCAGTAAACTCGGTAAAGAGTTTTTCTTTGTCTGCCATAATTGCGTTAAATTATTATATAAGTTTGTTTTAAGTTTCACTTAACAGCCGACAAAGATACAAACTTTTTGCCCAAATCGGCCGTTTGAATTGTGAAAGAAATAAAAAATCACTTTTTATTCAAAATTAAATGCACAGAAATGCTAATAATGCGCAATTTTTGAGTAACTTTGCAGCGTAAAAATGAGAGAAAGGAAAAGTTAGTAAAGATTATGGAGTCATTTCAATGGTTAAAAGACCTATTCCTGACAACTGATTCGGTAGCGCATATCACGTTACTCTATGCAATTGTCATCGCTATAGGTGTCTATCTCGGTAAAATTAAGGTCTTCGGCATCTCTCTTGGCGTAACCTTCGTACTTTTTGCTGGTATTCTTGCCGGGCATATCGGATTTACTGCCCCAACACCAATCCTTACTTTCGTACAAGATTTCGGACTGATTCTTTTCGTGTTCATGATCGGTATGCAAGTGGGACCAGGTTTTTTTGAGAGTTTTGGCACAGCAGGCATCAAGTTGAACGGGCTGGCAGCAAGTGCTATCTTGCTGAACATTCTGGTGATGTTTGCCTGCTATTACATCTTCTTCGACACAAGTATCGTAACGAACCTACCAATGATGGTTGGTACGCTCTACGGCGCAGTTACTAACACCCCAGGTCTTGGTGCTGCGAACGAGGCACTGACAACGGTATTCCCCAATGGTGCTCCGCAGATTGCATCGGCTTATGCTTGTGCTTATCCACTTGGTGTACTGGGAATTATCGGCGCTACTATATTAATAAGGTACGTGTGTAAAGTGAAACTGGAGCAAGAAGAGGCTGAACTGGAAAGCATGGAAGGCACCAAGACGAACAAGAAACCTTATAAGATGCATTTGGAGGTGACCAACAAATATCTGGAAGGGAAGTCGCTGTTACAAGTTCATGACTTTTTAAACCGTGACTTTGTGGTTTCAAGACTCGTCCACCAAGGAGAGTTGTGCATCCCTAATCGTGACACAGTATTCCATGTAGGTGACCAAATGCTGATTGTGTGTGCAGAAGCTGATCAGGAAGCTATCATGGCATTTATAGGGCCGAAACTCGACATCGATTTCGAGCAGCAAGATCAGCCATTGGTTTCGAAGCGCATTCTTATTACCAATCCAAAGATCAACGGAAAGACGCTTGCTTCTATGCATTTCTCAAGTGTACATGGTGTGAACGTCACCCGATTAACCCGTCATGGTCTTGACCTCTTTGCTTCCGCTGCCCTTCCTTTACAGGTGGGTGACAAGATTATGGTTGTTGGACCAGAAGATGCTGTTGATCGCGTAGCTAACCAGATGGGAAATTCAATAAAGAAACTGAACGCGCCCAACATTGCCACAATCTTTGTGGGCATATTCCTCGGTCTGATTTTCGGATCATTCCCTTTGGTGATTCCTGGCATGCCCGTACCCGTAAAACTGGGTTTGGCCGGAGGTCCACTTATCATAGCCATCCTCATAGGCCGCTATGGCTATAAGATTCATTTGGTAACTTATACCACCACATCGGCCAATATGATGTTACGAGAGATCGGATTGGTGCTTTTCCTGGCATCAGTAGGTATCAAGGCTGGAGCAAACTTCTTTGAGACGGTAGTTGAAGGAGACGGTCTGCTCTATGTACTGACAGGTTTCCTGATTACCATCATACCAATTCTGATTGTTGGCCCCATTGCCCGTATGAAGTTTAAGTTCAACTACTTCACTATTGCAGGCATGATTGCGGGCACCTATACCGATCCCCCTGCTCTGGCTTATGCTAACAGCATCTGTTCCAAAGAAGCACCTGCTATTGGCTATTCAACAGTTTACCCACTGTCAATGTTCCTGAGAATTTTCACGGCACAGATTATTGTGCTATTCTTCTGTGGATAATATCAACACATAATAATACACTATTAAGTAAAATGAATAACTTCAGACTATTGCTCAGCGGAATCTTGTTGGCAAGTGCCTCTGCGGTAATGGCTCAAGGAGCCAAGAACATCCGTCTCAACGAGGTTCTAACCAATAATACCGCTAGCATCGTGGATGAGTACGGCAACCGTGAGGCCTGGATTGAGTTGGAGAACACATCGTTCACCACCTACAATATCCGAGGTATGTATCTCACAACAGACCGCAGTGTCCTCGATCCAAAGATGAGTGTGCCTGAGCGAATTAAGCGCATGAGCGTCATCTCTAATGGTGACCCAAGGACGCAACTCGGTGGCAGGCAACACCTTGTGTTCTTTACCAACTCTAACCCCTCTAAGGGCAAGTTGCATCTTACGTTACAAGTTCCTATGTCGGAGCCAGTATGGATTGGGTTCTATAATGGTAATGCCGTTGAACTGATTGACTCTGTCACGGTACCTGCACTCGCTGCAGACCAAAGTTACGCCCGTCATGGCAACAGTTGGTCAGTAAAGTCATCAGAGAACGTTACTCCCGACACAGAGAACTTCATTGCTACTGATGAGACAAAAGATGCCAAGTTAAAGCGTGAAGATCCATACGGATTCGGCATCACCCTCTTAGCCATGGGCATCGTGTTCTTCTGTTTAGCAGTACTATTCCTGTTCTTCTGGCTTTTTGGTCTTATCATGCGCCATATCGACACAGCAAAGAAGGTGGCAAACACTCAGCCTATCAAACCTATCACCAAGACTGTGGAGATAACTCATGATATTGCACACGCCACTGGTAATATCTTGCAAAACGGTTTAAAGACGAAGGGTATCGACAAGGAAGTTTATATCGCAGTCATTTCGATGGCCCTCAAGCAGTATCAAGATGATGTTCACGACGTGGAGTCAGGTATTATCACCATCAAAACAAAAAATACTGACTGGACAGACGAAGGCAGTCAGATGACCCACTTCTCTAAGCCGATGATTCCGACTTCGCACAATGCACCCAGAATTCCAACAACACCAGAAATACGTTAAACAATGAACAAATATCAATATAAAGTACAAGGCGTCGATTACGACGTAGAGATTGAAGAAGTAGAGGGAAACGTTGCCAAGGTAAACGTTAACGGTATCCGTTTTGACGTTGAATTGAAGCAACCCATCAATCCAACCAGCACCCTGAAGAAAGTGCATGTCGAGGCTCCGAAGCCCGTTGCCCGTCCATCTGTAGCTCCCGCTGCTGCTCCTGTGGCTGCTGCTCCAGCTGCAGCACCTACTGGTGCCGGTTCTCCTATTAAGGCACCATTACCTGGCACTATTACAGAACTGAAAGTAAAAGTAGGTGATACCGTAAAACAGGGTGATGTAGTGCTCGTACTTGAGGCTATGAAGATGCAGAACAACATTGAATCAGAATACGATGGCACCGTGACCTCTATCACCGTACAACAAGGTGAGACAGTCATGGAGGGCGCCGTACTTCTCACAATTGGATAAGCTATGGACCTCGGACAATTTATCATACAGAATTTCTATGAGTTCCTCACTTATACGGCATTCGCAAATGCCACAGTAGGGAACCTCATTATGATTGCGGTGGGTGCTTTCTTCATTTGGCTTGCCATTAAGAAAGATTTTGAGCCGCTGTTGCTCGTACCCATCGGTTTGGGTATTATTCTTGGCAATATTCCTTTCCGCGCTGATGCTGGATTGGAGATTGGACTATATGAAGACAACTCTGTGCTCAACATCTTCTATCAAGGTGTGAGACAGGGCTGGTATCCCCCACTTATCTTCTTGGGCATTGGAGCGATGACAGATTTCACGGCTCTACTGGCCAATCCTAAATTAATGCTGATTGGCGCTTCTGCCCAGTTTGGTATATTTGGTGCGTACATGGTGGCATTGGCAATGGGTTTCGAACCTTCTCAAGCTGCCGGCATCGCCATCATTGGTGGTGCAGACGGACCTACGGCTATTTTCTTGAGCTCCAAACTTTCACCAAACTTGATGGGCGCTATTGCTGTCTGTGCTTATTCTTACATGGCTCTCGTGCCTGTGATCCAACCTTTCATCATGCGTCTACTTACTACAAAGAAGGAGCGCGTCATCAAGATGAAGCCAGGACGCGAAGTATCACAGACTGAGCGTATCCTCTTCCCCATTATCGGATTGTTGCTGACGACTTTCATTGTGCCGTCTGGTCTGCCACTATTAGGAATGTTGTTCTTCGGCAATCTATTAAAGGAGAGTGGCAAAACCACTCGTCTTGCTAAGACTGCAGGAGCAGCGCTTAACGATATCGTGGTGATGCTGCTGGGTCTTACCGTAGGTTGTTCAACACAGGCCTCTGAGTTCCTGACTTTCAATACCATCAAGATCTTTGCCTTGGGTGCAATGGCCTTTATGATTGCTACAGCCTCAGGTGTATGTTTTGTGAAGATCATGAATCTCTTCTTGCCAGAGGGAAAGAAACTGAACCCACTGATTGGTAATGCTGGCGTGTCGGCTGTTCCAATGGCAGCACGTATAAGCAACAACCTAGGCTTAGAGTACGATCGCCACAATTTCCTTCTCATGCATGCGATGGGTCCGAACGTTGCAGGTGTCATTGGATCTGCTGTAGCAGCAGGTGCCTTGCTTGGATTCCTCTCATAAAAGATAGTAAATCACAAAAAAATCCCGTTTTATTTTGTTGAAACGGGATTTTTTATTAATTTTGCCAACAAAACGGAGAATAATAGGAATAAATCGTTCGTAATGTCACAAGAAACCTCAGTCAAACAAGAAGGAGCAATGCTGCATCGCAGTCTTACACTTCCTAATGAAATCGACGCCATCTCAGAGATGAGTATCTTTATTGATACTATCTGTGAAGAGTTGGGGTTTGACATGATGACGACGATGAACCTAAACCTCGCCATAGAGGAAGCTGTAGTAAATGTTGTCAATTATGCCTATCCCAAAGGGACGTATGGAGAAGTGAATCTCGATGTACAGGCAGACAACCAGAAGTTCACTATAGTCATCAGAGACTCTGGAACGCCTTTCGACCCCACAAAACAGAAAGAGGTTGACACCACACTCTCAGCAGAGGAACGTCCTATTGGTGGTCTTGGTATCCATCTTGTAAGACAGATTATGGATAAGATTAGTTACCAATATACAGACAAGCAGAATATTCTGACATTAGAAAAAATAATAAACAATAAATAAAATAAAACACTATGACTATCGAAATCAAAGAACAGGATGGTGGAATGAGAGCCAATTTCGACGGACGTCTCGACACCCCTGCGGCAGTAAAGGCTCAACAGGAGATTAATCCGCTTCTGGAGAATGCAGACAAAGAGATCATACTCGATTGCACTAAGCTTGAGTATATCAGTAGTTCTGGCCTTCGCCTGTTCCTGACACTCCGTAAGGAGGCTTCTGCCAAAGGTGGGAAAATCATCATTGAGAACATCAATGACGAGATTCGGAAAGTCTTCATGATGACCGGATTCTTCAATCTGTTTGAAATCAGGAATGCATAATAGCAACTCCGGCCGACCGAAGGTTGCCATCATAGACCCCAACACCCTAACGGTGTTGGGGCTTAAGCAGATATTACAAAATGTTCTGCCTATTATGAGAGTGGATACTTTTGGTTCGTTTGTGGAACTAATGGTTAACAAGCCCGATGACTATTTCCACTATTTTGTAGCCATGAATATTGTACTTGAGAATAAGGACTTTTTCACAGAGCATAGGAGGAAAACAATAGTTCTGACACTGTCGCTCGACACGATGTCACAATTGTCGGATTTCAACTGTCTCTGCACCAATGTTCCTGAGAAGGAGCTTGTACGTAGTATCCTTATGCTTCAGCAGCACGCTCATGGCGATGGGAAGAACTTACCACCAATGCCGAATATTCTGAAACAGAAAATATTGAGCGACAGAGAAATCGAGGTCATGTCTCTGATTGTTCAAGGTTTTATCAATAAAGAAATTGCTGACAAGTTGAACATCGGTCTCGCTACTGTTATCACTCACCGAAAGAACATTATGGACAAGCTAGGGATGAAGAGTGTAAGCGCACTGACCATCTATGCCGTGATGCACGGTTATGTTGACATTAATAAAATCTAACAGGTTTGATGAACGAAAACCTCTCACATTATACTTACGAAGATGCCTCAGCCGATGTGTTTTGCTTTGACAATGGCACTGAGGTTAAAGAATACCATGCGATGATTCACGTCGTCGAGAAGGGGATGCCATATGCCAAGCAACTTGAGGCCGTGATGAATGCTTATAACGGATTATTAAGCCAAATACCCAATGCACGAGCCGTATTTAAGCGTTACTTTCTGAGTGATGCTGCCAACCAAGCTGACGATGTCATCATGGCAGATGTCACGGATTGCGCCAAAAGTATCATACAACAGGCTCCGCTTGATGGCACTAAGATTGCTCTCTGGGTATATCTGATGACTAACATTCAAACAAGTATAACCAAAAGTGGACTCTACGAAGTAAGTCACGGAGAGTTCCGTCATCTGTTCAATGCCTCAGCCCACAACCTTGCTGCGAATTCTGAATACCAGATGCGATTACTCTTCAACGAGTATATTATGCAATTGGCAGAAGAAGGCTGTACGCTATCTGAGAATTGCATCCGCACATGGCTTTTCGTAAATGATATTGACCTGAATTATGGTGGTGTTGTTCGTGCTAGGAACCAAGTATTTTTCACCCAAGGCCTCACTGTTCATACCCACTTTATCTCTTCTACAGGCATTGGTGGACGACAGCAGGATCCTAATGTTCTCACACAAATGGACAATTATGCTGTTGCAGGCATCAAGCAAGAACAGATTCACTACCTTTACGCTCCTACCCACCTAAACCGTACCAGCGATTATGGTGTCAGTTTCGAGCGTGGCACCTATATTGACTATGCCGATCGTCGCCACGTATTTATCTCAGGTACAGCCTCCATCAATAACAAGGGCGAAATCATGTTTCCCAAAGACATCGAGAAGCAGACACAACGCATGATAGAAAATGTGGAAGTTCTGCTCAAGGAGGCAGATTGTTCTTTTGACGAAGTTGGGGAGATGGTGGTGTATTTACGTGACATTGCAGACTACGATTTGGTAAGGAACGTTTTTGATACACAATTCCCTGGCAAGCCCTATATCATTGTCCACGCTCCCGTCTGTCGTTCAGGATGGCTGATTGAAATGGAATGCATGGCAGTTAAGGCCATCGAACTTCCCAACCTGCCCAAATTTTAATCAAACTGATAAAAATGATTTTGAAAAGAGCAATTATCATTATCGTTGGTGTTCTTGCTTTGCAAGGTTTTACGACTAACGATGACACTATGATAAAGGAGAATGGGGTCTATATTATTAACACCACTACTATTGGCAAAGATATTGAGGGTTACAATGGACCCACCCCACTAAAAGTATATATCAAAAATAATAAAGTGGAGAAGATTGAGTTCTTGAAAAACGTTGAATCGCCAAAATACTACGCCAAAGTAAAGAAAGAACTACAAGATAAATGGAATGGTCTCAAAGTAAAGAATGCCAAGACTTTGCAGGTCGATGCTGTAACAGGAGCGACTTATTCCTCTACCGCAGTCATCCAGAATGTTCAGCTTGCCATCGACTATTACCAGAGCCATAAGTAAAAAGATGTAATAGTTATCTTTCCTATCATAAACAAGAATCCCGCCAATTGGCGGGATTCTCATTTTATTTGGCATATGCAACAGACCTTGTCTCTCGGATGACAGTGATCTTCACCTGTCCCGGATAGGTCATTTCGTTTTGAATCTTTGTGGCGATATCCGCACTCAGAGCCTCACTCTCTGCATCGTTCATCTTGTCAGCACCAACAATGACACGAAGTTCACGACCAGCTTGTATTGCATAAGTCTTTGTCACACCTGGGTAACTCATTGCGATAGCCTCCAAATCATTCAGGCGTTTGATATAAGCCTCAACGATCTCACGACGGGCACCAGGACGGGCACCACTGATAGCATCACAAACCTGAACAATCGGTGCAAGCAACGTCTGCATCTCCATCTCATCATGATGCGCACCAATCGCATTGCATATATCTGGCTTCTCTTTGAATTTCTCTGCGAGTTTCGCACCGTAAATAGCGTGTGGCAATTCACTTTCCTCATCGGGCACCTTACCAATATCATGAAGCAATCCAGCACGTTTAGCCTTCTTCGGATTCAGTCCCAACTCAGAAGCCATCACTGCACAAAGATTTGCAGTCTCACGTGCATGCTGTAACAGATTCTGTCCATAAGATGAACGATATTTCATCTTACCGATAATGCGGATAAGTTCTGGATGCAGGCCATGGATACCCAAGTCGATAGCTGTCCGCTTACCAGTCTCAATAATCTCGTTGTCGAGTTGTTTCTTCACCTTAGCGACGACCTCCTCGATACGGGCAGGGTGAATACGTCCGTCACTAACAAGCTGATGAAGTGCCAGACGGCACACCTCACGACGAACAGGATCAAAACCTGAGATAACAATAGCTTCAGGCGTATCGTCAACAACAATTTCGACACCTGCAGCGGCCTCTAAAGCACGAATATTGCGTCCTTCTCGTCCGATAATACGTCCTTTAACCTCGTCGTTGTCAATATGGAAAACACTGACAGAATTCTCAATAGCCGTTTCTGTAGCCACACGCTGGATTGTCTGAATCACTATCTTACGTGCCTGCTGGTTTGCATTGAGTTTCGCCTCGTCCATAATCTCGTTGATATAACTGGCTGCAGCAGTTTTGGCCTCATCTTTCATCGACTCCACCAAACGCGTCTTTGCTTCTTCAGCACTCAGTCCAGATACTTCCTCAAGTTTTTCACGCTCCTTCAGCTGCATCTTCTCCAGCTCTTCTGCTTTTACAGAAAGGAGTTTCTTCTCATTATCGATGCGCTGTTGCTGATTGTCAAGTTCATTCTTCTTACGTCCCAACTCCTCCTGACGCTGATTCAACGATATTTCGCGCTGCTTCAACTTGTTCTCACTTTGCTGGATGTGTTGATTACGTTGCTGAACCTCCTTCTCAAGTTCACTCTTTTTATTGAGGAACTTCTCTTTTACTTCAAGCAGTTTCTTTTCTTTGATGACCTCCGCCTGCTTTTCCGCAGCATCGATCATCTCCTGATATTTCCCTTTCAGGACATAACGGAAAATTAAATATCCACAGACGCCTCCTAAAGCGAGGGCACCAGCGGCAATCAGTAG
>JAEEGL015198987.1_pt1 | contig 11668 bp, 9 predicted proteins | sample 9134231 | NCBI WGS metagenome assembly JAEEGL01 (sample SAMN16246548, study PRJNA631951) | gut metagenome | biome: gut microbiome; feature: rumen; material: fiber-attached | host: Bos | place: Iran: Karaj | collected 2018-10 | reverse complement strand
CCGAGTGCAGCAAGCTTTTGAAGTACTTCACGGATATATTCTACATCATATTCCGTCTTATATTCTACCCCTGTCATGAGACATGCCTCCGTCAGGTTCGGAACGATGATATCGGCTTTTGCACAAAGCGAAGCCATTGCCTTCGGAAAATCATCGGGAAAGCCGACATAGAGCTTTCCGTTATCCGCCATGGCCGGATCAACGAAGAGGAGTGTGTCCTTTTCTCCGAAAGTATCGAAGAAATCCTTTACAAGGTCGATCTGTTCGGCAGATGCAAGATATCCTGTATAGATCGCATCAAAGTCGATCCCTTCCTTTTTCCAGTGTGCTGAGATCGGTTCGATCTGATCCTGCAGATCTTTTACGGTAAAGCCGGAGAACATGGTGTGCGTGGAGAGTACTGCAGTCGGGAGGATGGCTGTCTCAACGCCCATCGCGGAGATGATGGGAAGTGCGACTGTCAGGGAGCATTTGCCGACGCAGGAAATATCCTGAATGGTAACGATTCTTTTCATGGTGTGTCCCTCTTTCTGTTTTGTTACGAATTCATTTAATGATTCATTTTGTGTTTTAAAAATCGATTTTCTACATCGTAGCACAATCTGGACATATAAACATATCCAGTTTTAAAGAAAGAAATAAGACCAGACGATGTTGGCGTGATGAGTAAGTATGTGATTTCATAGCTGTCCGGTAAAAAGCAACTTTACAAATTATATAGGTAGGCACTATAGTTAAATTAGTTTGATGCTCAAAATATTTGAAAGGACAAATATATGCTCTCAATTCACGGAAAGAAAATGACGATCCCGCTTCTGCAGGGCGGAATGGGTGTTGGTGTATCGCTGGAGCGCCTGGCGGGCGCGGTCGCAAAATGCGGTGGCGTCGGATGTATCAGTACAGCCGATTGCGGGTACAGAGAAGAGGATTTCATGAAGCATCCGGAGGAAGCAAACCTTCGGGCGCTCAGGCAGGAGATCAGGGATGCCAACGCCATTTCGGAAGGAAACGGGCTGATTGCGATCAATGCGATGGTCGCGACACAGCAGTACAAGGATGCTGTGGAGACTGCTGTTGATGCCGGCGTGGACTGTGTTGTCTCCGGCGCGGGGCTTCCGCTTGAACTGCCCGAATATGTGCCGGAAGGGTCCTCTCTTATCGCTCCGATCGTGTCAAGCGGTCGTGCGATCAAACTGATCGCACGTAACTGGCTGAACCGCTATAAACGCTTTGCGGATTTTGTTGTGCTGGAGGGACCGAAAGCCGGCGGGCATCTCGGTTTTAAAGAAGAAGATCTTCTGGAGGGCAATGTAAAGCCTGTTGAGGAGATCCTTCCTGAGGTTATGAAAGAACTGGAACCGTACGAGCAGGCAGCCGGTCGTGCGATCCCCGTATATGTTGCCGGAGGCATCTGGGACAGAGAAGATGTTAAGCGTATCATGGCGCTTGGTGCTGCCGGCGTACAGATGGCAACGCGCTTTATCGCGACAGTCGAATGTGATGCATCGGATCTTTATAAGGAAATCCTGCTCAAAGCTTCGGCAGGTGCCGCACGTATCATCCACAGTCCTGTCGGAATGCCCGGACGGGCAGTTGAGACACCGCTTATCAGGCGCCTTGAAAAGGAAGGGCGCATCGCGCCGACACACTGCTCGAGATGTATTAAAAAGTGTGATCCCGCAACGGTGCCGTATTGCATTACAAAAGCCCTCATCGAAGCTGCGAAGGGCAACTACGAGGAAGGCCTTTTCTTTACGGGATCCAATCTCGGAAGACTGACGCGGATGAGCACTGTCGCCGAGATCGTTCATGAGTTGTTTTCCGGCTTTAACGAAGGATGCCATCCAGTACTTGCGGGTCGGTGATCAATTTGCCGCTTAAAAGTCCGGTTATCCGCTCCAGTTCCTGTCTGTCATTCGGGTCGTTGCTGGTAAGAAGACGTCGCATCTTCGTTTCCAACTGGGCCATTTTGGTTTTGAAATCCGTTGCATTGACGCCGGAAAGGTCTACGGTACGACCGCCATACTTTTCACCGATCTCATCGATGCGCATGCCGCCGAAGCTGGATACAAATTCCGGTGAGGCGGCTGCTGTATGTTTATGACCCGTCAGATTGCGCATGTGGGGGGCATCACTTTCGACCCCGACCAGTATACCGGCATAGGTGGATGAGCTGCCTTTTTGGATGTGCGTGTAGACATGTCCGCAGCAGCCGTCGTTTTTCAGATATCTTCCGGTTACGCCGGGCGCGGGATTCCCCATACCGCCGATCGCAATGTTCATGCCGTACTGGCCCGTGAATGTGCCGCGGCTTTTTTTCTCAACCTGTTTGGAAACGGCAGTGTTTTTGCGTTTTTTGCTCAGTGTATGTGTCGCGGCACCTCTTGTGTTGAGACCGTTTGCATGTGTTTTGGATGCAAAAAAGTTCGGGATCACGCCGTTTTGATCTCTTTCCGTCATGAGGGAGCTGATAAGCTCCTCTTCTTTTTGTGAAGTATATACACCGTTTTCGGTGGCATCCGGCAGAGAGATCGATACACGCGAGCAGTGTGCAAATGCGGTTGCTGTGGTGTATGGCCAGTTGACACTATGCTGTCCGTCCACCTTCTGCAGATTTCCGAGGTGGCAGCAGAGAAGGACTTTGGCCATGTAGATCTGGTTGCCGATGTTGCGATCGCGCTCTTCCTGTGTCGCGGTCGCTGTTTGTGAATCGCTCTGTGCGGAAACAAGAGGGGCAGCCATGAGTGTTGCCTGCATGACCGACTGGTTGCAAAGATCTTCGATTTCCTGATAGAATGCGGCATCGCGTGTGGCATGCTGAAGCTGCAGACCGCTCGGGTTTTTGCTGAGAATGGAGATGCCGATGCGGAAAACGGGATTTTGAAGGAGCGTTGTATCTCTCTGCTTCAGTGCTCTGATCACATCGACAGCGGTTCCGTTTTCAAAAACGCCGGCCAGTCTGGCCATAAAGTTTTTGGCGAGCAGATTGCGCATGATCGGATCAAGCTGTTGCAGGTTGGAATAGTCACCGTTCTGGCATCTTTGATAGAGTGCCATCTGTGTGATGCTCTCCGACTGTCCGGCTCCGTTTACAATGGATGTTTTTTGTTGCAGGAGCTTGTCTTGTGCATATTCCGTTCTGAAAAATGAAGCATCCGTGTAAAAAGATGTTTCCGCAGTCTGCGCGAGGTGCTTATGCTGACTTTCCCACAGATCGGTTTTTGCGGAATTCGCTTTCTTCCGAGCGATCTTCGATTTTTGCGGATGCGATTGTTTTGTCTCATAACAATCACGAAGCGCAAACTGCGTGCTCTCGGCCTGATCGATCGCATGCAGGCGGGCCTGTTCCTGCTCCTGGCGATATTGCTGCGCGAAAGCAGTCATTTGCGTCCTGCGGATCTGGTCGTTTGTATGATCTGTCTCGTCAGCAAGGCGGCGAAGATCTTCGTCCGGCGTCATGCCGGAGATGCTAAAGCGCCGTCTTCTGGTATCGGTGACGGTTTCACGTCTTTCTTCTATGTGCAATTCTTCCGGCGTATGGAAGATCTGAAGATCGCCGGCTTCCTGGCTGCCAATGGTCCTGCTCATAAATTTTTCCTCCTCCCGGATGATCGTTAGAATGCGCTGTCCGGGTCAGCTTCTTCTTCCCTGAAGTAAAGCTCCGATCGATATTCGTGCTCTATTTCTCTTGCGTGTTTGCCGAGGATCTTTTTGGCAAGCGCAATGGATCGTTCATTGATCGCGGGAATCGCGATCTCGGTATCGGGGCCGTACTTTTCCGCAGCTGCATGGAGAGCTTCCCGGAGCAGTACGATGAATAAAGCCGGATTATTCGGCGATGTGCGTCCCCATTCAAATGTCAGTGTGTTATCTTCATGAGAAAACAGCGCGCACCCTGTGATCGCATCATCTGAGAGGTGACAGAAGCTTACATCCGGATCGATCTCTCCTGCATCAATGAGCTGTTTCAGACTGGCGGGTTCGAAATAGAGAAGTTTCCGTTCTTTTGTTTTGAGCGATCCAAACGGTACACAAGCAGACGGCTGTATATCCGACAGTGTTTTGTTGGTCAGGAGATCTTTGATCTTGCAGCTGAAGCATGCACTTTCGAGATCTTCAGTTGAAAAGCCGAGATAATCAAGAAACGGACGCAGTGTTTCGGAGTCCCGGTCATCTTCCCGCACGTAAAACGCACAGGTGATCCGCATGATCGTTTCGTGGCGGAGCAGCATGTTGGCCATGTATGCCAGCATTTCGGTTCCGTATCCTTTGCGGCGGAAATCATGCGCAACGTAAATGGAGCAGATGCGCACATCTTCCGGCTCATCACCCGATGACCAGACCAAAGCCGCAACCGTGAGGTCGTCTGCCGTGATACCGACGCCAACGGCAAGATCATCCCGGATCAGGTCAGCCGCCTCCTCTGTCAAAAGCGGTTCGAAATAAGTCAGATTGTCCTTTGTGATCTCAGTGAGATTCATTTCCTGCATTGTTTTCCCTCCCAACAGAATCGGGTTGCCTAATTGAATATACGAATATTGTCTTAATGATACCATATTCATTGAATATTTCCCAAAAAAAACAAAAACGACCGAAAAAGAGATCCATTTCGTGTATAATGAGAAAGAAAGACGGAAACGGGAGATGCAGACGCTCCCCAAAGAGGAGGAAAAGAGAATGAAAAAAGTATCAACAGATAAAGCACCTGCGGCGATCGGACCTTATTCTCAGGGGATCATTGCAGGCGGATTCCTGTATGCGTCCGGACAGATTCCGATCAACCCTGCAACGGGCGAGATCGAGGGGGCTGACATCACATCACAGACGGATCTGGTATGTCGCAATATCGGTGAGATCTTAAAGGCGGCGGGCACAGACTACGAGCATGTTGTGAAGACTTCCTGTTTCCTTGCCGAGATGGGTGACTTTGCGGCGTTTAACGGCGTGTATGAGAAGTACTTTACCGGTAAGCCGGCCAGAAGCTGCGTCGCGGTAAAGCAGCTTCCCAAGAGCGTTCTTTGCGAGATCGAGATCATCGCATATATCGGTGAATAAAAGACAGAGGAGATTACGCACGTGGAATTGACGATCAGGCGGGCGGCGGGAAGAGATATCCCTTCTGTGATGAAGCTTTTGCATGAGGTATTGGAAGTACATGCGGCGCTTCGCCCGGATATCTTTATTTCCGGTACGACCAAGTATACGGAAGAGGAGCTTTTAAAGATCTTTGCGAATGATAAGGCACCGGTATTTGTGGCGGTGAATGAAAAGGATGAGGCACTCGGCCATCTTTTCTGTATTCTGGAAGAGCATGAGGCAACACCTAATTCGGGCGCGTATAAGACGCTGTATATAGATGATCTTTGCGTGGATGAAAGAGCCAGAGGATGCGGTATCGCAAAAAAACTGTATATGTATGCATGCGATTATGCAAAGCGTCTCGGCTGCTTTAACGTGACGCTTCACGTCTGGGACGGAAACGACGGCGCCAGACGTTTCTATGAGAAAATGGGAATGGGCATTCAAAGTACGACAATGGAGCAGGTTCTGTGAGCATTCACGGACCTGCTTTTTTTATTGGAAGACCGCACAAAATTCAGATAATATCACACGATACGCGATATAGAATATAAAATTTCATAAAACAGCTCAAATTATATTGAAATTGAAAAGAGAAACTAGTAAAATATTTTATACAATCGTAAGAGATAGATGGTTGCAGTATGTAAAATGTAAAGGAGAGATGCTATGAAATTTAAGAAGATCAGTACCCGAATGCTGACGGTGATCCTGCCCGTTATTCTGATCGCGATGATCGTACTGACGGTGATCAGTGCAACATCCGGATCGTCCATTATCGAGGAACAGATCGCCGGTAAGATGGAATCTGAGCTGAATGCTCAGAAGAATTCGATCGATAAGTATCTGAACTCCGTATCCGATATGGCGAACTCTCTGGCACAGGTCGTTTCCACGACATATAAAGGAACGAATATCAAGACCTATGAAACCATGTTCGGAAACGTGATCGATACGAATGAGATCGTGAGCGGTGCCGGTATCTGGTTTGAGCCGTTTGCATTTGATCCGTCAGAAGAATACATGGGACCGTATATGTACAAGGACGGTGGTTCGATCGTTGTAACATACGATTACAGCAATGCGGAGTATGACTACTTCAACCAGGAATACTATCTGAATGCGAAGGCCGCGACGGGTGCTGTGATCACGGATCCGTATTATGATCCGACATCTGCTTCCGTCATGAGTACATGCTCTACGCCGATCTTTGATGAAAGCGGCAATTACATCGGCTGTATCACGGTAGATATTCTGCTTGACAAGATCCAGGAGATCGTCGGATCGATCAAGGTCGGAAAAGCCGGAAATGCGATCTTCTTAAGTTCAACGGGTGTGATCCTTTATTCCGCGGATGTACCGAATGCAGCTTCGGAAGAGATCAATCTCACAGCTGATAAGAATGCAAGCCTTGCGAATGCAGCCAAGACGATCATGGGTAGCGAGAAAGGCATCACGACATATGTCAAGAACGGCGAGACATATAATCTGTATTATGACACATTGAATACCGGTTGGAAGCTGATCATTCAGATGCCGCAGTCTGAGATCATCGCACCGATCAAGACGCTGGTGATCACGCTGGCGGTCATTGCGATCATTGCAACGCTTCTTGTTACGGCATCCGTTTTGCTACAGGTAACCTCCATGGCACGCGCGATCAAAAGAGCCGTTGCTTTTGCGGGTTCGCTTGCATCCGGCGACTTTACCGTTGAACAGATCCCGGTAACGTCCAAGGATGAGATCGGCCGGATGAGTGATTCCATGAATGCCATGTATTCCGGCAATAAAGATATTATCAGGCAGATATCGACCCATGCGGCCCAATTGCATACGTCTAGTACTGATCTGAATGAAGCATCCGAGCGACTCATGCAGCAGTTCGAACAGATCGAAGTGTATATGCGTGATGTGAATGAAGCGATGATGAATGCTTCGGCCGCAACAGAGCAGGTAAATGCTTCCACGGAAGAAGTGAACAGTTCCGTTAACGTTCTATCCGGTGAGACTGTCAAAAGTTCGGATAAGGCTAAAGAGATCCGCGTAAGAGCCGAAGAGATCGAACGCTCCAGCAAAGAGTCGTATGAAAATGCAAGCTCCCTGTACCACAGATTCGAGCAGGAACTGCAGGTCAGCATGGAGAACGCAAAGGTTGTTTCTTCCATCGCCGAGATGGCGAGTACGATCTCCGAGATCGCATCGCAGATCAACCTGCTGTCTCTGAATGCTTCGATCGAGGCTGCACGAGCAGGCGAGCAGGGCAAAGGCTTTGCGGTTGTTGCTTCTGAGATCGGCAAGCTTGCAAACGATACGGCGGAAGCGGTTGAGAAGATTCAGAATACGGTTGGCGATGTAGAGGGTGCATTTAAGAGTCTGCTCGAGGATTCCGGCACATTCTTATCGTTCCTGAAAGATACCGTTGCTCCCGATTATCGTCATTTCATGGATATCGGCAAACAATACGGTGAGGATGCTCTCAGCTTCGCGGAGATCTCTGAGCGTCTGTCCGAGATGACAGGCAATATCGAACGCACCATGGGTGAAGTGAGCAGCGCGATCACAAACATCGCCGAGTCTACGCAGACAACGGCGGACAACAGCGGTAAGGTTATGGAGTCTGTGACTGACGTGGCCGGAATCGTAGAGGATGTATCCAGAATGTCAAGAGGGCAGGAAGAGATCGCGGATACGTTGAAGGGTGTTGTAAACCAGTATAAACTTGACGCATAAACCAGATCGATATATGATCATAAAACGGGCAAAGGCCGTCCGAATGCATATCCTGCAACGGGCGGCTTTGTTTCAATATCGAGAGGAGGAGACCCATTATGACAGGGGAAGAGATGATCGAGATAAAGGATAGATGCGTGGAATGGATCCGCGATTTTTTCAGGGAAAACGGTCCTGACTGTAATGCAGTTCTCGGGATCTCAGGAGGAAAAGACAGTTCCGTTACAGCTGCACTTTGTGTGGAGGCACTGGGCAAAGACCGTGTGATCGGGGTACTGATGCCAAACGGTGAGCAGGCCGACATCGATGCGTCTTATCTTCTGGTGAAGCACCTGGGGATCAAATATTTTGTCGTGAATATTCATGATGCGGTTGAAGGCTTGAAAAAAGCGATGCCGATGGAGCTTTCGACGCAGGCGGTCACCAATATACCGCCGCGCATCCGCATGACAACGGTCTATGCGGTGGCGCAGTGCCACAACGGACGAGTTGCGAATACATGCAATCTCTCGGAAGACTGGGTCGGCTATTCGACTAGGTACGGCGATGCGGCGGGCGATTTCTCTCCGCTTGCGGGTCTGACGGTGCAGGAAGTCAAGGCGATCGGAAGACTTCTGGGGCTTCCGGATGAGCTGGTCGAGAAGCCGCCGATCGACGGCCTTTGCGGCAAGACGGATGAGGATAACCTCGGCTTTACCTACGCTGTTTTGGACCGCTATATCCGTACGGGAGAGATCGATGATCAGGAGATCAAGGAGAAGATCGACCGAAAGCACAAAGCAAATCTGTTTAAACTCAGATATATGCCGGTTTTTGATCCGAAGATCCCGACGATCTGATCCCAATCTGCATTTTTCCGGATCGATCGCAAATTGCGGTTGACAATTTGTAAAAATCTGTGTACGATCACTTTAATAAAAAACCGATGACGAAGAGTAGTAGCGTGAATGCTTCTGTTTCAGAGAACTGCCGGGTGGTGCGAGGCGGTACGGGACTTTGCGTGAATGGACTTCTGAGGGCGAACCGAACGCGCAGGCAAGTAGGCTAGACGGCTGATCCACGTTACAGGATAACGCATATGCTGGTATGCGGTTTGAGAGGGCATCTTCGGATGTCAATAAGGGTGGTACCGCAGGAGTGACTTTACAGAGCTCTTGTCCCTTCAGTTACTTGTTAACGGAAGAGACAAGGGCTCTTCTTGATTCTTCGGCAGATGCAAAAGCATCGTCCGGCAGAAAGGATGGAAACATGAAAAAAGCAATCGTAACCAAACTCATCGCGGCAATGGTCGCAGTAACAACGGTATTGTCCATGACAGCATGCGGCAGTGCAGACGCAGACGTAAAGACGATCGGTGTGATCCAGTTCACAACGGTTCCGTCTCTTGATAACTGCTATACAGGTTTCTTAAAAGGCCTTGCGGATGAGGGATTTGAAGACGGAAAGAACATCAGGATCGACTTCCAGAACGCAAATGCGGAAGTATCCACAGCAGATACGCAGGCACAGACAATGGCACAGAAGAAATATGATCTCGTCGGCGCGATCGCAACACCGGCGGCGATGAGTGCATACGGTGCATGCAAGGCAAACGGTATTCCCGTTGTTTTCACAGCAGTCAGCGATCCGGTATCCGCACAGCTTGTCGAGAGTCTTGATAAGTCCGGAACGATCTGCACCGGAAGCTCCGATCAGCCTCCTCTTGAGGCGCAGGTTCAGATGATCCGTGCATTCCTTCCGGATGCAAAGAAGATCGGCATTCTGTATACAACATCCGAGCCGAACTCCATCACGGACCTCGAGAAGATCACTGCAATCGCACCTAAATATGATTTCGAGATCGAAGCGATCGGCGTAACGAACAGTTCCGAAGTGGCGACCGGTGCGGAATCTCTTGTTGCGGCAGGCGTTGACTGTATCAACAACTTTACGGATAATAATGTAGTAAACAATCTTCCTTCGGTTCTGCAGGCAACAACAAAAGCCGGCATTCCTGTTTTCGGTTCCGAAGAAGGACAGGTATATGACGGATGCTTGGCATCTGTATCCATCGACTATGTGGCGCTTGGCGAGGAGACTGGCAAGATCGCCGGCAAGATCCTCAAAGGGGAATTAAAGCCGGAGGACTCCGGGATCTACACAGCAAGTGAGGGTGCACCTTTTGTCAATACACAGGTGGCGGACAGCCTTGGCATCAAGATCCCCGCTGAGTATGAGAAGAGTACGATGGTGACGACGGGATCCAACAAATAATTTGGGAGCGTAACAAATGGACGTATTTTTGGGACTGCTTCAGGTGGTGCTCCGTGAGGGCATGATCTATGGCATTATGGCGATGGGCGTTTACATCACCTACAAAGTTTTGAATTTTGCGGATCTTTCCGTGGACGGAACGTTTCCGCTTGGCGCCTGCATGGCGGCGGCGCTGATCATGGGCGGGATGAATCCCTGGCTGACATTGATCGTCTGCTTTGTTTCGGGCTGCCTTGCCGGAAGCGTGACCGGTTTCCTGCATGTGAAGCTGCGCATTTCCGATCTGATGAGCGGTATTCTCGTACAGACGGCGCTCTATAGCGTGAACATGCTGGTCACCGATAAAAAGGCAGTCCTTTCCATATTCAATATGCCGACCATTTTCTCATCGGGACTTGGCGGCATGATGTATAACACAGCGCTTGACCAGTGGGCATGGGTGATCATGGCACTCATCATCACGCTGGTCGTAAAGCTCATTCTGGATCTGTATCTGAAAACGCGGTCCGGCCTTTTGCTCCGTGCGGTCGGCAGCAATGAACGTTTTGTCGTGTCGCTGGGCAAAGACCCCGGCAATATGAAGATCATCGGCCTGATGATCGGAAACGGTCTCGTGGCACTTTCCGGTGCTGTGCTTGCGCAGCAGAAAGAGAGTGCGGATGCTTCAAGCGGCACCGGTATGGTGGTCATGGCACTTGCGGCCGTGATCATCGGCCAGGCGGTTTTCGGCCATGCGAAAAAAATGCGCGGAACGACCATGGCGATCGTCGGTATGACGATCTACCGTATCTGCCTGACTGCGGCGATGCAGTTCGGTCTTGATACGATTTACTTAAAGGCCCTGATGAGCATACTGTTCGTCGCGGCGCTTGTAGGCAGCAGAATGAAGGATGAAAGGAGCGCGAAAAATGTCATCAGAGCAGCAATCCATCGTTGATCCGATGGTGACCTTTGAACATGTAAATAAGATATTCAATCCGGGCTCCGTCAATGAAACAACGGTTTTTGAAGATTTTAACCTGATGCTCAGACGCGGTAACTTTATCAGCGTTGTCGGCTCCAACGGCTCCGGCAAGACGACCATGCTCAATCTTTTATGCGGCAGCATTCCTGTAGACAGCGGACGGATCACGGTCGACGGTGCTGACGTCACAAACATGAAGGAGTTTGACAGGTCGGCATTTATCGGACGTGTCTATCAGGACCCTTCGGCAGGAACCTGCCCGCATCTGACGATTTTGGAGAACATGGCGCTTGCAGACAATAAGGGCGGAAGCTTTCTCCTGCAGCGCGGTGTCAACAAGCAGAGAAAAGATTATTATCGTTCCATTTTGGAGCAGCTTCATATGGGCCTTGAGGATAAGCTCGGGATTGCGGTCAAGTCCTTATCGGGTGGCCAGAGACAGGCCCTGGCGCTTTTGATCGCGACCATGACGCCACTGAAACCGTTGATCCTCGATGAGCATACCGCAGCGCTGGATCCCAAATCTGCCGAGACAGTCATGGAACTGACAAAGCAGGTGATCGCAGAGAAAAAGGTGACCACACTGATGGTCACACATAACCTTAAGTTTGCGGCTGAATACGGTAATCGCCTGTTCATGCT
>JAEEGL014092160.1_pt1 | contig 11668 bp, 9 predicted proteins | sample 9134231 | NCBI WGS metagenome assembly JAEEGL01 (sample SAMN16246548, study PRJNA631951) | gut metagenome | biome: gut microbiome; feature: rumen; material: fiber-attached | host: Bos | place: Iran: Karaj | collected 2018-10 | reverse complement strand
AGACGACGCTTTTCGCGCCCGCCGTCTTCCTCTCGAAGGCGAAAACGCTCTGCGAACGGTTGTTGACCGAGAGCCACTGGAAACCGTCCCAGGAGTTGTCTGTGGCATACAGGGCGGGTCTTTTCCGGTACATACGGTTCAGCTCGCGGCAAAACGCCTTCATGGAATCGTGCGAAGGATATTTAAGGAGCTCAAACTCGATCTTGTTTTTGTAATCCCACTCCGAAAACTGCGCTATCTCCGAGCCCATGAACGTGAGCTTCTTGCCCGGATGGGCGAACGTATAGGCGTAGAGCGTGCGCAGCGAAGCGAATTTCTGGTCATAGTCTCCGAACATCTTGTTTATCATGGACCCCTTGCCGTGGACCACCTCGTCGTGCGAGTAGGCGAGGATGAAATTCTCGGAAAAGGCGTACATGAACGAGAATGTGAGCTTGTCGTGCATGGCGCTGCGGAAATACGGGTCGCTGCGCATATACTCGAGCGTATCGTGCATGTAGCCCATATCCCACTTGAACGTGAAGCCGAGGCCGCCGTCATCCGGCGGATATGTAACGAGCGGGAACGCCGTCGACTCCTCCGCGACGGTGACGCATCCGGGATATGTGCCGAGCACGGCGGTGTTCATATCCCGCAGGAAATCCACGGCCTCGAGGTTTATGTTCTCACCGTACTTGTTGCGGACGTAGTCTCCGCCTCTCTTCCCGTAATCGAGATAGAGCATGGAGCTCACCGCGTCGACCCTGATGCCGTCTATGTGGTAGAGGTCGAAATAGAAGCCGGCGGCCGAGACGAGGAAGCTCCTCACCTGCGGCTTTTCGTAGTCGAATATGAGCGTGCCCCACTCGGGATGGTCGGACTTTCGCGGATCCGAGTTCTCGTAAAGGCACTCCCCGTCGAAGCGGGCCAGCCCGTGCGCGTCGCGCGGGAAATGCGCGGGCACGAAGTCCATAATCACGCCTATGCCGCTTCTGTGGAGCCTGTCTACGAAAAAGGCGAAATCGGCCGGCGCGCCGTAGCGCGAGGTCGGGGCATAATACCCCGTCGTCTGATAGCCCCACGAGCCGTCGAACGGGTACTCGCAGACGGGCATGAGCTCGACGTGCGTGTAGCCCATATCGGCGCAGTATTCGGCAAGCTCCTCCGCTATCTCGCGGTACGTGACGCCGCCCTGCGCGTTTTTCTTCCACGAGCCGAGATGCACCTCGTATATCGACATCGGGCTGGTGAAGGGATCGCGCTTTGCGCGCGCGGCAATGTAGCCGGCGTCGGTCCAGTCGGAAAAGCCGTCGGGCGAGAAGACGCGCGAGGCGGTGTTCACTCCGAACTCCGACCAGAACGCGAAGGGGTCCGACTTCAGGAAGGCTTCGCCGTTGTGCCTTATGCAGTATTTGTAAAGGTCTCCCTCGGAAAGGCCGGGTATCACGGCGCAGAATACGCCGCCGTCAAGTCTCTCCATCGGGTTTTTGTCCGCGTTCCAGCCGTTGAAATCCCCGACGACCGATACGGCGTCGGCATGCGGCGCCCAGACGACGAATCGGTGCGCGCCGAGTTCTTTTATGTAATGACAGCCGAAAAGCAGGTAGGCTTTTCTCGCCTTGCCCGTATTGAACAAATACATATCGAGCTGCGAAAGCTCTCTTCCGTCGGCCATGTTTCTTCCCCCCGTGAGTTAAGGATGTGTCAGACTCTGAAAACAAGTCCGCTGTCGGCAGGCGCCGCCGCGCCGAGCTTCTCGGCGAGCTCTTCATAGCCCTTCCTGCCCATGAGCGCGAAGGTCGCTATCTTGCCCGCCTCAACGCCGGGCTGATCGAAGGCGTCGATATCCAGTATCTCGCCTGCTGCGGCCGTCGCCATCTCAAAGAAGAACAGGAGCTTGCCTATCGTCTCCTCATCGATGGTATCGAGCGCTATCGTGCAGTTAGGCTTGCCGTTTTCCGTGACGGCGTGGCGCGTGGCGTGCATCTCCGCGGAGATGAGCTCGTTGAAGCTCTTCCCCTCGAGATAGGAAAGCTCCGGCATCGGTATCGGCGGCGTCGGTATCTTGAGCTCGCGGCGGAAGTTTTTGACCTCCAAAAACGTTATGCTCTTGTCAAACGGGCCCTCGTTGTAGAGCTGTATCTGCGAATGCTGATCGGTGACGCCGAGAGCGCGCACGGGCGTCTGCCCGCTCCGCACGGTCTCGCCCTTCCTGTCCGTCTTCTTTCCGAGCGACTCAGCCCAGAGCTGGCAGTACCACTCCGAAACGGGTGCGAGCGCCTCTGAATACGGCATAAGAACCGACACGTTCACGCCTTTTTTCATAAGCAGAGTCTGCAGAAGCGCATACATATACGCCGGGTTTTCCGAAAGCCCCGGCCGGGTGCAGACGGCGTCCATCTCACGCGCGCCGTAGAGAAGCGCGTCGATATCCATATTCAGCGCCGCGGCCGACAGCAGGCCGACCGGGCACAGCACCGAAAAGCGCCCGCCGACGCCGTTGGGGACGACGAAAGCGTCCATGCCGTTCTCGTCAGCTATGGAGCGCAGTATGCCGCTTTTCGCATCAGTCGTCAGGAATATGTTTTTAAGGGCATCCTTCCCGGCTCTCTTTTCAAGCTCCGCGAACACGGTCATGAACTGTGACATCGTCTCGACCGTGTTGCCCGATTTGCTTATAACGTGAAAAGCCGTCTTTTTTACATCGATGACGTCAAAAAGCGCGGCAAGTTTCTCCGGGTCGGCGTTATCTTCGACGTAGAAGCGGACTCCGCCGCGCTTTTCCCTTGAAAGCTCGTTGTATTTCAAATGCTTACAGGCGGAAAAAAGCGCTTTTGAGCCGAGGGCGGAGCCGCCGATACCAAGTACGACAAAGTTTTCAAAGCTGTCGTTTATGCGTCTGCCCGTCTCCTTGATTTTTGGAAGAACGGCTTCCTGATCGTAGGGCAAGGCGCGCCACGCCATTTTCTCCCTGCCGGCGCACATGCCCTCGTGCACTCGTGCGACCGTTTCCTCCGCGGCGCTCAACTCCGCGGCGGTCACGCCGTGCTCGCCCACCGTTTTTTCGGTCATATTGCAAAAATCAAAGTTACTGCCCATCATATACTTCCCTCCTACCTGGAATAAATTCTGGAAAGCTCAAACATCTTCTTCTGTTCTTTTTCGGAAAAATCCCCCTCCCTGAGACGGTAAGTCCAGTTGCCGTCCATTTTTCCCGGCTCGTTCATCCTGTACGAGCCGTCCTGCTCAAGGACGTCCTGCATCGGTATGATGCAGACGTCGCATACGGAAGCCATCGCCGTGCGTATGAGCTTTTCGCACACGTTTTTCGGGGTGCACCGGCCGACATAGGCGCAAAGATATTCCCGCTCGGCGCGGGGCAGCTTCGTAAACCACGAGAGCGTCGTGTCGTTGTCGTGCGTCCCCGTGTAGACGACGGCGTTTTTTTCATAATTATGGGGCAGATACATGCTGTTTTCATACGGCGCGAATGCGAACTGCAGCACCTTCATGCCGGGGAAGCCGCACTCACGCTTGAACTCGAAGAACTCCGGTGTCAGCATGCCGAGGTCCTCCGCTATGACCGGAAGCTCGCCGAACCAGCCCTTGAGTCTGGAAAAAAGCTCGCTTCCCGGCGCCTTCTCCCAGCAGCCGCTCTTCGCGCTCTCGGCCTCGACCGGTATCGACCAGTAGGCCTCAAAGCCGCGGAAATGGTCGACGCGGACGATATCGAACAGGCGGAAGGCGTGCGCAAAGCGCTCGATGAAGAAGCCGTAGCCCTCGCGCGCTATCTCGTCCCAGTCGTAGACGGGACTGCCCCACAGCTGCCCGTCCTCGGAGAACGCGTCGGGCGGACAGCCGGATACCTTGTCCTTGCTGAAAAGGCTCGGGCGCTGCCATACGTCGGCGCTGCCGCCGGATACGTATATCGGCATGTCGCCTATTATCTGCACTCCGAGCTCCGCCGCGTGCGCGCGGACGCGCCCCCACTGCTTAAAGAAAAGATACTGCAGGAGCTCCTCGTTCAGAACGCCGTCGGCGTATTTTTCAAACGCCTCCGCGAGCGCGTCCTCCTCGCGCGACGATATCTCCGGCGTCATACCGCCGTTTTCCGACAGCACGGTGAACAGCGCGTAATCACGCAGCCAGCGCTCGTTTTTGAGGCAAAACTCCCCGAACTCGGCTTTCTCCGCCTCGGCGCACCGGCGGCACGCGGGCAAAAAAAGCCCGCGGCGCAGTCTCCGCCCCTCCACGGCGCCAAGGCCGGGGCGCAAGACCTTCCCACAGGCAAGAAGTTCCGTCTCTGTCAGAAACCCGTCGTCAAACAGAGCGTCCGGATCTATATATGAGATATCGCCGGCGAAAGCCGACATGCTTTGATAGGGCGAGTCGAACCCGTCCCTCGGATTAAGAGGCAGTATTTGCCAGTATTTCTGTCCCGCAGCCGCAAGTGCGTCTGTGAAGGCGACCGCCTCCGCACCGAGCGTTCCGCATTCATATCTGCCCGGCAGCGAAGAGACCGCCAATAGTATCCCGCTTCCTCGCCGCATCATTCTTACATCTCCCGATGAAGTGATATGTGCTGTTTGGGATATTATACCATGGATAACGCAAAATTCCAAGATTTTTGTTGACATCAACAAAAAAATTAAGATAATTTATAATCGGAGATGATCATTATGCTGTACACTCTGGGAGTCGACCTCGGCGGGACCAACACCGCCGCGGGTATAATAAGCTCCGATCTGAAGGTCGTATATAAGACGTCCGTACCCACAAAGCGCGATTTTGCGGGCATTTGCCGCGATATAGCTTCCATTTGTTCAGACTGCTGCGCGGCTGTCGGCGTCAGTCTTTCGGACGTCAAAGGCATAGGCGTCGGCGCGCCCGGCATCGTTGATCCCGTACGCGGCGTGATGGTGCGCTGGACGAATCTCGGGATAAACGACGCGCCGCTCGGCGAAAAGCTGTCGCAGACCGTCGGCCTGCCCGTATTCGTCGAAAACGACGCTAACGCCGCAGCTCTCGGCGAATACGCTGCGGGCGCGGGCAGAGGCGTGTCGAACTTCGTCGCCGTGACTGTGGGCACTGGCATCGGCGGCGGGGCGATAATAGGCGGAAAGCTTTGCCGCGGCGGCAACTTTGCAGCAATGGAGCTCGGCCACACCGTCATCGCGAAGGACGGCCCCCTGTGCACCTGCGGCAGACGCGGCTGCTTTGAGACGCTGGCGTCTGCATCGGCTCTCGGGCGGCGCGCCCGCACCGCAGCCGAGGCACATCCGGAGAGTCTTCTCGCCACGCTCGACGCGCCTGACGCCAAAGCGGTATTCGCCGCCGCAGACCGCGGAGACGCCGCCGCGAAAGAGCTCCTGTCCGCATATATAAAGGACCTCGCCTGCGGGCTGACGAATATAATAAATCTGCTCCAGCCAGAGGTGCTGTGCATCGGCGGAGGCATATCTGGCGCGGGCAGCAAACTGCTCCTGCCTCTGCGCGCGGAGATCGACCGCGAGGACTATGCAAAGTATCTGGATAAACGCGTCAAGATAAAGCTCGCCGAACTCGGCAACGACGCCGGGCTCATCGGCGCGGCGCTCCTTGTTCAAGGCATATGACGATCCGATAAACAGAAAGGCGGATGGTGATCCATCCGCCTTTTTTATTTCTTTTCAACGGGCATCAGGACGGCGCACGCATACTGCTCCGCATCCTCGGAGTTTACGCCGGAGACCATGGTTATCACCACACTGTCGCCACATACACGCAGACCGCCGCGTCTTACGAATCTGTGCATGCGCATGAGGTTTTCGAGCGGTATCTTGCTCGGCCCGCTGTACCGCGTAAGAACGTACTGCCCTTTTGCCACCGTGTAATACTTTCCGCTGCCCTCTCGCCGCTTCGGAAGCGGCCGCTCCGGGTACGGCAGGCACATTACGTGCGATACGAGAAATTTGTTTGCCGTCGTGCCCTCGGTCGCCACGACGAACGCCATAGGATACGTAGGCCAGCGCGGGTCGTTCCTGTAGCGCTCAAGATGGTCTGCAAAGAAGCGCGAAAACTCATCGCTGTCCGCGGCGGCGGGCCGCGGCAGCTTTGTGGCGAGGCAGAGCACATCCTCAAAGATATCGATCAGCATCGGATCGACCTCCGTGCCTTCGCCGAATATCTGCTCAAAAAAGTACTGCGTAGCTCTCACATGGCGAAGCGTCTGCTGGAGTTCTTCTATCTGCCGCAGGACGTACTGCTCCGAATCGCGCAAAAAGAAGTCCGCAACAGTGCTCTCATGCAGATGGTCGCTTATCTCCTTCAGACTGAGCCCGCACCGTTTCATATAGACGATAGTGTGGAAGAGGTAGACCTGTATCGGGTCATAGTAGCGATACCCCTGCTCGCCTACGGCCACGGGCTTCAGTATATCCTTGCGGTCATAGACGTGCAGAGTCTGCACGGTCGTGCCGCACATCTTCGCAAATTCGCCGATCGTGAGCATACGCCCGCTCTCCTTTCGCTCTCAGCCCGCCGTCAAAACACGAGCTGCACCAGCAGCATGTAAGCTACCGTGCCGATCACCACGCTCAGTATCGTATTCCTCTTCCAGAGATACGTCGCCCAGACTATAACGAGCGCTATCGCCTCCGGAATCGCGTGCGGCGCTTCAAGCACTGGCACGTCTCTGAGGCAGTAGACTATAAGAAGGCCCATCGCCGTGTGCGGAACGACCTTGCCGAGGTACACGATGTATTCCGGCACCTTTTCTCCGCGCCCGAATATCAGTACGGGAGCGATACGCGTCGCGAGCGTGGCGATACCCATAACGAGTATGACTATCGCGGCGTGCTTATAGTCCGCCATCTTCCGCGCCCTCCTTCTCCTCTATATGTCCGCGCATCGCCGTCAGGAGCGCGATTATTATTATCATCGCCGGGATCAAAAACAAGTCCCTGCCGAATATCAGCCTGCACGCCAGAGTAGCCGCAAGCCCCAGCACAGCCGGGATGTGGCACTTTGAGTCGATCCACTGCTGGATGAAGACCGTGGTGAACAGCGCCGTCATTGCAAAATCGATGCCCGTGGAATCGAATGTCAAAAGCGTACCGATAAGACCGCCGAGAAACGAGCCGAGCACCCACGACGACTGATCGAACAGCGTCACCAGCAGACGGTAGCCGCTCACATTTATCCCCTCCGGGGCGCTGTCCGTGCTCAGCATCGCGTAGCTCTCGTCGCAGAGCGCGTAATAGAGATACCACTTGCGCTTTCCCTCGCCGCGGTAGCGGTCTATCATCGAGATGCTGAAAAATATATGCCGCGCCGCGACCATAAGCGCCGTGACAGCCGCCATGCCGACAGATCCGCTGCTCAGCATCGCGACGCTCACAAACTGCACCGTCCCGCTGAATATGACAACGCCCGACAAAAGCGACCATATCGGCCCGTAGCCGTGCTTCTGCATAAGGATGCCGTAGCCGATGCCGAGCACGATAAACGTCACCATTATCGGGGACGACGTGCGAAACGCGGCCGCAACTTCCCGATTTGTGATCTTTACAGGCCCTTGACTCATACTTTCCGTCTTCCTCTTATAAATATATATTCGTCTATATATTCACCGCATAACGCAGCGCGCTCCGTGGCGTCCAACGCGGAAAAGCGCCCGAAAACCCCCATCCGACAAGCTTTTTCGGCGATGCGGCTTTTCGAGCTTGACTCTATACTAAGTATAGACATTATACTCTTTCAAGGCAGGAAGTGCAATATTTTCTGCATATATACAGCAACAGGAGGATGGTTATATGAAGGTAAGGATATCCGCAGACAGCACGTGCGATCTCACGCCTGAACTCGTGGCGGCTAACGACATATCCATCGTACCCCTTTATATCCTTTGCGGCGACAAGGTCTGCCTGGACGGCGTGGACATATTCCCCGACGACGTTTTCAACTGGTCGGATGAAAACCATAGGATCGTTTCCACCTCGGCCGTAAATGTCGAGGATTACCTGGGCTACTTCAAAAAATACAAAGAAGATGCTGATGCCCTCATCCACTTTACCATAAGCAGCGACATGTCCAGCTGCTGCCAGAACGCCCGCATAGCGGCCTCAGAACTCGAAAATGTGTATGTCATCGACAGCCGCAATCTCTCAACCGGCATAGGCCATCTTGTGCTCGACGCCGCCGAAATGGCACGCAACGGCATGGAGGCCGAAGATATAGTCAAGGAGATAGAGGCACGCTCCGCAAAGCTCGACGTCAGCTTCATACTTGACACTCTCGAGTATATGCGCATGGGCGGCCGCTGCTCGGCGGTAGCCGCGTTCGGCGTGAATCTCTTTAAGCTCCGCCCCTGCATCGAGGTGCGCGGCGGCACTATGGACGTCGGCAAGAAGTACAGAGGCACGCTCGAAAAATGCCTCGTCGACTACGTGCACGACAAGCTCGCCGACAAAGACACAATCAACACTCGCCGCATCTTCATAACGGATTCCGGCGTCGAGGAGCCCATCTGGAGAGCCGTTGAAAAGGCTGTCCTCGAGTGCGCGCCGTTTGAAGAAGTCATTCACACAAGAGCGGGCTGTTCGATATCCGGACACTGCGGTCCGAAATGCCTCGGCATCCTGTTCTACAGAAAGTGATATGAAATATAAAAATCCCCTCGCCGACGGCGAGGGGATTTTTGTTTCAGAATATCGGGAGTCTCCCGACGAGCGTGCCGAAGAGCACGCCGGACACATAGAGAATTATGAGCGTCTCAATGTTATCGCGCGCGTTTTTGTTCATGCGCAGCAGTACAAGCAGGCCGACGCCGGAACTGACCAGAAGGCCGGACAGCATCGCGCCCGCGCTCATGCCGCCCTGGAGATAGAGCTCCGTTATCACGACGGACGCGGCACAGTTCGGTATGAGGCCTATAAGGCCCGCTATCATCTCGCCGAGCACAGGCACGTTGAGTATGAAGCCGGCGAGCCGTTCCTCGCCGATCAAGTGGACTGCGGTATTCAAAACGAATGTTATCGCGAGGATAAAGAGGAATATCTTCACCGTGTGTCGAAGCGCCGATTTGAACACGCCGTCCTCGCAGCGGCACCCCTCGCTCTCGCACATCTCGTGTATGTGCAGGTGAGGCGTGCGGCCGCGCCTGTACAAGAACGCGTCTGCGGCGAGGCCGACTGCTATTCCTATGACGACCTTCACGGCCAGTATCTTGAATATGAGCGCTGCCGGCGCATTTTCCGATATCAGCACAGGGAGCATCTCATCCGACGTGGAGAGAAACACCGCCAGCACCGTACCCTTAGATATGACGCCGCCCGCGTAGAGATTTGACACCGCCGTTGAAAAGCCGCACTGCGGCACGGCGCCAAGCACTCCGCCCACCACTGGGCCGAGCCTTCCGGCGCGGTTCATGACGGCGACTGTCTTCTCCTCCGCCTTGTGTTCGATAAACTCTATTATCAGATAAGTGATGAACAGGAACGGCAGGAGCTTCAGACCGTCTATGAGCGTCTCAATTATAACTTCTCTCAATTACGCCGATCCTCCGCAAAACATGAATAAATCTCAGCATTTTTGAATAATATCATCATTTTTTCCGCACGTCAACGGATTTCCCGCTCCGGGAGCATTATCGCCGAGCACTGACTGCCGCGTACGCCGCCGGTCGCCCTGTGCGACCAGTATTTATCGCTTTTGCAGAACGTACACTCGTCCGAAACGTCTATGCTCTCCGCCCGGACTCCTGCACGTATGAGAAACTCGCGGTCGATGTTCTTGAGGTCTATGTGATACTTGCCCTTTTCCGGGCCGTCAATGAACCGCTCCGCGTCCGCGCCGAGCGCCGCATAAACGGCGTTCGCCACGTCGTCGTCCGTCTCAAAGCAGCAGCGGCCGATGCCCGGTCCTATCGCGGCGCGTATGTTTTGCGGTTCACAGCCGAACTGCGCGCACATCGTTCTCACCGTCTCCCCTGCCATATCCATTACGGTCCCGCGCCAGCCGCAGTGGCACGCGCCGACGGCCTCGCGCACGGGGTCGTATAACAGGACAGGTATGCAGTCGGCCGAAAAAATGACGAGCGCGAGGCCGCGCTTCGCGGTAACGAGCCCGTCTGCATCGTACGGCTCGGGCACGCCCGGTATGTGTATATCCTCCGGCGCGGCTACGCGCACGGCGGTGCCGTGTACCTGGTGCGAGAACACCATCCTGTCCTCGTGCATGCCGACGGCTGCGCAAAATCGTCTGTAGTTTTCGACAACGTTTTCAGGGGCGTCACCCCTGTTCACGCCGAGATTCAGCGACGAGAAAACGCCTTCGCTCACTCCGCCGAAGCGCGTTGAAAACGCGTGCGGCACTGCGATGAGCTTAGACGACATGAACACTACGCCGCCCCTGTTCTGTTCGATAAAAGCCATTTTACCTCCGCGGTCTCACCGCTCGCACACTACATCTACTTCTTCCGCGCCGAGCTCGCGCAGAAGCGCAAGCTGTCCGCGCACTATGCGCTCGCCGCTCACGAGGAGCGGTATCGCCGGCGGACAAGATACTACGGGCGCGGCGCATATCCTGCCCTCCGCCCGATTCAGACTCACGCGCTCCGACGGAGAGAGCACCGCCTCGCGTATCGACAAAACGGGTTCGCCGGGCATGACCGGTGTGTCCGACGCGCACACCGATGTCGGTGTCATATCTGAAAAGGCGTCTTCAAGCCCTTTGAGGGCGGCGGCCGATATACGCGGTGAGAGCATCAAAACGAGCATCGTTTTGTCGGCGTATTCACATTCATATCCTCTCTCTCGCAGCTTCGCCGCCGTCCGTTCGCCATCGCAAAAAACAGTTATGCGCATGGGGTCCGAGTCTGCAACGGTCCAGCCGGCCGCGCGCATGCGGTCCTTTGCGCTATCTATGCGCGGTATGATATCCGCAAGTTCTTTGCGGCACCGCCCGGCGAGGTATTCGTTGCACAGGTCGAGCGACTGCATTATGAGATACGACGGGCTCGACGAGCCGAACAGCGCCATAGACGAGCGGACGAGCCGCTCCGGCGCGCCGTACTGCGCAGAGACGTGCAGATAAGCACCGCCTGTCAAAACAGGCAACGTCTTGTGCGCGGAGTCGCAGCACATATCGGCGCCGAGATCTAGCGCGTGACGGGACTTCGGCAGAAAGCGCATATACGCCCCATGCGCGTTGTCCACAAGAAGCGCGGCTCCGCGCTCATGACACGCCTGTGCTATGCCCGCTATATCCTGCTCGCCGCCGAGATAGTCTGGCGAAGTTATGTAAACCGCATCGGGCGGCTCCTGCATCTCGCTCATGCATTGCCGCACGGCCGCCGCGCTCACGGGGCAGGAGCAGAGCGAGCCGCCGCCTTCCGGATATATCCACCGCACGTCTATATCGAGCAGAGCGCAGGCGTGGATAAACGACTTATGCGCGTTTCGCGCCGCGAGCACGGTCATCTTACTGCTTCGGCGACGCATACCCATCGTTACGGCAAGCATCGCCTTTACACACTGGGACGAGCCCTCGGTCCCGTAATACGTGTGCCCCGAGCCGAACAGCGCCGTCGCGATATCCTCGCTCTCGCGTATAATACCGGAAGGCGCGGCCAGATCGTCCGCGCCGTGTATCTCCGTTATATCGAACGCCTCACATCCGAGGGGGCCCTGCCCCTTGTGGCCGGGCATGT
>JAEEGL013448429.1_pt1 | contig 11668 bp, 8 predicted proteins | sample 9134231 | NCBI WGS metagenome assembly JAEEGL01 (sample SAMN16246548, study PRJNA631951) | gut metagenome | biome: gut microbiome; feature: rumen; material: fiber-attached | host: Bos | place: Iran: Karaj | collected 2018-10 | reverse complement strand
TTCATTTGTTCACGCAGAGGAAGCGGCTGCGGTTTTTTTGCCGCGATCGCTTCCTTTTCTTGCTCCAGGGCAGGGTTTTTGCCGTTATTGATGATCCCGTCTATCATTCCATAATCATCTTCTGTCGACATCTCTGCGTTTTTCAGCGGATTATCGGGAAGGAAGCCATCTATCTGATGGAAGCCGACGGTGCAGACATAATGGAAAGTAGCATTACCGTTCATTTTCAGTGCGACAATGTCGCTGACTGAAAGGCTATGGCCTTGGAAATCATCCGGGTGATGCACATTGAACTTTTGAAATACCGATTCCAGATTGGCGTATTTATTCGCGCCAAACTGATCGGAAGTCGTGGCATAGATCGGCTCATAGTTTTGCCGTTCAACTGTACGGCCCTTCATCCGCAAATCTTCCATTGACAGGAAACGAATATCCCTGTTCTCCGGTTTATCCGTGAGCTGATAGATCATCACGGATGGTTCGGGCATTCTCGTAAGAAACGCCTCCTCCAATTGGCTGGCTACCGCATCATGTTTTGCCAGGGCATCATGGTAATCCAGGCTCAGCTTCCAGTCATCACGATCAACACCAAAGTATCCATGATGGGCTGTGATTTCAGCGTGATCCACGACCAAAGCGGCTTCACCATTCTCATAAACGGTATAGACCGGCACATCCTGGCTGAAAAGCGCATATGCCTTTTCCTGGGTCAGCGGGAGCAGATCGTTTTCCTTATAACCATAGACTTTCATATCTTCCATGCTCAGTTCAGGCGAGGGCATAAGCAGCGCAGCAGGAATAATGGAAGCCCTGGTTTCCGCCGAAGGAGCAGCTTCAAGGGGCTGTTCTTTACTTCCGGGTATTTCAGTCATCAGCGGCTGCAACCCTCGTTCTTTCATGATCTCACCAAGATTCTTGTCGATCTCCGTGATGATCTCATTGGAAGCTCGGTTGATGGTTTCCAGAGACGCTTTCAGTTCAGACAGTTCGCGGTCTTTACTCCAGTTTGCGATATAGCCGAAACTGTTTTCTGCCGTTTCGATACCGTAATACTGGCAAACCGCATAAGAAACGCTTTCCGCTTCCACCTCTTTGGTTGACCGGCTTTTGGGTTTGGCGTCCGGGTTTTGAAGCTGTTCCAATCGCAGCGTATCCAGGTTATGGAGCTTTGCATGAGTTATTTCATGAATGGCTGCGCAGATGGTTTGAACTTCACTCATCCCTTCACGAAGCACGATTCGATTCTCCATGCTGCTGAAATACCCGTCTCCCTGCTGTGCCTGAGAAATGGGTTCCATGTCAATCGGCACGGGGGACGAGCGCAGGACGGCTTCATAGAACGCATCGAAATGCTCCACATGGCCTGTCAAATCGTGAACAAGGGTCGGAAGCGGCTTTCCCTCTGTTTGCGACACATCAAAAACAGGAACGACTTTGAACCGGGGAACCTGTACGGACACTTGCTCCATAACAGGGTTTCCCTGTTCGTCCACCACGAGTAGCCCTGTTTGCGGATCATGCTTTTCCCTTTCCTTGATGATCGTGTGAGGGATCGGCGCAATGATCTTTATGCTTTTTTCTCCGTGCATCACATGACGCTTGAATTGGTCGCGCCATTTATTGAATCCTGCCACCAGACTGGCATTGGGCTTTTGCATATAGATCAGCATGGTATTATTCAGCGAGTAATGATGAAACCTGGACATGACGCGAAGGTAATCGGCATAGTGATCGCTGGCGAAAAGCTGTTTGATCCCCTTCTCAATACCTTCCGTGATCTGCTTTAGTCTTTCCTGCTGTATGTTCTGCGCAGATTGCGGACTGCCGGTATCGGCGGGCAACCCGTTTTCAATTTCCGGCATGAGAATCCTCCTTTCAGAAACTGGTATAGGCCGTTACGCCATCGTCTGAGTATGGCTCGTTATTGTCCAGGTAGATAAACACAATGGTCGGTTTACCATCTGCGTCCCGGAGGAAAGCGCGGCTGACGATTGTATCCCCATCATACCAGGTGATAATCCAGGTTCCGTCATACGTCCACCACCAGCCCAGGTCACGGCAATAGTCAAACTCCCACAGGCAAGTCATCTCATCCAGTTTCTTTTCAGGCAATCTTTCTTCGACAGATGCAACAGCGGCTTTGGCTACCTGCTTGGCTTCCTCGATTGTGATCCTGGCATTGTCAGGATAAACGGCTATGGGATTGGCATAGGGTATGTCGTAAGTGGGCATCATACCGTATTGGAGCACATAATCTGCTATTCGGTCTCCATTCCAGCGCCCATGGCGGCCATATATTTTTTCCCACGCGCGTGTGTGCTTTACATTTTCATTCTGGAGAGATCGCATATCCGCATCTTCGGCGAAATACCGTTCGTCCATCTTATTCATCAGTTTGATAGCTTCCTGGTGAGAAAGAGCGCGTCGCTCCGCCAGGGAAACAGGCGGAGCGACGCAGAGGATCAAAAAGATCAAAAAAGACAGGGCCTTCTTCATGGGTTATTCCTCATCTTCTTTATTCTTTTCTGGGAACATCAGCTTGAAACGGGCTTTTCCCTCCTCATTCGTTTCCAACAGAACTGTGGCATCGTACTGTTTGCCCGTCTTTTTGGAAACCAGACCTTTCATGTCCATCTGACCGAAAGCCAGCAGCGTGGACGCCATTTCCTTTGTGATTTCCTTGCCTTTCTCGGTAAAGAAGCGATTGTCTTTCCAGATTGCGAAGCCGCAGAGCCGATTCTCACAGAAGAAACCCTTGGGATTATCTGCAACAGGCGCGCCGCAGACAGGGCAGGAGCCGACACGCAGATATTTACCGGGAAAGAGCTGCGCCATATTGGGTACAGGCTTGGCGTTACGGGTCATGTTTCGGAGCATATCATGGATCGCGTTCATAAAGCTGTCCGGGTTTTCCTCGCCGCGTTCAATCGCTTTGAGCCGCTGCTCCCATTCGGCTGTCATCTGCGCGGACGTGATCTCGTCTGGCATCACAGCAATCAGCGCCTTTCCCTTATCGGTAGGAATCAGCGAGCGATGTTTGCCCGTACCTTTGCGCTCCAACAAGTTGGCCTGAACCAGCTTTTCCAGAATACCGGCGCGTGTCGCAGGGGTTCCCAGCCCTTTGCGTTCCGCATCCTCCGGCATGTTCTCTGCACCGGCCGTCTCCATTGCCGCCAGCAAACTATCCTCGGTGTAGTGTTTAGGCGCGGTCATCATCCCTTCGTGAACGGAAGAGGTCATAGGATACAGCCGCTGCCCCACTTGCACGACCTCGATGCTATTGGCTTTTTCGTTTCTTTCCGTTTGCTCCTGGATGCCCATTGAGCGCAGAAAGAGATCATACGGGAGCTTCCAGCCAAACCGTGTGACAGTCTTGCCCTTGCTCTGGAAGAAATAGCCTTCACATTCCAGCGTTACTGCCGTTTCCGCATATTCATAAGGATCAGATACAGCGCAGAACAGACGATTACAGATCAGTTCCAGCAGCATCCGTTCCTGCATGGGGATATTGCTCCAGTTATCCCTCGCCATAGTCAGGGTAGGGATGATGGCGTGATGATCAGATACTTTGCTGTTGTTGATGACCTGCTCAGGATGAATGGCAAGGGCCATGCCTGCAATATAAGGGAAGCCGTTGCCAACCTCACGAACCAAGCCGGGGAGAGAGGCTTCCATATCTTCCGTCAGATACTGACTGTCAGTGCGGGGATACGTGATGAGCTTCTTCTCGTACAATGCCTGTGCAAAATCCAGCGTCTGCTGCGCGGTGAAACCATACAGACGATTGGCATCGCGCTGGAGGGTAGTCAGATCATACAGATGCGGAGCGTTTTCCAGACGATGCCTTTTGTCCGCTTTCCGCACGTATGCAGCTTTCATAGCGCAGGCGTCAGCCATTCGCTTTGCTTCGTCGAAGCTGGTGATCCTCTCACTGGTCGCGGGAAAGCCGCAACTGATCTGGACAGTATAGAAAGGTTCAGGGGTGAATCTGTCGATTGCATTTTCGCGCTGAACAATGAGCGCAAGGGTCGGCGTCATTACCCTGCCCACATTCAGGGTAGTACCGTAGATCAGGGAATAAAGCCTGCTGGCATTCATGCCAACAAGCCAGTCCGCTTTCTGTCGGCAGAGCGCCGCCTGATAAAGGCGGTCATATTCACTGTCACTGTGCAGATGCTGAAAGCCCTCCCTGATAGTGTTCTCTTCCAAAGAAGAAATCCAGAGGCGTTTCACTGGTTTATTGCACATGCACTGTTCATACACCAGACGAAAGATCAGCTCACCCTCGCGTCCGTCATCGGCAGCGCACACGATCTCTTTGATTTGCGGCAGGTTCATCAAGGCGCTCAGCAGATCAAACTGCTTCCTGGTTCTTTCGGTAATGGTGTAGCGCCAGGGAGACGGAATGATAGGAAGATCAGACGCCTGCCATTTGGAATAGCGGTCATTGTACTGCTGGGGCATAGCGGGTTCCACCAGATGCCCGATGCACCACGAAACAATCGCATCGGCACCAATCAAGAAACCGTCCCGGCGCTGGTCAGCGCCAAGGACGGCCGCAATGGTCATAGCCACAGAAGGTTTTTCAGCTACCACCAGTCTGGTGGCAGACAGGGGAATCGTTGCGATATTCATTGACTTTTATCTCCTTTTATTCGTTTCCTTTTATTCGTTGTTGTTATCGGCTTCGTCGTCATCATCGTCATCGAAGCCAGATTCGTCGATCATGCGGTTCGTCGGGGTATTTCCTTTTTTCTTCCTGAAATACCAGAAAGCAGCTCCGCCGCCCACCAGAACGATCAGCAGCAAAAGCAGGCCGGATGGGTTCAAAGCGGTAGGTTTTTCGGTCTGCACCACGGGTTCAGCCGTGACAGCGGGAATCACTGTGGGTTCCGGTGTGACGTACACAATCATCGGTGTGGGCGTCGGAACAACTTCTTCATCGGAAAGAACACTCAATAAATCCCGGTCGTCCACCATATTGAGGAAATAGGTTTCGTAGATTTCATTTTCCTCGTCGATGGGCTTGTCGTAGTCGATCACCAGGAAATAGGTCTGGCCCTTCTTTGATTGGACGGTGATGAACTGTTTGTTGGTGGCGGCGGAATACAGCACGTCCAGGGTCTGCATATTACCATTGCCGGTAAAGGGCTGGCCGGGGCCGATGGGCACGTATTCCGTCTTGATGATCGGTTCCGGCGTGACCACGGGTTCCTGCGTCACGACAATGACCATGGGTTCCTGCGTCGCGGCAGGCTCTTTCGTGACCTTCGGTGTGTTCTCGGTCTCTGCGGGCTTATTCGCGGGTTTCTTTGTCGCTTTGGGCGTAGCGGTAGGGGCCGGTGTCGCTGTAGGTTTGTTTGGCGTTTTTGTTGCCTTGGGCGTGGGTGTCGGGGCCACATAATAGGGATTGTCCAGGGTGATCGGCTCGGAGAAATTGCCAGCGTAATCATAGGCGCGGATCGCCAGCTGCGGATAGGTCAGCAGCAAATCTTCCATACGCACGTCCAAGTGACCGTTTTCCAGTGTAGTGAACAAAAGGCCGTTGACCTGTACGCCCGCTGCGCCGGAAAGATCGTCCGGCGCTTCCACATGGAGCAGCTTATCGTTGAAGCCCGCCGTCACCACCGGGGCCAGACGGTCAAAGATGCGGATTTCCTTCTGTTCATCCATGAAATTTCCCTCGGCGTCCAGCAGGCGCACGGTCATAACGGCATTGTCGGTCACTTCCAGATCGACGTAGTAATAGTCGTCCAGCAGGGTGAATTTCTCCTTGATCTCCACCCAATCGCCACTGTCCAGCTTGTACTTTACCTTATCCCAGTCGCTGCCGGAAAGCGGTGTGATCTTGATTCGCACGTTCTTCGCCCTGGCGTTCGTCCAATCGGCGGGCATCTTGATTTCGAGCTTGAACATGGTTTTTAAATCAATCGGCGCAGGCGGTTCTTCCGTCTGCGCCGGTTCATCGGTTTGTTCAGGTGATTCTTCGTCAGGAAGGGTTTGGTTTTCCTCCGATCCTTCCGTGGCTGCGTCTGTCTCTTGAACAGTGGTCTCCTGATCTCCCGATTCTTCTTCCGCACCCTCATCGCTCAAAATGAATTCAGGATCATCAAGGATCACCTGTCCTTCCTGATCTGTCCAATCATACGGATCGTCGGATTCCGCATTGCCTTTCATCGGATTCGCACAGATCATATACAGCCCGATCAGCAGGATGCAAAGGGCGATCAGGATGCTTTCCCAAAATTTCTTAGTTTTCTTCATCTTTCTTAGCCTCCTTTTTAGTCGTTGTTTCAGCAGGAGCCGTGCTTGTACTCTGTTTTATTCGCTCCTGCACAATTTGCTGCAAATCGTCAAGACCTATGGATGCACTTTGAATCATTGCGATATAAAGTCCATCCCTTTCTTCCTGGAGCGCTTTTTCACGTTTTTCAATTCGCTCGTCCAGTTTTTCGCGGGCCTCATGGAGCTTGGCCACTTCCTTTTGATGGCGAAGATACCGCTCCATAGGGGTCTCATCCTTTTGAGCCAAAGTCTCGCCCTCCTTCAGTGTTCATATAAGCGCCCGTAACCGGCGATTTTGCTCCGCAAGTCACCATGCGCAATATCATAATAAGTGCAGGGATTCCCACAATGAATCATCATCCCATTGCCGACATACAGGCCACAGTGTGTGATGCCTGATTCCCCCTCTATTGTACCGGAGAAGAAAATCACATCGCCGGGTTTCAAATCTGCTTCGCTGATTTTTCGACTGATACTGTACAGTCCGTTTGCGCCCATGTGCCCGATATTTCTGACGCCTGTTTCCGTGAAAATCCAACTGATAAACCCGGAACAGTCAAAGGACGTTTCCGGTGTATATCCACCCCATACATAGGGATAACCTAACCGCTTGTTCGCTTCCTCCACAAGTTTTGCAAACTTGGGATCGGCATCCAGCAATTCCTGTGGCACGTCATACTCCAGAGGCTCTTTCAGTTCTGACACATGCGGCCCATAGAATAAGCCGTCCATGTTGCCGTGCGTCGACATATACAAAGCATACAGGCCGACCTTCTCACGGGACATGACATAAACAGGCGCATGAGAGAGATTCTTGTTTTTGAGCGTTACCTGGCTGATGTTGACCGTGTGCCAGACAATGGTCTCCTTGCCATTCACGATCTCTGTATAATACCTGAGCGTACTGGTCGTGGTATCTTTCCGTTCGTATTGCCATTCAAACAACATATCCATGATGGGAATAGCATCTTCGAGCGTCCATTCCTCACCATTGTTATAGGCGGAGATCAGGGCGATCAACGCATAGGGATCGTGCCAGATTTCCTGCGCATCAATGGTGTATTCATCAATTTCAGGATGATACCAGGCATAGTTGTCCAATTCATCCCGGAGATCCCACTCCTTGCTGCTGTAATACAGTTCGGCTGCGCGAATCTCTGATTCTTCTGCCGGATAGGTTCCTGCGGTAACTGATGTCATAACCGCCTGCATCAGGGGAGCGCAGGCAGATATGCCCTGAACAACAAACAACAGCAGCCCGCCGAGCAGGAGAAGTAAGATCAAATGTTTTTTCCGGGAAACATATTCGACTGCTTTCTCCGTGGCTGAACTTACTTTTTCCGTGGCTTGACGAGCGGTTTTTCCGGCGGCAGCGCTTGTTTTTTTCCCTGCTTTGGCGGCACGGTATTCTTTCCTTATGCTCGCCCGCTGGTACTGTTTGGAGAAAGGATTGCTGCCGCCGGTCTTGGCGGCAGCTTCCTCCAATTGTATTCTGCTGCTTACAGGTTCAGCCATCTTTAGCGCGTCAGCCCCGCTCTTGCTTTCTTCCGAATGTCGGAGACGATTTTGGCGAATCTCATGAATTTGTTTTCCTGTGTGCAGGGCTGAAAAACCGGCCTGTTCGCTGGCATGCGCAGCTTGAAGGCCGGTATTATCTTCCTCATATTTGAAAAGTTCCTGATTGATTTCGGTTCTCACAACACGATTGACAGGCTTCAATGAGATTCCCGAAGCTCGTTGCTCCGATGGGTGGGCACCTTTCTTTTTCGTGCCTGGCATTTCGCCAAATTGCAGACGCTGCGCTGCCGGTGCAGGCTTGACGTTTTCGTTGGCAATAGGGTCACGTCCCTTCTGCGCCGGTTTTACAGGTTTGTTTTCCCTCCCCGGAGCATCCGCTCGTTTTCCGTCTTGGCGAACGTCAGGCTTTTTTGTCTGGTTTTTCTGCCGTTTCCTGCTTTGCGCCTTTTTCTGCTGCATTTTGCGATCTTGCCTCTCCGGCTCTTGCGTTTGCATTTCTTCATCAGAGAATCGCAGACGAGAGGGGCGATGGGAATCAGACCGTTCCATTGTCAGCCCTCCATTTCCTCAGTCTGCTGTTTTCTTTCAGGATGTTCCTGTTCCCATTTTTCGTACATGTGTTCCATAACGCGATCCTCCCTGCCACCGGCAATACAAGCAGCAATTATGATCAGAGCAAGCAACACCAGCATCAGGATCAACGTTATGATTAAAATGGTTTGCAGCATACTTATTCCCTCCAGGAGCTTAACTCCTCGATTTCTTCATCAATTTCTTCCATGTGGTTGTACAGCGTTTCATTGAGACGATTGATACGTTTGAGACTATTGGGGTATTCCGAAAGGAACCGTGTAATCTCCTCGGTTATGTGTTCGACCTTCTCATTGATTTCATCAATCAGAATACGAACATCATCATCGGGGCTTTCAAACAGCGAATCCTGTTCTTCATCACTCAAGTCATAGTAATCGGGGTCAAAGTACATCTATTTTTGTTCTCCCTCCAGTACGGTTTATTTGTTTTCTTTTGCCCGTTCCGCAGGCTTGGTGGTCATAATGCGATACAATTCCGTATCCTTCGGAAAGCGATCCACAAAAGGCAGAATGACGTTGCCATAAAACAGCAAGCCTTCACCTTCGCCTGCCTGGGTGACGTGAGAAAGCTGGTGCGGACTGATATTCAGCTTTTGTGCCAATACCTGCCTGTCACCGGCTGCCTGATTCAACATCACGATGTAGTCAGAGTTTTCGAGGATATTCTCAATGTCACGGCTTGCCAGCAGGTCTTTGACGTTTTGCGTGATTCCGGTCGGGATACCGCCCCATTTCCTAAAGCGTTTCCAGATTTCGACGCTGTAGGTGGCCGTCTGTTCTTCACGCAGCAAAAGGTGAAATTCATCAATATAGTACCGCGTGGACTTTCCCGCCTCACGGTTTGCAGTGACTCGGCCCCATACCTGATCTTGTACGATCAGCATACCCAGCTTTTTGAGCTGCTTGCCAAGTTCCTTGATGTCATAGCACACGAGCCTGTTTTGAATATCGACATTCGTTCTGTGATTGAATACGTTAAGGGAGCCGGAAACATAGATTTCCAAAGCTGTGGCGATATGATGCGCTTCCTTCTCATCCATTGCAAGAAGCGCGTTATACAGATCACCCAGGATGGGCAGTTTTTCCGGGATCGGGTCATTGAGGAAAGGTTGATAGATTTGCCGCACAGCGCGGTCAATCACCGTTTTTTCAATGGGTTGCAGTCCGTCCCTGCCCCCCACCACGAGTTCGCACAAAGAAAGGATAAAGTCGCTCTTGAGCGAAAGCGGGTTATCGTCGTCACTGTAATTGAGGTTAAGCTCCATCGGGTTGATGTACTCCCCACTCGTGGGCGAAATATGAATAACTTGCCCTTTCAGACGCTCAACCAGCGGATAATACTCTCCTTCAGGATCACAGATCATAATGTCATCCTTTGTCACGAGGAATGTGTTGATGATCTCCCGCTTCGCACAGAAAGACTTACCGGAACCGGGCGTACCCAGGATCAGGCCATTCGGGGTTTTGAGGAAACGCCGATCCACCATAATCAGATTGTTGCTCAGCGCATTGAGGCCACAGTACAGCGGCGCTCCATCTGTCTGAAACAGCTCCTGCGTGGTAAAAGGAACAAATATGGCGGTTGAACTGGTTGTCAATTCACGGTGGATCTCGATGGGGTTTTTGCCTAAAGGCAGGCAAGCCACAAGCCCTTTTTCTTGCTGAAAATCCAGCGGAACCAGGGCACAGTTATTCTGCTGCGCCACACCCTTGGCTTGCAGCAGGATGTTGTCCAACTGGCGCTTCGTGTCAGCTGTATTCATCACAAGGAAAGTAAGCTGGAACATGCGCTCGTTCCGGCTTTGCAATTCCTGAAGAAGCTGTTTTGCCGCAGTACCGTAAGTGGCAAGGTCGCTGGGTATAATGTCCATGTCATACCCGCTGCGAACAGCCTTTTTCTGTTCTTCGATTTTGCTCTTGTCCAGATCGGTGATCCGGCGCTTGATTGTCTTAATCGCTTCCGTCTGATCCAGAGATTTGATGTGCATGGAGACAACAAGGCTGCTTTCCATGCTCAGAAACTCAGCCAGCATCCGATCTTCCAATTCGGGAGCGAGGATTTGCAGAAAGGATACAGAGGCATATTTGCGACCAATGCGGAGCATCCGGGTATCCTTAAACTCAAAAGAGGACGGGGCAATAAAGTCCTTCGTGGACAGGCCGGATGGCGGCAACCACTTCCAGTCGAATCGGAAAGGCTCTACACTGTCCATGTGGAACATGGCATACATGAGAGCCAGGCGCTCTTTTCCGTCCAGCGGGGCTGCCACAGCGCCCAACCGCTTGAAGTTATTGAGAATATCAAGCTCAATTCGCTCCAGGCGGGGCTTTGCGGTTTTGATGTTTTCTGCGTCGATACCAAATGTGATGTATTTGGTTTTCGTCAGCCCGTTATTTCCTTTTTCCAACTGGTTTTGCAGCATGGTCGCGTATTCTTCACGAATGCTGTCAAAATCATCACCCTGGGGCGGAATGAACACCCTGCGTTCAAACGTGTCCACACCGATCGCCAAATCCAGGAAAGAAAACTGAACGGAGATCGACGGATCAAAGTAGTTGAGAAAATCACACCATCCCTCAAAGATCGCAGTTTTATCCTCGTTTTGGGCCAACTGATAGTTCACGTCCTGAAACTGAACAGTTTTGGTGTAATGGTGATCGTCAATGAGGCACACGCCATCAGGCCACATTCTCTGATAAGGAATGGTCTCCTGGGCGGAATGGGGCACATTGGCCTGCTTGTTCACTTCTGCAATCAGAGCAGCGAGCTGTTTCTTTTCCGCCCTGGTCAGCTTGATTTTCTGCGTGTTACCTGCCTTGGACAATCGCCTTCACCTCCTTATCCAGCTTTGCCTGCCGTTCAAGGACGCTGTAGAAATTATTGGTGCGAAAGGGGCGCTGCTTCGGACGCTTATACTTGGATTCATAGATATGCCGAAGGATTTTCTCCAAAGGTTCACCGTTTTTCTCGTACATTGCGAACAGGAAGAACGGCATCATGACAACGATCATCAGCATTGCGGCGGCACTGGAAGAGATTGCGTCCCGAAGAAGAAAAAACAGCGGAACACCCGCAAGGATGCCGCAGCCGAAACAGATCACTTGCCGTTTGGTCAGGTTAAAAATGAATTTGGTTTTGACTTTCGTCAAATCCTTGGGAACAGTAACGTATGCGATATGCAATACCTCCTTTTTTTGTTTCACATAATGTTTAATGCGCAGAGAAAATGGTTTGCTCAGGCTGCTCGTCTTGAACAGGGTGAACGCCAGCA
>JAEEGL013171737.1_pt1 | contig 11668 bp, 9 predicted proteins | sample 9134231 | NCBI WGS metagenome assembly JAEEGL01 (sample SAMN16246548, study PRJNA631951) | gut metagenome | biome: gut microbiome; feature: rumen; material: fiber-attached | host: Bos | place: Iran: Karaj | collected 2018-10 | reverse complement strand
TGTTGGGAAAGTCCAGCAGGCAGTCGGAGACGACGACCACGTGGTCGGCGTACTTGGCGTCCGTCATGGCGTCGCCCATGGAGCCGCAGTTGGACTTGCCGCCGATGCCGCGGCAGTTGCCCACGCAGTCGCTGGTGGGGGCGGCGATGAAGGCGATGTCGATGTGCACCTCGCCCCCCTCGATGGCCCGGGGACGGCCGCCGTGGCTGCGGATGATGGCGGGGGTCTTGAGCTTGCCGGCGGAGACCACCTCGCCCATGCGACCGCGGATGCCGCTGGTCTGGATGCCGACGACCTTGCCCGCCTCGATGTAATCGGCGATGGGATCGTGGGCCGCGCCCAGACTGGAGGCGGCGATGGTGAGCTCGTCCAGTCCCAGCTCCTCGATGGCGGCCTTCATGACCATGTTCACCACATAGTCGCCGTCCCGAAGATGATGATGGAAGGAGAAGGTCATGCCGCTTTTGGCGCCGCAGAGGCGCAGAGCCTCGCTCAGGCTCTCCACGATCTTGCTCTCCTGGGGCTTCTCATACCGGCGGGTCCGGGGGGACGCCTTCTGGATGTACTTGCCATCCATATAGTTCTTGCCCTGATAGACCTCTTTGCCGTTCGTCAACAGATATTCGGGAATGTCCCGTCCGATCGCGTTCTTCATACCAGATCCCCCTCCCAAAGCCCGCAGGCACGGGCCAGCTTCAAAGTTCTCTCCGCACCGGGGATGAAGGCGATGTCGATCATCTTTCCGTCCACAGTGAACACGCCCACGCCTGCAGCGCTCTGCTCCCGGTAGGCTCGCACGATCTTCTCCGCCTGCAGTATCTCCTTCTCCGTGGGGGCGAACACCTCGTGGACGAAGCGGATCTGCTTTGGGTTGATGAGGCTCTTGCCGTCGAAGCCCATGGCCTTGTTCTGCAGCACCTCCGCCTCGAAGCCCGCCTGATCGTCCAGGTTGGTGAACACGGTGTCGAAGCACTGGATGCCAGCCGCGCGGGCCGCGATGAGCATCTGGCCCCGGGCCACCAGCATGTCCACACCGTCGGGCTGGGGCTTGGTCTGCATACACTTTCTAAAATCGCCGCCGGAGATGGCCACGCCGAACATCCGGGGGGAAGCGGCGCAGATCTCGTAGGCATTCAGGATACCCTTGGGGCTTTCGAGGGCGGCCATGAGCAGGGTCCGTCCCTTCTCCACGCCGAACTCCTCCTCGGCGGCCTCCACGGCCTTTTCCACCGTGAGCACATCCTGGGCGCTCTCGCATTTGGCGATGCGGATGCCGTCGGCCCCGCCCGCCACGCACACCCGGACGTCCTCCTGCCAGTGGGGGGTGTCCAAACCGTTGATGCGGACGATGACCTCGGTGTCGCCGTAGTCGACGGTCTTCAGGGCATGATAGAGGGAGAAGCGGGCGGCGTCCTTCTGGTTCTCCGCCACCGCGTCCTCCAGATCCAGCATGATGCTGTCGCAGCCATAGATATAGGCGTCCTTGATGAGGCCCGGCTTCTGGGCGTTCATGAACATCATGGTCCGGCGCAGCCGGAACCGTTCGGGTTTCGGTCTCGGAATCATCTCACGGCACCTCCCCAGGGAATGTTCTTCTCGGAGGCGTCCGCGCTGCGGAAGACGGCGCACTCCACCCGAGCCTTGATGGTGCAGTCGAGAGCGCCCTTGTCCACCACGGTGATCCGAGCGTTCTTCACATCCAGGCGCTCCAGGGTCTCCAGCACGGTGGCCTTGATCTGGCGGCCGTACTGGTTCATGACGCTGCTGGACAGCAGCAGCTCGATGCCCTCTTCATTGGGCTCCACCAGGATCTGGGCGTCGCTGGATTCAAGTGTCCCGGCCATGGCCGGCTTCAAAATCTCCAAATATTCATCCTCCTTTTTAGATTTGTCGAAATCAGTATATAATGTACATCTTTGCTCACGCAACAACAAAAGACGATGTGGAAAATTATACGCCCACCTATCTTATTATTCCCGATGGAAGATCGTTTCCTACGCCGATAGACTTCCTTCCCTGCGCATGGAGAGTGTATCCCGTTGGGATAGTTGCATATGACTTGACGGATGGACAGTTGGGTGGCCAACTCCTGTTCTGTTTTTTACATGCACAAAACAACAAACCGTCATGCATCAAAAAATGAACCATACTCATGAACGTTCATATGCTATATAGTATACTCCATTATTTATAAAAATCAATCAAGCATTTGAGCAGTGTTGATAACCGTTCATTATTAAACCACATAAGAGCTTTTCATTTTACAAACGACGATCTATTGTTTAGGATAAAAACAGGGTTATTCCGCAAATAACACCAACAAAAACAAAGGAGAAAGACAATGAAGAACGTTAAACGAATTGCTGCCCTTCTCATCTGCCTCGTCATGGCTCTCGGAACCGTGTCTTTTGCAGAAACCGATTGGACCTTTGAACGTCGCGTTGAGATCATGATCCCCGCTTCTGAAGGCGGCGGTCTGGATACCACTCTTCGCGCCTTTGCCCCCTATTTGGAGAAAGAGCTCGGCGTGAGCGTTGTCATCAACAACCGTGCAGGCGGTTCCGGCATCACCGGTTACACCTGGAGCCACAACTCCACCAACGATGGCTATGCGTTCCAGTTCACTGCTCCTTCCGCGATTCTGGCCAACGCCCAGGGCAAGTGCGATTTTGATCTCATGGCGGAGATTATCCCCGTGGTCGGTCTCGTGAACGGCGAAGCGATTCTCTTCTCCAGCAAGCAGGCTCCCTTCAACACCATTGAAGAGATGATTACCTATGCCAAGGCAAATCCCGGCAAAGTCAGCGTCGCTTCCGACTCCCCCAACGGCATCACTGGCGCTCTGCTGGCTGAGTTCTGCGGCCAGGCTGGCATCGAAATCAACGAGATCTCTTCCGACTCCGGCGAAGCAAACATCTCCCTCATCTCCGGCGAAGTGGATGTTTACATCGGCACCTGGTCAGACGCTGGCGCCTATGTGGAATCCGGCGATATCAACGCCTTGGTCATGCTGACCGCGGAGCGTAGCGCACTGCTGCCCGACATCCCCTGCGTGGGTGAGCTTGGCTACACCGCTCAGCTTGGCTTCTACCGTGTCTTCACCGCTCTGCAACCCACGCCCCAGGCGGCCTGCGATGCTTTCGCCGCTGCTGTTATGAAGGCTGCCCAGAATCCTGAATGGATCGAGTGGCTGCATACCAACGGCCTGTCCGAGAACTATGTTTACACCGCGGATGAGCTCAAAGCTATCTTCGAGGTCTCCACCAATCTTGGCAAAGAGCTTGCCAACAAATAAGCTCGGAGAGACGAACTCTGTGTTGAGTTTCTTGAGTACCGGCGACTCCGGCAGCCGCCGGTACTTCTTAATAAATAGCTCCGAAACATTTAAAAGGAGGATCTATGGGAGAACTGGTTTTCAACGCCGTGCTGTTCCTTTTTATGGTAGCCATGACGGTATACAGCGGTTCCATCGAAATCTGGGATAAATACTGGGGTGCGCGTTACTACCCGATGATCATTCTGCTTCTCATCGACGGACTGCTCCTCTACAAGACGATCAAGATTCTGAAGACGCTGCCCAAGGAAGAGAAGAAGATTGATGTTTCTGTATTCAAACAAAAGGGCGTCATCCGTCTTCTCGTTGCCTTTGCTGCTACTTTTGTTTTCGTTTTCACGCTGGAAAAACTCGGATTCGTGCTCGGCGTATTTCTCTATGGCATGGTGCTTTGCTACCTGCTCGGCTGCAGGAAGCTGTGGCTCATCCCGTTGATCAGCCTGGCTGTTACCATTGCGATATACGCCATATTTGCCTGGGGCCTCGAGATCATGCTACCAAGGGGCACTGGCGTTCTCTACTACTTCGGCCTCTGGCTGGAGACGCTGGTATAGACCGGGAAAGGAGAAACAGTATGGATTTATTGATATTAGGTCTTAAGACCATTGCTTCGCCGCAAGTACTGTTGTGGATCTGCCTCGGCGTTGTTATGGGCGTTATCTTCGGAGCTCTGCCGGGTGTCAGCGCTACCATGGCGATCGTGCTGTGCATCAGCTTTACCTATTCTATGGACCCCGTAGTCGCCATCGCGTTTTTGAGCGCGGTGTACTGTGCGGCCATAACCGGCGGCGGTATTACTGCCATCCTCTTTAAGATACCGGGCACGCCTTCGAGCGCTGCTACCGTGCTGGATGGCTACCCGATGGTACAGCGCGGGGAGGCGGGCAAGGCTTTAACAATTTCTCTCGTTTGCTCTGCGCTCGGTGGCCTTGTGTCTTGCCTGATAATGTTCTTCCTCACGCAACCCCTTATGCGGGTGGCACTTAAATTCGGTTCTCCTGAGATGTTTGCCGTCTGCTGCCTGGGTCTTGGCATCCTCATCTTCCTCGACGAGAAAAACAAGATCAATACGTTTGTGAGCGGCTTTATCGGTCTCTGGCTGGGCACCATAGGTATGGACTATTTTTCCTCTGTGACCCGCTTCACCTTCGGTACCAGCAAGCTGCTGGACGGTATCGATCCGCTCCCCTTCATGCTGGGTCTGTTTGCCGCTGTGGAAGTCCTCAACGTGGTGCATACGCCCCGTGATATGGATGCCTTCTCCAAGGATAAGCAGGCGAAGGTCACAAAACTCGCTTCCTTCAAGGATATTTGGGTGGTCAAGGGCACGACTCTCCGCTCCGGCGTCATCGGCACCGTGACGGGCATCATCCCTGGCGCGGGAGCCACCATCGCCAGCTGGCTGGCCTATGCCACAGAGAAAAAATTCTCCAAGCATCCCGAAATGCTGGGCCAGGGCGATCCGCACGGCATTGCCGCCTCTGAGACCGCCAACAACGCGGCGACCGGCGGCGCTATGGTCCCGCTTCTTTCCATGGGTATCCCCGGCAGTAATGCGGCCGCTATGATGATGACTGCTTTGGCGATTCACGGCGTTCAGATGGGGCCTCTGCTGCTGAGAAAGCAACCGCAGTTTTTGAGCACCACCTTCCTGGCCATGATCCTTGCCAACATCCTCATGGTATTCGTAAGCCTCATCGTGGCTAAGGCATTTGCAACCATTCTTCGTGTACCCTATCACGCGCTTGGCACATTCATCATGCTGCTGGCGTTCACCGGTTGCTATGCCTATCAGGCCTCCATTTCCGATGTGCTCATCATGGCCATCGGTGGTGTGTTCGGGTATTTCTTCAAGAAGTATAACTTCAATTCCTCAGCGCTTATACTCGGTCTCGTATTAGGGCCCCTGACCGAGAAACATCTCAGAAGGGGCATCAGCCTCAAGGGTAGCTTCTTCGCTTTCTTCAAGTCCCCCATCGTCTGCGTTATCTTCGCTGCCATCATCATCCTTTACGCCTCTCTTATCATAAAGGCGATCAAGAAAAAGAAAGCGGAGAATGCAGCGTCAGCCGTGGAAACGTGAGGTCGAAGATGGAAGAGTATATCTCAAAAAGAACTGCCGCGAGCCTAGATTCCTGGCAGGGAACCGAAAAGTTCGGCCCTGTGAAGCTCGCTTCCGTCGATTTCAGAGACGGCCAGCAGTCGCTCATCGCCACGAGGATGCGCACGGAGGACATGCTCCCCGTGCTCGCCGAGATGGATGAGTTCGGGTATGAATGTATCGAAATGTGGGGAGGTGCCACCTTTGACACCTGCGTGCGCTACCTCAATGAGGATCCTTGGGAGCGTTTGAGGACCTTCAAGCGCTATCTCAAGAAGACGCCTGTGCGCATGCTTTTGAGGGGGCAGAACCTGCTGGGATATAAACCCTATGCCGATGATGTGGTGGAACGCTTCGTGATGAAGGCTGCCGAAAACGGCATGGATATCTTCCTCACGTTTGACGGGCTCAACGATATCCGCAACTGCGAGGCAGGCGCAAAGGCCGCTTTGAAGGCGGGCAAGAAAGTGGAGGGCAACATCCAGTTTACCTCCAGCCCTGTGCACACAGTAGAGTCCTTTGTGAAGACCGCTAAGGAATATGTGGATATCGGAGCGACTGCCGTGCACCTGGAAGACATGGGCGGCATGATCGATCCCGTGACCGCAGGTAGGACCGTTGCGGCCGTAAAGGCGGCGGTGGATGTGCCCGTACATTACCATTCCCACTGCACCGGCGGCATGACGGAGATCACCTACTGGGAGGTTGCCAGAAACGGAGCGGATGTGCTCGATGTGGATGTTTCCAGCTTCGCGCTGGGGACAGGGCATCCTGCTGCAGAGAGCATCATTGCGGTGCTCGATAAAACGCCTCGGGCCACCGGACTTGATTACAACAGGCTGGCGTCAGTGGCGGCCTATTTGAAGACCGTCCGCGAAAAGTACAGCGAATTCGCGTCCAAACTAAAGGGGGCGGACATCAATGTGGTCCGCCACCAGATCCCGGGCGGCATGCGCTCGAACCTGGAGAACCAGCTCACGGCTATGAACGCCATCGAACGGCTCGATGAGGTGTTGGAGGAGGTGCCCCGGGTGAGGGCGGATATGGGGTATCCCCCCCTGGGCACACCGTTCTCCCAGATGTGCGGCGCGCAGGCAGCAACCAATGTGCTGTGCGGAAAGCGGTATATGATGATCTCCCGGGAGATCAAAGCATATGTACGCGGCGAATACGGCCGTGCACCGGGACCTGTTTCCGAGGAGCTGAAGAGCAAGGTGCTCACAAACGGTGAAGAGCCGCTGACCTGCCGGCCGGCGGATCTGATACCGCCCGCCTACGATACTTTCGCTGCTGAGATAGGCGACTTGGCCCGAAACGAGGAGGATGTGCTCACCTATGCCATGTTCCCCGCACACGGAAGAAGGTTCCTTGAAAGCAAATACTCCAGTTAAGAGCGTCCATGTTCATACGCCATCAGCACTTTTAGAAATGCGTTTACCTGCGGCAGCTCGCCATAAGCGGCGTGATAGAGCGCATAAGTGGAGCGGAGAAAAGGTGTTCCATCTGAAAAATACAACGGTTTCACGATGCCCTTAAAGCTGTCAAGGCAGATTTTCGGCAATACGCACCAGCCTATACCGCATTCGGCCATGGCCTTGCAGCTGTTGATATCATCCACGATGATTTTTTCCGGTAGATTTGAGAGCCCGTTCTCTGTTGCCCAGCGTCCCATCTGATCTACCACCGCTCTGTCGGTAAGATGTCCAATGTATGTATACTCCTGTAAGGGCCTGTCCTCGTTTTCGTGGCTGTAAATCAGGCACATGGGCTCTTTTGAAAGGAGCAGTTTGCCGTCCGGCCAGTTGTACTCGCCGCGGAGGATAACTACGCGATCCTCCTGATTGCGCAGCTGTTCGAAAATGTTGCGGCTTTTGCCTGCATGCACACTGACATCCACCTGCGGATACTTTTCTATGTATTGCTTCAATACATAGGGGAGACGGAACTGGGAATAATTGAGCGAGGCAAACACATGAAGGGAACCGGAGATCTCGTTGCGGCTGAGGCTTGCTACACCTTCTATGGAGCGGCGAGCGCCAACAATGCTTCTGCAGTGAGGGATAAGCGCTTCTCCGGCGGCGGTGAAGAATACGCCCTTCTTGCTGCGAAGAAGCAGCTCGCATTTGAGCTCCTGCTCTATCCGCTGTATACGCTTGGTCAGCGCGGGCTGGGAGATAAAATGCAGCCGGGCAGTCTTGGTTATATTTCTGGTCTCAAACAGATCCAGAAGCAACTGGTAATCAAGATCATCCATACGCTACCTCTAACTATTGGTTATTGTTGATTGATTTTATCATGATTATTCGCCATAAGCAATGGCAGAAAGGAATGCAAATGTATATGAAAAAATACCCTTGCGTGTATATGCGCGGCGGTACCAGCAAAGCAGTCATCTTCCACAAAAAGGATCTGCCTGCGGATGAGAGCAAGTGGGATGAAATCTTCTTAAAGGTGATGGGCACGCCCGATGTAAAGCAAATCGACGGCATGGGCGGCACGGTCTCCTCCACGAGCAAGATCGCCATCATCAATCCCTCCGATCGTCCTGACGCAGACGTGGACTACACTTTCCGCCAGGTGGACATCGTCATACCCAACGTGGATAAAAAGGCGAACTGCGGCAATATCTCCTCCGCAGTGGGCCCTTTCGCTATTGACGAGGGTCTTGTGGCGGCCGTGGAGCCCATCACCGTGGTGCGCGTGTATAATACGAACACCAAAAAGCTGATCGAAGAGCATGTGCGCGTCAAGGATGGCAAGGCGATGGTGGACGGTGATGCCGTCATCCGGGGCGTCCCCGGTACCGGTTCTCCGATCGATATGTTCTTCCTCAACCCTGCAGGCGCGGGCACGGGCAAGCTGTTGCCCACCGGCAAGGCGAAGGAAACGCTGGATGTGCCCGGGTATGGCCCGATCGAGGTCTCCATCGTGGACTGCTCCAACACCATTGTGTTCATCCGGGCGAAGGATCTTGGCATCAAGGGCACAGAGCTGGTGGAGCTCAATAACAACAAGGATGTGATGGATCATATAGAGCGCATCCGCTGCCTCGCTGCCCAGAAGTGCGGGTTCGTGGAGCATTGGGAGGACGCACGCACCAAGTCCACCTCGCTTCCCAAGGTATCCATAATCAGCGAGCCCCAGGACTTCATCGATATGGAGGGTGAGCTGGCTCCTGCCGACACCATGGATATCTGCGTACGCGCCATTTCCGTAGGCTCCGTGCATAAGGCCTATCCCATCACCGTAACGGTGGGCACTGGCGCCGCGACAAGGATGGAAGGTACCATCGTGAACGAGCTTGTGAAACCTAACCCCGATAACCCCATCGTCCGGCTCGGTCATGCAAGCGGCGTGACCCCTGTCAATGTGGTCATGGAGAACGGGGTGCCGGTCAAGGGCGGCGTGTTGCGTACCGCCCGTCGCATCATGGACGGATATGTGTATATAAGGGAGTGAAGATATGATTCGGTTATATGATGAGCCCGTCTATGTGAAGAACGGGCGTGAGATCCTGCCTGCCCAGCAGGTTGCCTTCACCGAAGCGGAGGCACGCCGCCAAACGCTGACCTACGGCATCCTGTCTGCTCATAACAGCGCTCCGGACGGAAAGGAGCTTTCCATCCGATTCGATACCCTCGGCGTATACGATAATACCTATGTGGGCATCCTCCAATCGGCGAGAGCAAGCGGGCTAAGATCCTTCCCCGTCCCCACTGTTTTTACCAACTGCCACAACTGCCTCAACGCCGTGGGCGGCACGATCAACGAGGATGTGCACCGGTACGCGGAGACGGCGTGCGTAAAATACGGCGGCATCTATGTACCGGCGCATCAGGCGGTCATCCACCAATATATGCGGGAGATGATAGTTAAGTCCGGCAGCATGAATCTGGTTTCCGACAGCCATACGCGGTATGGTACGCAGGGCTCCCTCTCCATTGGTGAGGGCGGTCCGGAGCTGGTGAAAGCCATGCTCGGCAGACCATATAGCCTCAAATACCCTAAGGTAGTCGGCATCTTGCTCAAGGGCAAGCCCGTACCCTACGTGGGACCCATGGATATTGCGCTCACGCTGATCGGCAAGGTGTTCCCGGGCGGATTCGTAAAGAACTGCGTACTGGAATTCTTCGGCTCCGGGCTTAAGAACCTCTCCATGGATACGCGCAACGGCATCGATACCATGACGACGGAGTCCACCTGCCTTTCCACGGTTTGGGAAACGGACGAAAAAACGGAGGAATACTTCGCCATCCACGGGCGCGCTGCCGATTTCAAGCGCATGACGCCTGGCACCTGCGCGCTCTATGATAAGCTCGTGGAGATTGACCTCGATACTGTGGTGCCCATGATCGCGCTGCCGTTCCATCCGAGCAACGCCTATCCGCTTGCCGAGATCATCGCCGATCCCGACATGGCGATGGAGATAGTGGATAAGAACGCCGAGAAGACCTTTGAGAACAATAAGAATATCCATTTCTCCCTGAAGAGCCGCATAAAGAACGGAAAGCTGACAGTGAATCAGGGCGTCATTGCCGGCTGCTGTGCGGGCTCGTTTGAGAACATATTCACCGTGAGCAGGATGGCGGAATATATGGACCGCGGCTTGGGTATGTTCGGCTTCAACATTTATCCGGCCAGCCAGCCAATTTACTATGAGCTGAATCGTATCGGCGCTGTGAATACGCTCATGCAATACGGTGTGAGAATGAAGACCGCATTCTGCGGACCTTGCTTCGGCGCGGGCGATACGCCGGCGAACAATGACTTCTCCATCCGTCACTCCACACGCAACTTCCCGAACCGCGAGGGCTCTAACCCTGCCATGAATCAGGTTGCTTCCGTAGCGCTCATGGATGCGCGTTCTGTCGCGGCGACGGCCTTTTCCGGTGGCGTGCTTACCAGCGCGGAAAGCGTATGGCAGGATGTGACCGTGCCCAGCTATCACTTTAACGCAAAAATCTATGAGAACTGTGTGTATGACGGTCGGAATAAGCCGGATGAAAACGAAGAACTTGTGACCGGCCCCGACATTAAGGATTGGCCTGAAATGCCTGCACTAACGGAGAACCTGCTTTTGAAGGTCGCTTCCGTGATCCGCGATGAGGTTACGACCACCGATGAGCTTATCCCCTCCGGAGAAACTGCCTCTTACCGTTCTAATCCCGAGAAGATATCCTCTTTCACACTCATTCGTAAGGATCCTGCATATGTGGGTAAAGCCAAGGCGGTGCGTGAGTTTGAATACGCCCGTATGAAGAGTGACACATCGGCCATTCCCTTCTATGCGCCTTTACAGGTGCTCGGCATCGATGTCACCTCTCATGAGCTACTTCAGTCAACCGGTATAGGCTCTGTACTATATTGCAAGCGCCCGGGCGATGGTTCCGCACGTGAATATGCCGCCTCCTGCCAGAAGGTGCTCGGCGGTCTTGCCAACATCTGCATTGAGTATGCGACCAAGCGTTACCGTTCCAACTGCGTGAACTGGGGCATACTGCCCTTTACCTGTCCGGAAATGGAGATCAATTTGGAGCCCGATGAATATGTGTATCTACCGGCCATCCGCGAAGCGGTGAAAGAGATGCGCGAAGATTATACTGCGACTGTTATCGGTAAAGATGGGAAAATGCGCGACCTTCCTCTAAAATTAAAACTGTTCTCGGAAGAAGAACGTGATATACTGCTTTCAGGCAGTCTTATAAACTATTACAAATAGCTTCATTGTTCCTCCTTTCTTTCTACACGGCTGCTCCTGACCTGGAGCAGCCGTATATCCGTTTTTTCGGGAGATGAAAAATGGAAAGAAAAAACCAAACAGATTATTCAAAAGGAAAAATATCCTACAATGTGCTCCGGCTTGCACTACCTATGATGGTGGCAGAGCTCGTGCATATCCTGTACAATCTTGTAGACAGGATGTATATAGGACATATGGAGAACGGCACGGTAGCGCTTACAGGCATAGGACTTGTTCTCCCGCTGATCACCGCCACAGCTGCGTTTGCAAATATCGGCACCACAGGCGGATCGCCGCTTTCTGCCATAGCGCTGGGAGCGGGAAAAAGGGAAGAAGCGCAGTCAATTCAGGAAACCGCCTTTACCCTGCTGATTCTGGTGGGCATGATCCTTACGGTGGTATTTGCAATATTTAAAAAGTCTCTTATCCTGCTGCTCGGCGGCACGCAGGAAACGCTTCCCGCTGCTTTAACATATTTTGATATCTATCTGTG
>JAEEGL011335414.1_pt1 | contig 11668 bp, 11 predicted proteins | sample 9134231 | NCBI WGS metagenome assembly JAEEGL01 (sample SAMN16246548, study PRJNA631951) | gut metagenome | biome: gut microbiome; feature: rumen; material: fiber-attached | host: Bos | place: Iran: Karaj | collected 2018-10 | reverse complement strand
TCGTTGTGTTTGTTGTAGGCATAAAAACCACCTACGCCCACGCCTGCGCCAGCAACTAGCGCAATCACGATAGGAATAAATTCCATACTCTCCCTCTCTGTTTTCTAAAATTTGATGATTAAAATCGTTGATAAAATCAGAAATCCCCCTACTTCGATTTTAACACAGTGATTATTTCTTTGGTGGCGTAATATTGGCTGGACGGCCATATTCTGGCAAAATAATGTCGACTTTTTCGCCACGGTGGTTATAAAGCGGAATTTTGAGTTCATTTGCCAACGTATTTACGACGACTGCGCCGATTCTAAGGCCAGTAAAGCTGCCTGGACCGGACATGAATGCAATCTCCGTTAAGTCCTGCCAGTCTTTACCGTTTTCTTGCAGTTTATCGTGAATGAATTTAAGCAAATCACGCGCGAGGGTTCGGCCAGAATCCCATTTGTATTCATGGTCGTCTAGTTTTAGAATCGTCGTGCTTGACGAAGTGTCTAGATAGAGCTTCATTTTTCGGTTAATTCTCGCGTGTTTTCATCGATGTATTTGATTTCGATGATTTTGCGTTCGGTTGGTAAAATATTTTGAACTGTATTTCCCCACTCAATAATCGTGATTGTGTTTGAATCAGCGATTGATTCTGCTAAATCTTCCGACATGATGCCAGGATCGCCCAGACGATAGAAATCATAATGGACGAGGCGATATTTTTGGCCCTGGTATTCCTTGGAAATGGTGAATGAAGGCGAAGTAACATCCTCTTTGATGCCGAGGCCTTTTGCAATGCCACGCACAAGCGTGGTTTTGCCGGCGCCGACGTCGCCGAGGAGTTCCAAAACGCTCGGTGCTTTTAGCGATTCGCCGAGTTTTTTGCCATATTCTAGCATTTCCGTTTCGGAATGAATTAACATGAATATATTTTACCATATTCTCTGGATTTTTCCAGGGTATAACGCGGACGAAAATCGTATTTCGTGCGGCGTTTTAGCCAGATAAAAATGATAATGACGGGGATGTAGACTAGGAATATGCGCGGGTCGTTTACGGGCAAGTCAAAAACCGCCCAGGAGTTTTGGGAGAAGGCTGAGATTATGAATAAGTTGAAATCAATGAGCGGCTTAGCGAGGAATGCAACGGGCGGAATTATCGCACCGAGCGTCGTGAGTAGCATAATGATTGGAATTGTTGGCGAAGTGATTAATATGGCCAAAATTCCAACTAATGAGACTGCGCCAAAATTATAAATACTAATTGGTAAACAACACATTTGCGCCGAGATTGATGCAATAATGCTGGATGCAATGTATCCGGGTTTACGTTTTTTGCCGTAAAGAAACTGCATAAGAACTGGCGCAATGAAAATGATACCGGCATATGATGCGAATGATAATTGCCATGCAACGCTAAACATTTGTCTAGGCGCCGAGATAAGTGAAATAGCGGCGACGTAAATCAACAATCGTACTGGATGAAATTTACGACCGAAATACCAAGCGAAGAGCGACAACAATGTCATTAAACTTGCGCGCATCATACTCGCGCTCATGCCAGAAATGGAAACAAAGAACAATACAATAACTGACGAGCCAATAATGATTGCCGCTCGTGATACTTTACGAAATATACGTTTTACTAATTCGACGATTAGCCCCAAGTGGTAACCGGAAACTACGACCATGTGCGACAAACCAACGATGCGAATGGCAGCCTGAAGCTCTTCGGACATGCCGCTTTTCTCGCCGACTAAGTAGCCAAGGGCGAGCGCGGATTCCTGTTCATCAAAAAGCTGGCCAATGCGATTCGAAAAAGCGCGGCGAATGATTTGTGAAAAATCGGGCGGATTCGACTTCTCTACCGAAATAATAGTTGGGCGTCATATGAAGCCTGCATAGTCACCAAAGCCAACTTGAAGTTTGCCACGTAAAGTAATGCGATCCGAACGAGCGTAAGATTGCTCGTCGGCCAACATGACATACACTTGACAATCGTTAATACTTATGCTATTATTAAGGAGTAGGTTCCCCAGTTGGAACCGGCTTTGGTGGTTTTTGTTCACGGAATCCGATTCTAAAACGCCAGAGATAATGATGTCCTTGTCGTAATATGCGCCAAGGCTTTTTTGATTATCGAGTCATGCGGACGCACGCATAAAGCCGAATAATAATCCTAGTAAAAAACCGAGACAGACAGTAAGCGGAACGAATGAAATATGAGTGCGTTTTTTCATGGAATTATTTTCGCGAATAATCCGACGGTCAACAAGCGTAAGTACGATGTTTTTGGCGACGCGTGGTATAATTTATTAGATGAAAATTCAAAAGCCAAAAATGCATCTTACCGAAAAGACGCGATATTACTTATTCGTGCTGCTGTTTTTGGCGGTCGCCGCAATTCTTTTGACGTGGTTCTTAGAATATCGTTACTACATTCACGATGTTGGTCGCACTTGGGATTTTGCAATCGGTAGTCCACTGCCCTTTTTCTATAACTGCTTCTTAATGTGGCTAGCCTTACTGTTCTTATGGGCGATTTTCGAAAAACCAGGCACAGCCACGGGCGCAATGTGGATCTTTATCATTATTCTGACCTATGTTCATATTCAGAAATATAATTCACGTGGCTACCCGCTCTTGCCAGAAGATTTTCAGTTAGCAAGTCAGGCGTCATCATTAACGAAATTCGTTAGCATTGCATCAATCGTACGTATGGTCATTGTGATACTACTTGTCATCGGTTTGACGGTTCTATTTAACCGCATGCTCGCGAAAAAACTACATCTGGATTATCGCAACCCAAGTCCGAGTTTCGCGAAACGTCATTTTTTAGTGACGCGCTTAGTAATCCTAGTGATTTCCGGGTTAAGCGTCTTTGCTGCGACCGACTTCGTACGCCACAATGACGGTAGTCGCTATCAAGACACATTCCTAGGATCGCATTTTACGGCCTGGAACCAGAACCGCAACTACAGCGACAACGGTTTTATTTTAGGTTTTCTATACAACTTACAGAAGCTAGATTTAACTGAGCCAGATAAATATAGCGAAGCAAAAATCGCCGATTTAAAGAGTGAATATGAAGCGATCGCGGATGAAAAGAATCAAGACCGCATTGCTGCGGAAGATGAGAATGTGAGCGTGGTAATTATTCTGAACGAATCATTCATCGATCCAGCCGTGCAATATGGCAACGTGTCATTTGAAGATTTCTACCCACATACTGGTGGCGACGTAACGCCAAACTTACATAAGATAATGAAAGAAAACCCATCCGGATATATGTATACTCTGGACTATGGTGGCGGTACTGCAAACATTGAGTTTGAAACTTTCACTTCATTAACGAATTACTGGATTAATTCAGTGCCGTATACGGCGTTGTTGCCAAAGTCGGGTGAGATTCCAAGCATTGCAAATACGTATAAGAAGCTCGGCTACGAAACCGTTGCTATTCATCCTTACAATGGCGGCATGTATAAACGCAATATTGCTCTTGCGAATGAAGGCTTCGATGAATTTATCACTGATATCGAAATGAAGTATCAAGAAAAAGAAGGCCAGTCTGAATATATTAACGACGAATCGGCCTACAAAGAAACGCTCGACGTGCTAAAAAGAAGCGACAAAAACCAGATTATTGGCTTAATTACGATGCAGAATCATACGCCATACCATTCGTGGATTTATGATGAGACTGATTTTGCGGTAACAAATGAAGAAATCAGTGAAGATCGTCAGGGCGAAATTGCTACCTATTATCAGTACTTACACAATTCAGATAAATACTTGGGAGATTTCATTGAGGAAGTTAAAAAACTCGACAAGAAAGTTATCATACTATTTTATGGCGACCACTCCGCTGGCTTGTTTGAGTTGACAAACGAAAATGACGACAAATCCGTACGTACGTTATCACGCTTAACGCCATACTTTATGTACGCAAACTTTGACGCGAATTATCAAACTCAGTACCTGCCAACGACTACGCCAAACTGCATGGTTAATACTTTATACAATAATTTGAACTGGAAGAAGGATCCACAATATTATCTCGTGGATGAAGTATGCAGCGTGGAACCGATTTTGACGGCAACATATGTCGAAGACCGCACGCTTAGCAACGCGGAATTAATGCACGACTACGAACTATTGACCTACGATTTACTCGGCGGCAAAAAATATTGGATGAGCAAATAGTTTAATTCTTTGGGAAGAGTGGAGTTTTTGGTGGCTCGATATTTTCGGTTTCAAAGACTTCAGCAATTTGTTTGGAAGTATCCGGCAGGAAGATGGCGAGATATTTATTGGCAACGAGTAAATCGCGAACAAGAGAGCTAAGGCAAGCTTTGGCTTTAGCTGGGTCTTCTTTAGCGAGCGCCCATGGCTTTTCTTCATCAATGCGCTTATTAAGGCCCTGAATATCTGACCAGATTAAGTCAAAGGCGACGTTGAATTCATAATTCTGCATTCTTTCATCAAATTCGCCATCGTGGTAGTCGCCAGCCGGTAATTCAAGACGGTCGATGCCGTTCTTTTTGCAGAGCGTAGCAAGACGTTGAACAAGGTTACCAAGGTCGTTAGCGAGCTCATTATAAGAAGCCTCATATTTTTCCCAAGTAAAGTCGGCATCGTCAGTCGTAGAGGCATGGCGCAAGAAATAATAGCGGAATGGCGTAAGACCATGTTTCTCGAGGATTTCTTCTGGCGCAATAACATTACCGATAGACTTAGACATTTTCTCACCATTGACGGTGATGAAACCGTGCGCAAGCAGGTTCTTTGGCAAAGGAAGTCCGAGGCCGAGCAACATAGTTGGCCAAATGCCAGCGTGAAAACGCAAAATATCTTTACCAACGATCTGCGTGTGAGCTGGCCAGAAGTCTGAAATATTTTTTTCTGGGTAGCCAAGAATCGTGATGTAGTTCGAAAGCGCGTCGATCCAGACGTACATGACCTGAGTATCATCGCCAGGAACTGGAATGCCCCATTCGACCTGCTCTTTTGGACGAGAAATTGAGACGTCCGGCATGTCTTTGAGAAGATTTAGGAACTCTTTGCGGCGGAAAGTTGGAGTAATCTTAAGCTCATCGGATTCAAGTGCCTCGCGGATACGTTCCTTAAAATCGGAAATACGGAGATAATAATTTTCTTCACTAAGTTTAATATACGGCTTTTTATGGTCTGGGCAAATGCCGCCGTTCTCTTCGTATTCTTTATCAGTAATGAAGCCTTCGCAGCCTTCGCAATACCATCCTTCGTAACTGCCTTTATAAATATGATCGGAAAGCTTTTCCCAAATGGCTTGGCAACGGCGCATATGATCTTCGTCGGTCGTGCGAACAAAGTCGGTATACTCTACGCCGAGAGATTTAATGAAATCTTGGAACTTTTGCGAGTTTTGATCAACAAAATCCTGAACAGGAATGCCCTGCTCCGCAGCTTTTTTGAAAATTTTATTTCCGTGCTCGTCGGTGCCGGCCTGGAAGCGAACATTAATCCCGCGCGACATCATATATCGACGGAGAGTGTCCGCAAGAAGATAATCCATAGCATGGCCAAGGTGCGGGTTACCGTTGACGTATGGAATAGCTGTAGTGATATATGATTCTTTCATGAATCATATTTTAACATCTTTTCAGAGATGAGGCGAGTCTAACTAGCCGTTAAGAGTAACAATCAAAACAACTGCAACGAGAATAATAATTACGGCAACAACAATACCAATAATGGCGAAATTACTGTGAAGGATAGCATTAAAATCGATATGGATTTTAATATCTTTTTTCATACCCTTCTTCTCTTCGCCATCTTTGGCGTCGCCATCTTTCTTGGCTTCACCTTCGGCTGGAGTAGCGCCTTCGGCTGGAGCTTCAGCGGCAGCGGTGCTTTCAAAAGAAGCAAGTGGATCTGCATTAAGGGCATCGTAATTTGGTTCTGGAGCTTTAGCCTCTTCTTCTGCGGCAGCGGCTGGAGCTTCGTCGACAATGTCGCCGTCTACGAAAGCGGCCTCAGCGGCAGCCGGTTTCTCTTCGGCGGCAGGGGCGGCTGGAGCAGTAGCTGGAGTTTCTGGAAGTTCAGTTGGAGTGGATGGAGTAGCGACAGGAGCTGGAGCGGCCGGGGCACTTGGGGCGGCTTCAGAGTTCGCTAAGTTCATGCTTGGATCCTTGGCTTGTTGAGCAGCGAGACCAGCATCAGTAGTTGGAGTGTTGTCTAGACTGATGTCATTGACATCAAAAGTCTGTTGTGGAGCGTTTGCGGCTTCATCTGCAGAGGCGGCAATAGCCTCATTAATCGCGGAAAGGTCCATGCCTTCTGGCGCCTTAACGCCTGCGGCGCTATCCGTATTTAAGTTTGTTGAATTCGGCGCTGAAGTGCCACCCGCTGGATCCATGACTGTTCTCCATTAAAAATATTAGTACTTGTGATTATAGCTTAACGCTTATGAATATTTTTTTCAAGTGCGCACCAGTTTTCGATACTTAAATCTGCTGGTCGGGCATTTTCGGAGATGCCATTGACCTGGAAATACCCGAGGATTTCTTCGCGTGGGAGCTGAAGCCCCATCGCGAGATTGCTGAGAAGTTTTTTACGTGGCGCAATAAAACCGAGCTTAATGAGAGAGATGGTAGATTCAGATGCGCGCGGAGTTGCGAGTGGCTCAAGAATAACTACCTGACTGTCAACTTTTGGCGGCGGGGTGAAGAATTCGCGCTTAACAACTGGACCGAGAGAAACATCGGCGTAAATCTGAGCGGAGAGACCAAGAATTGAGTAATCGCCCTGCTCCGCAGCGAGACGCTCGGCAACTTCTTTTTGGACGAGAAAAACGATTTTAGCCGGTTTATGTTTAGCGTGAAGGAACTTCTGGATAATTGGCGAGGTGATGTAATACGGAATATTCCCCGCTACGACATATTTTTCTGGAAGATTTAACTCGGCAAGATCGAGAGTAAGGATATCTTTATTGATTACAGTAAGGTTCTTGCCTGGGAATGATTTCGGAAGATTCGTGGCCAAACGCTCGTCTAGCTCGACAGCAGTAACCTTATCAAAGAACTGGAATAGCGCAGAAGTTAGCGTGCCTAGGCCAGGGCCAATTTCGAGCACTTCAGAAACGCCATCCGTACTAGCAATATCGGCGATATCAATGAGCGTATCGCGATCTTTAAGCCAGTTTTGTCCAAGAGATTTCTTATTTTGCAATGCCATATTACCACCACTTATGTTTAACCCAGAATTCGTATGCGGCAGCCCAGCTACCATAACGGCCGATGGCATAGCTATTGCACCAGCGGAGCTGAGTAATTGGATTCGTTTGCCAGTCATTACCAGCGGAAGCCATCTTGCTTCCCGGAAGAGCTTGGCAAATGCCATAAGCACCGCTGTGACGGTTCTGCGCGATTGGGTTCCAATGCGCCTCATGATCGAGAATGAAGTTAACGTAGCCATAGTCGCTTGGTGCGATACCGACGGCAGCCATCCAATCTTGATGTGTGCCTGGAGGTAGATTTACTTTCATGCCAACTGTGACGTATTGAGTTTCTGGATATTGGGTAATAACGTTCGATACAAAGACACGAGATAGCTCATGACCATCTTTCATTTCGACTTCATAAGTCGCAACGCGTTTGCCTGGCTTACCGGCTTTAGTGACAGTGCGAACTCCGTAATCAATCGAGAAATCATAGGTAATCGATTCGCTAAACATAATATCTTCTTCGACCGAGATAGTTTGTTTGCCTTGGCGATAGACCGTAAAAGCAATACCGTCAGTTATCTTGGTGTCGAGCGGAACAGAGACCCAGTTCTCTTTGATATTCGTGCTGATATTTTGCATGTCTAAGAATTCTTTAACAGTTTTCGCCTGAGTGCGAATTTGGGTTGGTTGGCCAAAGAAATTGAGATTAACGACTTTAGCGCGAACGACGGTATAGGAAGTGTTCATGCCACTTTCGAGGATATTGTTATTTGTTGTAATTTCTACAACATCTGCTTCTAGGAGTACAACGCCAGCATCTTTGGCGACTTCTTCGGGAGCCGTCGAGGCGGTTTTAATGTACTTTTTCGAGTATCCATCAACCACTAATGCTTCGCGGGCGCGATAAATATTGATATTAAAATTATCTTCGTTGATTTCTTCGTCAAGTCCTGGCTCGACGATGTCATATTTACTAGTTTTGATTTCCGCGCGCTCAAGAGCTTCAGCAACTGTTTTAGCGCTGCTGCGAATCGTGATAGTTTTACCGTTCTCATGAATTGAAACATGATAATCTGAACGCTCACTGGCGGCAGATTCACTTGGCGAAATTGAGCTAGCAAAAATAGTTTGCCTTTTTAGGAAGATTGCAAAAAGAAGGCAAACAATAATAGCACCGAGGATGAATATTGAGAGATTTACTCTCGTCCTAGGTATTCTCATGCACTTAAATTTTAACATATTTCAATCTGGAAGTAATACTTGTTAATCTTTAGGAAGTGGTTTTTATCGAGTGAGTATCTCTTGCCTGGCGCGAAAGTATAAATTGCATTAATGGCGCGGTTAAGTTGTGGGCGCGTAAGAGAAATCCCCTGCTGCCCTAAAATATAGCGCAAAAGCTCCCGTGAAACTGGGTCGTCTTGTCGGAACAGCTCACGCGAATGGTTAGCGTTAATGACGAGTTCGCTCAGCAATGTGTCAATTTCGGTAGCGAGTTCTCGCTGACGAAATGCTAATTCGGCTATTTTTGCTTTATCGGATTCGGGAACCGTCTGAAGCTTAAAGCGTACCCGATTGCGCAAATAAGAATCATCGGAATTTGTTTGATCTTCGCGAAACGACAAATCGTGTTCTGCGGCATATTGATAGATATCTTTTTTTGACATTTGAATGAGCGGACGAACGATATCTGGATTATGTAACGGAGCTAAACCGCGCCAGCCAGTACCACGTAAATAGTTGATAATGACAGTTTCGACGAGATCGTCGCGATGATGAGCAGTATAAATCTGGCCGTTCTGTTCTTTTGCAAGTGATTTAAGAAAATCATAGCGAGCAATACGTGCAGTTTCTTCTGAGCAATTCGCGCCAAGTTTGGCGTGCTTTGCGAAAAACGGTAAACCGTACAAAGCAGCTAACCATTCAACGAACGCGCAGTCTTCATTGGAATTTGGGCGAATACCGTGATTAAAATGCGCAACAATCACATCGGGATCATTTCGCAGCATATGAAGCATAACAACCGAATCAATTCCACCAGATACAGCCAAGACTTTTTTCATGTGCTACAATTGTAGCAGTAATAGGAGTGGAAATAAAATGCTTGTGATTGGATCGACGATGATAAAAAACTCAGTTTTGAGTTTGCATGTTGGTGGTCCAATTGGCCAAACTTCTTCCGCTATTATTGATCCAGAAAATCTGAACATTCTTGGCTATACAGTCGAAGGTCCTGTGGTTAGAAATAACTCGGAGAGCGGCGATATTCTAGATGTAAATGACGTGCGCGAGTTGGGCGCAGAAGGGTTAATTATTAATTCCGCCGATGTGCTCGTAAAACGCGAAGACGTAATTCGTATCGACGAAGTGATGGATTTAAATTTTAACTTAATCGGTCTCAAAGTCGTAACTAAAGACGGCAAGAAAATAGGCAAAGTCGTTGATTATACGTTCGATTCAAATAGCTTTATGATTTACCAATTAATCGTACATCGTCCAGTAGGTTTTGCAGCGTTTAATGATCCGCAACTCACGATTAACCGCTCCCAAATTGTCGAAATCGACGATTATAAAGTCACAATTAAGCACGATAAAGAGCAAGTCAAAGTCGTCGAGAAGAAAAAGAAAGTCGAAAAAGAAGATTTCGTCCCGAACTTTACTAATCCATTCCGCAAACCGTCCTACGCGCCAGATGAAGCATCAGCCGAAAGCGCATCAAGAACATCTGAATAATTAAAACCAGCGCGAAGTAAATATTGAATTAGTTTTTGGTCGTCCTGATATTTATGACGTTTTTTAGCGATGATTTTTGCGAGTTCATCATCGTCACTACGCGAGGTTTCATCAAAAACTTGGTCGATAATTTTGCTATCGATGCCTTTTTGCATTAGTTCAAGACGCAGCTTTTTGATACTAGTACCCTTGCTAATGTTGCGGTTCTCTGCCCAGAGCTTTGCAAAACGATAATCGTCGATATAGCCGCGCTCTTCGAGACGCGCAAAAACTAGAGGAATAAGCGAGGCATCATAGCCCTGCTTTTCCCTAGTTTCATATTCGCCAGTGCGGCGATTTTTTACACGAATTTTACGATTTAAAGTCTTTTTCTTGAGATAGTCACGGATTTCTTTACTAGAACGCGGGCGCAGGAGCGTATACTCGAGCGCACGCGTATAAAACTTGCCAAATTCAGAAGCTTGTTTAATATTAACGTATTCTTCTTCGGACAGTTCTTTGCCCACTTTAAGACGTAAATCAACTACTTGGGAGATATCAAGTGAACAGAAAAACTTATCATCGATGTAAATATTTACGCGATTTTTATCTTTAACAGCTTCTTTAATATCCGTAATCCGACGGGCCGACTTTTTATTCGTCGGCTCGTCATCGAATATCGTAATCGTTTCTAGCATTAATCTTCGTCGGTGGTTTTCGCAGCTTCGCGAACTTTGGTTTCAATTTCGGCCATTAATTCTGGCTTTTCTTTGAAGAGGCGCTTAACGGCTTCACGGCCCTGGCCAATAGTTTCGCCATTGTACTTAAAGAAGGCGCCAGATTTCTCAATGATACCGTACTGAACACCAAGGTCGAGTACGTCGCCAGTCTTGCTGATGCCTTCGTTGTACATGATGTCGAACTCGGCCGTACGGAATGGCGCAGCAATCTTGTTCTTCACGACTTTAATCTTAGTTCTGTTGCCGGAAATATCCTCGCCATCTTTGATTTGGCCAATGCGGCGAATATCAATACGAACAGATGCATAGAACTTAAGAGCGTTACCACCGGTTGTAGTTTCTGGGTTGCCGAACATAACGCCAATCTTCATACGAATCTGGTTAATGAAGATGACGGTAGCTTTCGTCTTACTGACGATACCGGTAAGCTTGCGCATAGCCTGAGACATCAAACGAGCCTGAAGACCCATCTGAGCGTCGCCCATGTCACCATCGATTTCAGCCTGCGGAACGAGCGCAGCGACAGAGTCGACTACGATAAGGTCGACAGCGCCGGAGCGAACGAGCGTTTCGCAGATTTCGAGAGCTTGCTCACCGTTATCTGGCTGAGAAATCAACAAATTCGAAGTGTCGACGCCGATTTTGCGAGCATAGGATGGATCGAGTGCATGCTCGGCATCAATAAATGCAGCTTGGCCACCTTGCTTCTGAATTTCAGAAATGGCATGGAGCGCCAAAGTAGTTTTACCAGACGATTCTGGACCATAGATTTCGATAATGCGGCCTTTTGGATAACCGCCACCAAGCGCTAAATCGAGCGCCAAAGAACCTGACGAAAATAGCTCGACATCAATCTTGGACTGCTCGCCCAATTTCATGATGGAACCATCGCCGAACTGCTTAGTGATTTGCGACAAGGCAAGATTCAAGGCCTGCTTTTTGCCATCGTCTTTGGCAGCATCCTTCTTCTCTGTCGCGCCCACCGCTTCCTGACTTTTCTTAGCCACTTGATACCTCCTTGTTATACTAAT
>JAEEGL011159659.1_pt1 | contig 11668 bp, 11 predicted proteins | sample 9134231 | NCBI WGS metagenome assembly JAEEGL01 (sample SAMN16246548, study PRJNA631951) | gut metagenome | biome: gut microbiome; feature: rumen; material: fiber-attached | host: Bos | place: Iran: Karaj | collected 2018-10 | reverse complement strand
GCAAGGGCTGTCCTGGTGAGCGTGTACTGGTGAAGATACCAGACTTCCCCATCAAACGGCAGTGGATGCCACGCCGTGTGGCCGAGAAGAACCGCGAGCTGAAGAAGATCATCAAGAAGGGCAGCATCGAGAAGTACATCAAGGAGGAACTACAGTGGGAGTACAACGAGGAGCATATCATGGACGTCATCTACATGATATGCTGCATCCGTGCGGAGGAAGACCCAGCTTTCGCGTTCATCACCTTCTATAAGATACAGGATAAGATGTCGGGCCAGATGCGCCCGTTCTCTCTTAACTATCCGCAGCGCCTTGCGCTGGTGGAGCTGGAGAAGATGCGCGAGGCGAGGGAGCCTATACGTCTTATCATCCTGAAAGCCCGTCAGTGGGGTGGCTCCACATTGTCGGAGGGCTACGAGAAATGGATGCAGGACTTCCGTCACCCCTACGGCTGGAACATCGTCATCCTTGCCCACGTTCAGGATGCCACGAAGCGTATCAAGGCCATGTTTACCAAGATGCTTGACTTCCAGCCGGGCTGGTCGCTGGGCGTGAAGGGACGGAGGCTGAAACTATCCAGCTATGAGGGCAGCAAGAATGACTTCATCGTTACCGACAAGAAGGGAGAGGAGGTAGGAAGCCGCGTAATAAGCGTCGGCTCATACGAGCGTTACGACTCCCTGCGAAGCGCCGACCTGAAGTGTGCGCACTTCTCCGAGGTGGCCTACTGGAAGAAGACACAGGAGAAGGAGCCGGAGGAGGTGCTTTCAAGTATCGACGGCGGTATTCCGAGCATTGCCGACACCGTTGAAATCATGGAATCGTCAGGACGCAGTGCCGCAGGCTTCTTCCATGACATGTACCAGGAGGCAAAAGATCCCGATATTCCCAGCGCATGGAGGGCTATCTTTATTGCCTTCTTCCAGATCGAGAACGACCGCAAGGAGCTTGATACGAAGTGGGGCAACATCTGGAGTGACAAGATACCTTGGAGGAAGGTGGAGCAGGACAAGGGCTATGTTAAGCTGTGCTTGGAGTTTGCCTTGTGGCTGTGGGAGAACAGGAAGAGCAAGCAGTGTCCCGAGGGCTTCCGCGAGACCGGCGAGTTCTTCTGGTCTCTTTGGGAGAAGGGCGCGAGCTTCGAGGCCATCAACTGGTACAGGTACAGGCGCAATGCCGTGCGCAGCCATACCTATATAGCCACCGAGGCCCCCAGTGATGACGTAGAGGCCTTCCGCATGAGCGGCAAGCTCGTATTCGACATGTACCGCATCGAGGCACTGGAGCGTCACAAGAAGCAGGGCAAGCAGGAGCCTATCTTCATCGGCAACATCGTGAGCCGGACGGAGAAGGGCGAGGATGCCATCTATACCGCCAAGCTCGTTGAGACCGTAGGCGACGGCCAGGTGCTCAGGATATGGGCCATGCCTGACTGCCTGCAGGTGAGCGACCGCTATGTGGTGAGCGTCGATATCGGCGGCAGGAGCCAGACGAGCGACTTCACGGTGATGACGGTGATAGACCGCCTCGGCATGATGCGGGGCATGGGTGGCAAGCCGAAGGTGGTAGCTCGCTGGAGAGGCCACATACGTCATGACCTGCTGGCATGGAAGGCTGCGGCATTGGCGCATTTCTATAGGGATGCGGAACTGGTGATAGAGAGCAACACGGCTGACACGAAGAAGAACCTGATAGACACCGAGGGCGAGCACTCGCTGAGCATCATCGACGAGATAGCGGACTACTACGAAAACCTGTATATCCGCGAGACGAGGGTGGACGAGGTGACGCAGAAGGTGACGAACGTGTACGGCTTCCAGACGAACGTGCTGACGAAGCAGCTTGTGATAGACAACTACATAGCATACATCGACGACCAGCTGTACTACGAGCCGGATAAGCAGTGCTATGACGAATTGCGCATCTATGAGCGCCACGATGACGGCACGCTGGGCAACGTGGAGGGGCAGAACAATCACGACGATATCGTGATGTCAACGGGCATAGGGCTATATGTGAGCCAGAAGATGCCGCTGCCTGCATGGATCAAGAAGGGAAAGGGGAAAGGCAGTCACTATGAGATAGGGACGGAGGCAGATGTATAAGGAACCCTGCGGGGAAACCGCAGGGCACTGTTGGCTTGGTCAGGTGTCGTCGTCCCACTGGCCGAAGATGTCACGGAGGGCCTGGAAGTCTGACTCGTTGATGGAGTGGTCGACCTCTACGGGTTTGGGCACAATCATCTTGGAAAGCTCCGTTCGTATGTTTGCGAACCGTGCTTTCTGTCCCTTGTCGGTTGAGTTGGCGAGTTCGAGGAAGTATTTCCTGTATTGTTCCCGGGAGTCTCCGAGCAGCTGCTTGATGAATTCCTTTTCCTCATTACCGACCTTGTTCTGTGCTCCTGGTGGGCGACCTGGCTTTGGCATGATTTTTTCTTTCTGGGGCTTCTGAGTCTTCTGGGGCTTCTGGTGGATGATGGGACTGGGTTATGCGAGGGGTGTGTAGCCGCACCGCTGCTGCGTGCAACGGGCGTTGACGTGTACCGTGATGTCGTTGTCGGCTTCCTCCATCATCTCACGGCACATGGCCGTGTAGGGATCGTTAGGCAATGCCACTGCCATCAGCTGATACTCCACACCCTTGACGATGAGCTGGTGTACTGCGTCGCGTAGCGGCTCTATGTGGTGCAGTGACCAGTCGTGGGGCAAGGCAACATATATACTTTTCTCCAGCCAATCCTTAGTGTGGTTGTTGGCCACACGGTGGGCGAAGGGTGAGGGGATAGCGAGATAAGCCGTCAGCCGTGATACTGCCTGTGAAACGTAGCGGTCGATGTAGCGGTCGATGAGATAGCGGTTGGTGTCGTCGGTGGCGAGTGGTATCTTGCCGTCGGGAAAACCGCCGGCCGCTGTCCTCATCTTCTGTACTTGGCGGGTTTCTGCATCGATGTCGTGGTAGAATTCCTCTTTGAGGAGGATGATTTCTATGAGCTGTGCCGGCTTTTTGGCTGCGACAATGTCGCAGCATACGGGACAGGGGCGGTAGGGCTTTCCTTCATGTAGGTGGTGAGGGTAGGGCATATACTTACTTATTTAGGGTTGCGACAGTGTCGCAACATACGGGACAACTATTTTGTGACGCGCAGGGCGAAGCGTGCGAAGACGCGGTCGTCGTGCCGTGAGAACAGGGTGATGACGGACATTCCAGGCTTGGTGCCAAGCACCTGCCAGCGTCCTTGCTCGTCGAGGCACGGCATGCAGCATCCGTCATCTGCACGCACGATGATGTCATCAACAGGCTTGTTGCCAGATGTGCATGAAAGGACGTAGGTAATCTCGGTCACGTCACCGACAGCGATGATGTACGGGTACGACATGAGCGTGTCGACGGGCACTACATAGCCCGCTGGCGAACCAGCGGGAACGGTGGCCCGTCGGTCGATGACGGGGAAAGTGAGGGTGATGGTGTCCGGGAAGTTGTAGGACGGAGCCGACGGAGCCGTCTTGTTGAAGCACTGCGTGATGCCTGCAAGGTCTTCCTCCGCGAGCTTGGCATAGAATGCTGCCTTCTTGTCGTCTGACGTGGCCCACCAGAGATGAATCATGCGGTCTTCGACGTACTTCTGCGAGAGCCGTGCCAGTGTCTTGACATATCCCTTATTGAAGCGGTCGGACACACGGAGCGTTATTTCCACGCTGTCGTTGCTTTCCTCGGAAGAGACGAGGGGGTCATCGGTGGGTAAACCGCCTCCTACGAGGTATTCCGAGAACCACGTCTTCAGCATCTCGCACTGCGTGAAGAACCCACGGGCAAGCATACTCTCGTCGTACTGGTCATCGCCTGCCGACTCATGGTAGGCCACGGTGACGTTCTTCTGGTCAGCGGCCTTGTCGATGACTCCCGTCTTGAAGGTCTCGTTCTTTGCCGAGTTGACGGCGAGGGCCTTCAGGAGTGTTATCTTAATAACCTGTGCCATGTGATTATGCGTTGTTTGATGATACCGTTCCCGTCACGTCTACATAAGAAGAGGCAGAAGCTGCGGGAGCTGTCTTTGCCAGACAGAGACGGATCTGTGTCAGCGTGTCCTGGGCATATCCGAAGTAGTCCTTCGCCAGTGTTGGCTTGATGGACTGCCACCACATGTAATCCATCGTGTAGGTGATGTATTCCTCGGCGAACGAGGAAAGAGGCTGTGCCAGTCCGTTATTGTAACGGTCTGATACCACTACACTGATAGTTATGCTATCGCTGGCATCCGACAGCGTGTAGGTGATGGAACCACTTTCAGAGTCCACGAACTCGTTCATGGCCGCAGCGAAGCGTGCCAGTCCAGAGCGCAGGAACCGTATCAGCTTCCTTTCCTGATATGACTCGTCGCCTGCCTGCTCGTTGTAGGCCAGTGCGGCATTCTTCACGGGGTCGGCAGACTTGTCGACCTGTCCTGACTGAAACGTGTCAGCCTTTACGGCCTCCAGGATGAGGCTTTTTTTGAGCGATAGTGTGATTGTCTTTGACATAAGCGTTGATTTTTTCTCTCGCCGGGGAAACCGGCGAGCACTGTTTTTAACTGTTGGGATTGGGGGTTATTGTCGTCGTTGGTGCCAATGGGCTTTCTGACGAAGCCGTAGGCGGTTTCTTCTCATGGATGAGCATTCTCAGTGCCGACAGTTGGCGAGTGGTGTCAGCGAGGTATTTTTCCGAGATACGCGGAGCTGATATAGTGAACCACGAATAGAGTGCGTATGATATGCAGTAGTTGAAGAGCGACTGGCGTACTGACAGTTCAAGGCCACTGTTCCAGTTGTCAGGAGTTGTTACCGTCAGCTGTATGCCCTCCGTCGTGTTTCCTGCCAGACGCTGGAGTGTGCCGTACAGCCATTGGTAGGGCACATTGTCGGGGTCATAGTATACGGTCGTGGCGTCCAAAGTCACTTCCGAGAACGAGCAGCTACGCGCAGAGACGTATAGGGAAACACCGTCGTAGAGGTATATGCCTGGTGTAGAAACTACCGCTTCGCCGGCATCATGCTGTACGTTGAAGAAGGTGATGACTGCTGCCCCAGCTTTCTCCTCGTCCGTAAGCTCTGCTACCTGTTCTTCTGTGAGTTGTGTCAAGTCTGTGCCGTCCCATTGGTAGTAGTTGTCATTGTGGATGGCCAGCAATCCTCCTGCCGGCGCGCTTGCCACTCCGTATGGGAAGGAGAGAGAGGCCTGATAGAGCTTATGGGAACTGCAGTTATAGAGGTACTGGCCGTCGACAGTCACCTGATCAGCGAAAGACGATGCAGGCAGAATCGTCCAGAAGGATATATATACGGTATCGTTGAATCCTGAATGATTCTGCACCTCAGCAGTGATGAACTTGTTGAGTTCTGCACACAGTTCCGTGAAGGCATTGACAAAGAAGTCGCTGATGATTTCACGTTCCCGTGTGCCTAACGTGATGTCACGGAACAGCAGGTTACCCTTGTCATCAATGCTTCGCTTGCCGATGATGGAGAGCGAACGGGCGACCTTGTCGTAGAGTGTGCTGAAATTAAGAATTACTTCCATATATCATGCTGTTTATTCTCGCTGGGGAAACCAGCGAGCACTGGTTATGCTGTCTGTCTGTAAGGCGTGAGGCGAGCGCCCGGCTGCTGACGTGTGAACATCTGGCCGTCGGCCATGAGTGCCTGTGTTGCCTGTTGTGCTGCCTGCTGGTTAGCCCCAGGCACCTGAACGGGTGCGGCAGGCATCTGTCCCTGCTGCATCTGCTGCATATAGTTGTCGTAGTCCACGAGTATTTTGTCAGCACCAGGTGCGTCGTAGTTCTTAATGTACATGCGCGTGTCGATGGCATTCTTATCGTAGAGACGGTCGAGGAACTCGTTGATTCGCTGTATGTATGCCGCCGAACTTGCCGACTCCTTGATGGAGGTGCGGAACTGCACGTTACGTGCCGACTGTGCCCGGTAGAATGTCTGGTGGTCAGCCGACTTCGGTGTGATGTCGCGCCCCTCCTCGTAGAACTGCTGCATGGTGATGCACTTCTTCAGAGCCAGGCGCTCCTTGAAGGAGTTGAACCGCTTGATGAGCGGGTAGATGGTGGTCGTTGCGTTCTCCGCCTCAAGTGAATATCGGGCGTATGACGTTCCGCTGGTAGGAGTCTTGCCCTGCAGTGCGCCAGACACTCCCGACACCTCATGAATCATGTTGAGCTGCGTCTGTAGCATTTCGTTGGTTCCGATGTTGAATGCCGAGTGCGTGAAGAACTCCGGCTTAGCGCCCGTGCGCTTCGCCTTTCGGTCATCATAGACATAGACGGCATCATACTCCGAGGACTGGTTTGCATACTCCTCGACGGTCATATCGTCCGGCTTCAGCGAGATCGGCAGGAACTTCAGGCCCTTGACGGCAGACTTTACCGCCATGTGGTTCATCATGATCAGACTGTTGATGAAACGCTGCTGGTCGATGAAGAATCCCATGAAAGGATGAACTTCGCCGTTGATGTACGGGAAGAGCGTCAGCGAGAAGGGATGCGACTTGTGGTCATACGGTGTCTCTCCCTCACACAGTATGCGCCCCTCCGGCGACATAAAGCAGTAGTGCCAGTATTTGTCGACGATATGCTCAGCTGTGATGTATGCCCGCTTGTTCTCCGGCACACCCTGCTCGTCATAGAGCTTCATGCGCTCCACGTTCTTAGCCCTGACATACTTCAAGTCGTTCGTGTCGACACGGAAATAGGCATCAGCCTGCGAGACGGCCAGCGGGTCATGGCACTGCCAACGCGGCTTAACCTCCTCACGCCAGACCTCTATGACGCGGACGAGAGAAGCGTCGGATGCTGTATAGAAACTGACGTTCTCGTAGGCATGCTGCTGGTTCTGCTCCTGGAAATTCTCATTGATTCCTGCCTCTCCCTGATGTCCGATGTGGAAGATGTCGTTGAGGTCTTTTATCGTGAGTCCGTATTTTGGCTTTGCGAAACGGAAGTACAGTTCCGCAGGGCTGATGTCGTGGAGGTATCCAATCATGCGCACGTCACGGTGGGCAGGGTCACTTCCTGCCTCCCAGAACATGTAGTACGGATTGACGTAGTCCGTATAGGAGTCGTGCAGTTCCTCCCGTTCCTCGTAGGACTCGCGTGCCATTGCCGCACCCGATATGAGGAATTCCCCGAATACCACGTCGAGGATGTCCGGCATGTATGTATTCTGCCAGTTGGTCTGCAATGCCGATGACATCATGTCGGAGAGGTTCTTGCTATCCTCCGAGCGTGCATAACATACAGGCTCCGTTTCCTGCTTGGCGTGCAGGCCTACGACGGACATCCACAGTGACACCATGACATTGTTCTTCAGCGGTGTATTGTGCTTGAGACGTATATAATCCTCTTCCGTCATCCTCAATCCGTTGTAGGTGATGTAGTCGCCCCACTGGTTGCCGAAGAGGTAGCGCAGAATCCTTGCACGTTCCCGCCGGAATTCATCCTTGTTATTCCATGAGCGTGCGCAGTCTGCCAGCAGGTCGAGGTCGTAACGCCCGTCTGTGTTCTGGCGCAGACGTTCCTTCACCGTGTCGAGCCGGTAGTCCTTGCCGAGAGGACGCACATCATCGAGTGTTAGAAGCGGTCTTTGCATACTTAATTCCTTTTTGAAGTTGCGATGACACGCAACATACTTAACTTTTTCTGCAAAGATACGGAGGAAAAGAGACGGGTAATTCACAAAAATCCCATAAAAAGCGCTATGAAGTGGGATTTTTGTGAAAAAGGCAATGCAAAACAGCTCTAACTTTGTGGCAAAACGTCGCGGCGCAGCCACGACCAACGCTAAAGCACAAAAGTTATGGCAGAAACGAAGCACAAGAAGATTGAGAAGAAGGCCTACGCCATCCTTCAGGAAGCACTCTTTGAGAAGGATGCGAACGGCTCGTATGTACCGCGTGACATGGCCAAGGAAGGCATGACCACGTTGAAGAAGCACTCCACAAGCCTTGTGGTGGTATGCACCGACAGCAGCATCGAGGACGTAACGGAGCTGCTGAAGAAGAACGAGATACCCCATGACAAGGTCATCAAGATGGAAGAGAAGTTCGACTATCTTGTTACGGGTAAGGAGCAGGCCGTCAGCGTCTACAATTGGGAGGGTGCCCTTGACGACCTTGGCTGGAAGGTAAGCCGCAAGAAAGGCGAGGAGGAACCCGAGGACAAGCAGAAGAAGGCCGACAAGAGCTTTGGGCGCTGGTTTGAGGAGCAGGCGGCGAAGTGCTGCATAGATTGCGGGTAGTGGTTGTCGTAATATGGCAACATACAGGAAAGATATTAGTAATCACCAAAGATAGTTATCATTATGGCAGAGAAAAAGACAAAAGCAGAGGCACAGCCGAACGTCCAGCAGGAACCCGGCGCTGACGCTCAGGGCGCAGTGGCTGAGCCTACACAGAGAGAACGGTACAGCAAGAGGCGCAGGGAGGCGTACCCCGACATCAGCGAGGATGACGAGGATGCGTACTACGGCCAGGCCAATGCCGACCTTGACGAGTTGGAGGGCTACCGCAAGAACAATAAGGAGCTTGCTGACGTATTCGACAAGACCCCGACACTTGCCGGTATGCTGTTAGCCGCCAAAGAAGGTGTGAACCCCTGGGTGTACCTTGTCGAGCAGGGAGGCCCCGACCTTGACATCAGGGAACTGATCAATGACCCCGACTTCGGCGAGAAGATGAGTCAGGCTATTGCGAAGTGGCAGGAAGGCCAGACGAAGGGCAATCAGGCCAAGGAAGAGATGAAGGCCAACTATCAGGCGTCGTTTGCCGCCCTGAAGGAAATCCAGCAGGAGCGTGGCATGAGCGACGAGGAATGTCTGCAGCTGGTTGATGACTTCTTCGAGAACGTCATCGGCAATGCCGCCAAGGGTATTGTGAGCAAGGAGACCTGGGAGGCTTACCTGAAGGCCAAGAACTACGACGCAGACATTGCGTCGGCACGTGAGGAGGCCAGCGCACAGGCATTGAACAGCCGCATCCAGAACCCCAAGAAGAACTTTGCCGATACGGAGATGCCTCCCACACTGTCAACAGGCGGTGCCGGAGCCGGTGAGCCGAAGGACAATAAGAAGAGCGGCTTCTTCTCGGACTGGGAGCAAAAGGAAGGACTGTAAGAGAGAGAGGCTGCAACGGTGTTGCAGCATAGGGAACGGCTATAAATAATAATAAGGTGTATGGAAGGACCTGACGGACAGGAGGCAGGCGTAAGCATGACCGGCAGCGTTGCCAGTGCCACGGCACTGAAAGACGGCGGACTTGCACAGGAGCCTATAGAACCGCCTCCGAAGAAAAAGAAGAAGCGGAAGTCGTTCTTCGATGATTGGGAGGATGGCTGAGGTTGCGACACAGTCGCAACATACGGAAAAGAGAGAAACATAAGTTATTAACAAATTAAAAACAACTAATTATGAAAAGAATGTTTAGTATTCATTTTCTGGTGAGCATGGTGTTTTGCATGCTTGCCGTAGTTACAGGTGGAGGAATGGCTATGGCCGAGGTGCCGACGGTGCCAGACCCAAGCAATCCCGTAGACCCTGTTAACCCGGCCACGGACAATCTGCCCAGCCCTGACGGCAACGGTGCAGGCCAGGACCTGAGCGGTACGCAGGCCAGTGCTACCCAGCTGAAGGAGGGCGACCTTGCCCAGCCTGACTATGACGAGGACGTGATACACTTCCGCTGTCATAAGTTCGTGCTTTTGAACCGTGCGCGTACCGTAGCCCAGCAGCGTACCTGCCGCGACTATGAGACCATTCACTTCCGCATCGGCGAGGAAGACCTTTCCGGCGTGACCAAGGCCAACATTGCCGCCGCCGCCAGCATCAAGCTGAATGCGACGAACTTTGACGGTGACCTGAAGCTCCTGACTCCCGGCAGCACCCTGTACGTTCAGGGCGTGAGCGGCTATGCCGACGGTTCTGCCAGCAAGACCGAAGGCGACCTGATGCTGTTTGTCGTTGCCAACCCGACGCTGAAGGAAGCCACCTGTCAGGCCATCAACGGTCCCGCCGTGACCAACGGCGAGTACAACGACTCCCTGGACGACATGACGTGCCCTGCCATTCCGAGCGGTACGCCCATCGTGGTATGTGCCATTGCCGGTGCCGAGAGCCAGCAGGAGGTCACTCCCGACAACTTCCAGCCCCGTCCGAAGACCGTCTATCTGCAGAAGCAGATTTTCAACGTGGTCTTCACGGACTACCAGAAGCGCATCATCACCAAGGCACGCTGGGCCATCAAGGACATCAAGGCCGAGGCCCTTCGCAAGTTCTCGGCAAAAGCCGAGTACACGCTGTGGCTTGGTAAGCAGAAGCGCTTCAAGATGCTCGTCGACCCGACGATGGGCGAGGAGTTCGTGTACACGTCGGAGGGCGTTCTTCGCCAGCTGTCCAACACGTTAGGCATCAGCGACGACGGTATCGAGTTCACCGACATTACCGCCATCACCAAGATTCAGTTCACCGAGTTCAGTGAGCATGATGAGGCCGACATGTACTGCGGTAAGGACATGCTGGAGGACATCATCAACATGAAGGACATCAACGACCGCATCCGTCTGACCCAGGAGACCACCGACTTCGGCGTGAAGATCCTGGCGTTCCACAACAACTTCGGTAAGCTGAATCTCATCTATGCTCCGGCCCTGAACAAGATTGGATACTCGAAGTTCGCCGTAGTCATCGACATGAAGGGTGCCCGCTACTACACGAACATCTCGAAGACTGAGCGCACCATCGACATGAAGAAGGGCGCGAAGGACACCCGTGAGGCCACCCGCTACGTGTACATCGAGGGCGGTGCCCTGGCACTGAGAGGCTACAACAGCATCCTTGTGGGTCCTGCCAGCCTGATAGCGCAGCGTAACGTATCGACGTCGGCCCGTCCCGTTGTGATGACGGACACCCTGCCCGGCACGCCTTACGCCGGCATGCTGATTCTTCTGAAGAACCCGGTGACAATCACCGTGAACAACAATGAAGTGACGCTTGACACCGACCATGTGTATGAGTACAGCGAAGGCAGCTGGATTCAGTACACGGGCGTTGTGAACGGATAGAAACGGTGATGGGTGGCGGCAAAACCGTCACCCACACTTAACCCTCGCAGAGAAACGTAGGTAAGAACATTTAAACAGAGAAAGAGATGATTAAGGTTTATCAGACCATAGAGTGCAAGAACAACGTCATCACTACCATTACTTTCAAAGGAGTAAAGGTAAAGGTGGAGTTCAAGGGCGGCAATATGATGAAAGGCATTCCCGCCCGTCTCTACACCAGAGACCCGTTCGTTCAGAAGGCACTCGACGAAAGCGACCAGAAAGGCCGTATGTACCGTTTTGTCCAGGAGCTGCCAGAAGGGAATGAGAGCAAGAAGGAAGCTGCTGCGTCACAGCAGCCTATCCGACAGCCTGCCACGGAGCAGCCCGGTGCTGATGCTCCTGGAACAGGTGCCGAGCCGGAGAATCCCGCCGCTGATGCGGCAGGCACTGCGGCAGAGCCTGAGCCGGAGAATCCCGCCGCTGATGCGGCAGGCACTGCGGCAGAGCCTGATTCGGAAGAAGCACAAGACGGCGGGAAGACCGCCGACCACGGGCTGGAGTTCGACAACCTGGCTGAGGCCATCACCTATATTG
>JAEEGL017362711.1_pt1 | contig 11669 bp, 6 predicted proteins | sample 9134231 | NCBI WGS metagenome assembly JAEEGL01 (sample SAMN16246548, study PRJNA631951) | gut metagenome | biome: gut microbiome; feature: rumen; material: fiber-attached | host: Bos | place: Iran: Karaj | collected 2018-10 | reverse complement strand
TGCCGTCAATGGCGGCCAGGAGGGTGCTGTGGTCGTTCAGAAGGTTCGCGAGGGTAAGGGCGACTTCGGTTTCAATGCCCGTACCGATGTCTACGAGGATCTGCGCGAGGCTGGAGTCATCGATCCTGCCAAGGTGGCTCGTGTGGCTTTGGAGAACGCCGCTTCTATCGCCGGCATGTTCCTCACCACAGAGTGTCTCATCTGCGACAAGCCAGAGAAGGAGCCTGCTATGCCGATGGGTGGAGCCCCAGGCATGGGTGGCATGATGTAATCAACTGAGTACAAGAGAGGTGAGGCAAAATGGTTTAATTTTGCTAAGCTTACATAACAAATTTGGGGGATGGGTGTTGAACCCATCCCTTTTTGGTGGTATTTTGTACGCGCACAAGCTATTTTTTATGCAGAAAATCTTGGTGGAGAAGTGGAAACATAGTACCTTTGCAGCCGTAAAAGGAAAAATGCCTCCTTTTTATAAGATAGTATTAGAAACTTTTAAGTAAAAGATATTTTTTTGATTTGTTTTAGTAGATTAGTTTTTAAGTAGTTTGTTTTTGAAACCGGTTGTCGTGAGACAGTCGGTTTTTTTATTAAGGATTTAAGAAAGATTGTTTGTTCGTATCAACTTTTTTTGTAACTTTGCACCCTGATGAGAAAACTAATCCTACTATGTGCCGTGCTTTTGGGCTCATTGTCTTACGCCCAAAAGCAGAAGATCGGTGACTTCATCGAGTCAACGTCCTACAACCTCGACAAGATAGGTGTGGAACGTCATCAGCAGTATTTCCCGGAGAATGGTGGCTTTGTCTGTGAGAATGGTGAGAACCGTTTTACCAGAGCGTTATATGGCAGCTACACGGACTGGCGGTTGGAGACAAGCGATCGCCCAGTCTTTGCTGTAGTGAAGAAAGGCCATCATCGCAATATCCGATTTGTGGTGAATGATGTGCCCCTTGACTCTACTGACTATTGTAGGGCGGAGTACAAGAATGGTTTGCGCCGTTATCTTCTGAGAGACAGAAGGTGGCAAGGTGCTGAGCTGATGATAGAGACGGTCGCCATGCCTGACAGCGAAAAGGCTTTATGGAGATTCGAGGCTACATCTCCAATGAAGTTGCGCGTGCTGGTTTGTGGCATTTTTCAACCCAAACTGCATCGTAATGGCGACATCGGGGCCGATGCTCCTGGCGTGTTGGAGGCTGTGGGAGATCCTATACAAACTGTTGACATTTTATTAGGAACAGATAATTATCTGGAAGTCATCCTTGATTATGTCAGGGAGGCAGGTGTTGAAGAGGGAAAGGCAGATTTTAAGAAGTCAGTGGAATACGCTAGGCAATTGTCCGACCGTATCCGGTTTGATACTCCCGATCCTTATATTAATACCCTCGGTGGGGCACTGGTCCTGGCTGCTGATGGAGACTGGGATGGACAGACATGGCTACATGGTTGTGTGGGATGGCGCATGCCGTTGGCTGGTTGGCGGGCTGGTTATCTGAGTGATGTACTGGGGTGGAATGACAGGGCGCTTTCGCATTTCAATGCCTATGCCAAAAGTCAGGTGACGGAGGTGGAACCTGTGATACCACATCCCTCGCAGGACTCCACCCTGAACCTTGCCAGAGCCGAGAAGCGCTGGGGCACACAGATGTATTCGAATGGCTATATCTGCCGAAATCCAGAGCGCAATGACCAGATGCATCATTACGATATGAATCTAAATTACATGGATGAACTGCTCTGGCATTTTCAGTATGATGCTGATACTGCTTATATGCGTCGAATGTGGCCAGTCATCCAGCGCCATCTGGCATGGGAGAAGCGTAATTACGATCCTGATGGTGACCATCTTTATGATGCGTACTGTTGTATTTGGGCAAGTGATGCTTTATATTATAATGGTGGGGCAGTAACTCACTCTTCTGCTTACAACTACCGTGGTAACAAACTGGCAGCCAGGATAGCGGCCCTGATTGGAGAAGACCCTGAGCCATATCGCAGTGAAGCAGATGCCATTTTAAAAGCTATTGAACAGAGGTTGTGGCTGCCAGAGAAGGGCACATGGGCTGAATACCAAGATGGAATGGGACTCAAGCGGACGCATGAGCATCCTGCTGTCTGGAGCATCTACACCCCAATAGACTGTGGAGCCTGTACCCTGAAACAAGCCTTTGAAGCAACTCGTTATATAGATGAGCATATACCCCATATCGATGTTGAGCAGACAGGATATCAGACCATTGCCACCAGCGACTGGCTGCCGTATTCATGGAGCATCAATAATGTGGCGGCTGCCGAGGTGATGCATACAGCATTGGCTTACTTTAAGGCAGGTCGTTCAGAAGAAGGCTATCGTCTGATGAAAGGAAATATTCTCGACCAGATGTATTATGGTGCCAGTCCTGGAAATTTCGGACAGATCAGTTATTACGATGCGGCGCGTGGCGAGTGCTATCGTGACTTTGGCGACTGTATTGGTATTAGCAGCCGTACTTTGTTGCAGGGACTTTTCGGCATCATCCCGCAGGCTCTCGACGGACAATGCATCATTCGGCCGGGTTTCCCGTCGGAATGGGATCATGCTAGCATAAATACCCCCTACCTTTCATATAAATTCAGCCGTAAGGATGGTCACGATGTCTTTGAGATTACCCAGCACTTCACCCGCCCTCTGAAGATGATCCTTCGCCAGAACCTTGGTAATGGTGAGTATCGTGACATTGAGGGCACTTGTGAAGCACATCAAGTAATAGATGTCTCCTCCCCAAAGCTCTCTTTCGGGCCATCCCAGGGGGCTCCTGACTCAAGAAAGGTTAATTCCGGGCTTGAAGAGCCTGATTTATCGAAAGTCTTCCATCCGCAAGAAATAGATGGTCATTTCAACGCCAAAGTAGATGATATCTTTAAGAACAGATACCTCTCACCTCGTCCTCAAACCACCACCCTGCAGATTCCCACGCAAGGTATCGGCGAATGGTGCCATCCTCAATTGACGGCAGAGATCAACGACTCCGTATTCCGCACCCTTATCAGGGATGGCGTATTTAAGGTTGCTGGTGTTCCATTCATAACACCCGCCAAGGGAAATAACATCATTTACACCTCTCTCTGGGATAACTACCCGGATAGTGTGACCATGTCGCTAAAGGGTAGGGCTGAGTCGGCTTATCTGTTGATGGCAGGTTCAACGAACCACATGCAGAGTCGTATTGACAATGGATTGGTGATTATTACCTATACAGACGATACCTGCGATACCCTTGCCTTGCGGAATCCTGACAACTGGTGCCCTATTGAACAAGACTACTACATTGACGGCAAGGCTTTTCAGACGGTAGCACCTCGTCCATACCGCGTTTGTCTTGGAACGGGGGATGTCAGTCGTAACCTCGGCAAGACCCTGCATCTTCAGGGGGTCTATGGCCGTGAGATTCCTGGTGGTGCAGCCCAAATGCTGCGTATGCCTCTCAATGCGAAGAAAAAGTTGAAATCGCTTACTCTGCGGGTCCTTTCCAATGATGTGATCATTGGATTGATGGCCGTCACATTGCAATAATTGTTAATTTTCAATTTTCAATTATAAATTCTCAATTAAAAGAACTACCTTTGCAGTCGTTATGCAGAAACTTATAGATCTCTATAGAGAATGGAAAGGAGCTGAACCGGCTAATGTTCAGCAGATTCCTGGAGGAGGAAGTAATCGTACCTATTTCCGCCTGACCGATAATGAAGGTCAGACAGTGGTAGGGGTCATTGGTACCAGCCGTGATGAGGATCATGCCTTTATCTATCTGACGGAGCATTTTAACCGATGGAAACTTCCTGTTCCGACTGTCCTGGCTTCCAGCGAGGATCAATTACGTTATCTGCAAACAGACCTTGGCAGCATGTCGCTCTTTGATGCCATTCGTGGTGGACGTGAGGCTGGCGGACGTTATACGTTGAAAGAACAGGACCTCTTGAAGCGCACTATTCGCGAACTTCCTAATATCCAGATTCGGGGAGCGCAAGAACTTGACTTTTCCAATTGTTACCCTCAGGCAGAGTTTAATGTCGACAGCGTGCTGTTTGACTTGAACTATTTCAAGTACTGTTTTCTGAAGGCTACTGAGCTTGATTTCCATGAGCTGAAATTGGAAGCCGATTTCCGCCTTTTTGCAAAGGATCTGACGAATGACGCCTATACTATCGGCGAGTGTTTCCTCTACCGTGATTTCCAAGCACGTAATGTGATGCTTGACCACGAAGGTAATCCATGGTTTATTGACTATCAGGGAGGTCGTAAGGGCCCCTTCTATTATGACTTGGCTTCGTTCCTATGGCAGGCTTCGGCCCGATATCCCCACAAACTGCGCAGGGAATTGGTCTATGAATACTATAACTCTCTGAAGAATTATACTGAAGTGCCGCCAGTACGCCATTTCGTCAACCGCCTGTCTCTCTTTGTACTTTTCCGTACTCTGCAGGTTCTTGGAGCCTATGGATTCAGGGGCTATTTCGAGCAGAAGAAACATTTCATAGAGAGCATCCCCCCTGCCATTCAGAACCTTCGTGAACTGCTGGCCACCTCATCCTCCTTCCATTATCCCTATCTGATGGATATTCTGCGACAGCTCACTGAATTGCCTCAGTTTGCTCAGATTGAGGCTACAGCTAGTCGTGCCGATGGCTATAAAATTACGGAGCAGAACCCTTATAAGGCTCACCCCCAGGATGGCCCGGCCACTTTCTCTAAGTATGATGCTCAGGGCCCGCTGGTGGTGAAGGTCTATAGCTTTTCTTATCGTGAAGGTATTCCTGAAGACGAGAGTGGTAATGGCGGCGGTTATGTCTTTGACTGTCGTTCCACCCATAATCCAGGCCGTTATGAACCATACAAAAAACTGACCGGACTTGACGAACCCGTCATTCGATTTCTTGAGGACGATGGTGAGATACTCACGTTTCTCGATTCAGTGTATAAATTGGCCGATTCCCATGTGCGCCGATATATCCAGCGTGGTTTTACCTCACTGATGTTCTCCTTTGGCTGTACTGGTGGCCAGCACCGCAGCGTCTATTCTGCCCAGCACCTTGCCGAACATATTCATGAGAAATTTGGCATAGAGGTCCGCATCTGTCACCGTGAGCAGAACATCACCCAGATTCTTGAGGCCAAGACGTAAGGAATAGTCAAATAGAAAAAATAATTCGGGAATTGTTTGCAGGGATGAAAAAAAAACTGTACCTTTGCATCCGAATAGGTCGGCATAGCTCAGCTGGTTAGAGTATCACCTTGACATGGTGGGGGTCGTTGGTCCGAATCCAACTGTCGACACTTCTCTCCGAAAAATGATGAAACAGGCGATGATATTTGCCGCAGGGCTCGGTACGAGACTGAAACCCCTGACAAACACGATGCCGAAAGCACTCGTGAGGGTAGGAGGACAGCCTTTGCTTTGGCATGTTATCATGAAGCTGAAGGCTGCTGGTTATGAGCGCATCGTGGTTAATGTTCATCATTTTGCCCAGCAGATTATCGACTATCTTCAGGCCAATAATAATTTTGGTATTGATATTCGTATATCCGATGAGACTGGCGGGCTGTTGGAAACGGGTGGTGGCATCAAGAAAGCCCTACCGCACTTTGATCCGGAGGCTCCGATACTGATTCATAATGTGGATATCTTGAGTAATCTCGACCTAAACACTCTTCCTGTTGATACGCCGCTGTTGGTCGTCAGCAGCCGTCCAACGAAGCGCTATCTACAGTTCGACGACTCTATGCGCCTTGTTGGTTGGAAGAACATTGAGACCGGAGAGGTGAAAGGCCGGGAGGGACATCCGCTTGCTTTCAGTGGTATTCACGTTTTCCATCCCTCGTTAGCCCCGTTGTTGGCTGACTGGCCGGAGCGATTCCCGATTATGGATTTCTATCTGAAATCATGTGCCAGTCATGTCATTAAGGGTGTAGAAGTGAAGGATCTCAGACTAATGGATGTTGGTAAGCTTGATACACTTCATGATGCCGAAGTTTTCATCGAAAGCATATAATGTTCAATTAATATAATAAGTATGACACAGAAGATTATTATTCTGGATTTCGGTTCTCAGACCACGCAGCTGATAGGTCGTCGTGTCCGTGAACTGGATACCTTCTGCGAGATTCTGCCCTACAACAAGTTCCCGAAGGACGACCCCAGTGTGATTGGAGTCATCCTGAGTGGCTCGCCATACTCGGTTCACGACCCTGAGGCGTTCAAGGTTAATCTCGAGCAGTTTGTGGGTCGTATCCCTGTACTGGGAATCTGCTATGGCGCACAGTTCATCTCTCATACCCTTGGAGGAAAGGTTGAGAAGGCCGACAGTCGTGAGTATGGCCGTGCTAATCTCCAGACGGTGGACACGACGAACCCCCTCTTTAAAGGTTTTGAACAGCACTCGCAGGTATGGATGAGCCATGGTGATACCATCACTGCTATCCCCTCTGATTTCAAGGTGATTGGTTCTACGGCAGATGTAACCAATGCTGCTTTTGCCAGCACTACGCAGCCTGTATGGGCCGTGCAGTTCCACCCCGAGGTGTTCCATACTCTTCAGGGCAAGCAGCTGCTTCAGAATTTCGTGGTTGACATATGCGGTTCGCGTCAGGAGTGGAGTGCTGCTTCATTTGTTGATTCCACGGTGGCAGAACTCAAGGCACAGTTGGGTCAGGATCGCGTAATCCTTGGTCTCTCTGGCGGTGTCGATTCCTCAGTGGCAGCCGTGTTGCTGAATCGTGCCATTGGCAAGAATCTGACGTGTATATTTGTTGATCATGGTATGCTCCGCAAGAACGAGTTTCGTCAGGTAATGGACGACTACCAGGTGTTGGGCCTGAATGTGATAGGAGTCGATGCCTCTGAGAAATTCTTTGCCGACCTGGCAGGTGTCACCGATCCAGAACAAAAACGTAAGATTATCGGTCGTGATTTCGTGGAAGTGTTCAATGCCGAAGCCAAGAAGATTACCGATGCCAAATGGCTTGCTCAGGGCACTATCTATCCCGACCGAATTGAGTCGCTGAACATTACTGGTAAGGTCATCAAAAGCCATCATAATGTTGGCGGTCTGCCCAAGGAGATGCATCTGCAACTTTGTGAGCCACTGAAGTGGTTGTTTAAGGACGAAGTGCGCCGTGTGGGTCGTCAGTTGGGTATGCCCGAGCATCTCATTACCCGTCATCCCTTCCCTGGTCCTGGCCTTGCTGTTCGTATTCTGGGTGATATCACCCCCGAAAAGGTTCGTATCCTTCAGGATGCCGATGACATCTATATCCGTGGACTGCGCGACTATAAGGTAAAACTCTCTGGCGAGGAAGCTCGTAAGGTGCTGGCTGCAGGAGTCCCTGCAGAGATGCAGGACGGCGAGATTGAGGTTTCGCTCTACGACCAAATCTGGCAGGCTGGAGCTATCCTTTTGAGTACAGTCCGTAGTGTTGGTGTGATGGGCGATGAACGCACCTATGAGCATCCCGTTGCCTTGCGTGCCGTTACTTCTACCGATGCTATGACTGCCGACTGGGCCCATCTGCCCTACGAGTTCATGGCCAAGGTGTCGAATGAGATTATCAATAAGGTGCGTGGCGTCAACCGCGTTTGCTACGATATCTCTTCCAAGCCGCCTGCTACCATTGAGTGGGAGTGAAAAAAGTTTTTTGCCCCTAAGATGGATATTGCCTTATAATATATATAATAAGGTGTAATGATGACGATAACAGTTGAAAGTGTGTGCTTTCAGCTGTTATTTGTTTAAAAATAGTTAAACTAGAATTCTCGGTCTATATTATTGGGCTTTTTGCGTATAAAAAAAAGAATAGGGGTTGCATGTTTATAAGAATAATTGTATATTTGCCACGTAATCGAAAAAGGAAGCTAAATTAATCAACCCTAAACGGAAAATTTGCCTAGAACATTAAGTTGAAATTACTTGGGCTATATTACTATTCTAATTAATTAATTTTTTATGTACAACTATTCAAAATTTCTTTCTGCTATCTATGCGGGAGTCTTTTTATTGGGAGCGTCCATGTCTGTGGTTCCGGCCATGGCAGTTGAGGCTGTTGCCCAAGCAAAAACTTCTGTACAGGTAAAAGGCGTAGTCCTCGATACGAGTGATCAGCCGATCATCGGGGCAAGCGTCATTGAAACAGGCACTCAAAGTAATGGTACATTGACGGGTCCTGACGGCTCGTTCACCATCTCCATTGCCAGAGGCGCAAGTCTGAAAATCTCTTATGTCGGTTATAAGACCGTGACAGTCAAGCCTACAGCAGGAAAGACCGTTCAGGTGGTTATGGAGGAGGACTCCGAGGTCCTGAACGATGTGGTGGTAGTGGGTTATGGTACTCAGCGCAAGAAACTGGTGACCGGCTCTACCGTCCATGTGACGTCTGACAAGATTGCTGAGGTGAATGCTGTGGATGCCTTTGGTGCCTTGCAGAGTCAGGCTGCCGGTATGAACATCGTGATGAATTCAGGACAACCCGGTGAAAGCTACCGAGTGGTAATCCGTGGTATGGGTACTGCAGGTTCCAACACCCCGCTGTATGTCATTGACGGAGTTCCTGGCGGTTCTATTACCGACATCTCTCCGAATGATATTGAAAGTATCGACGTGCTGAAAGATGCAGCCTCGAGTGCCATTTACGGTGCCCGTGCTTCTAACGGTGTAATTCTGGTAACTACCAAGAAGGGTAAGGCTGGCCGTGTGCAGGTGACATTCGATGGTTACTTGGGTTGGCAGAATCCTAATACCAACGACGTGACACCGCTGAACGCCAAGCAGTATATGGAAATCAACGATAAGGCCTACGAAATTCAGGGCGTGGCCACTTATGACTGGCAGAAACTGATTCCGAAACAGTATGCTCAGATCATGAACGGCACTTGGAACGGAACGAACTGGCTGGAGGAGACCACCATCCATAATGCCCCAATGCACAATGCCTCACTGAACATTACTGGTGGCAGCGACGTGTCGCGCTTCTCACTTGGTTTTAGTAAGTATCATCAGACTGGTACCATCGGCTATCCTGCCGATCCGAAGTATGACCGCTACACCGTCCGCCTGAATTCTGACTACACACTCATCAAAAAGAAGGGTCGTGAGATCCTGAAGGTAGGAGAGAATGTGACCTTCTCTTCCACGAATAAGCAAGGTGTATCGATTGGTGGTATATATGGCAATAGCATCCGTAACTTGTTGGCCATGTCGCCGTTACTGCCTGCCTATAATGATGAGGGTGGTTTCTATGAGTATAAGGACATCGTGGCCGACCAGTGGGATTTCAGCGCAGAGATGTCTAATCCTCTGGCAGCGATGAAGTATGATGAGGGCTATGGCTATACCAAGGGTTGGCGCCTGCAATCGAACTTCTTCCTGGAGTTCATGCCTATAAAAGGCCTTACCTACCGTGCAAGTGCTGGTTGGCTCTACCGTCACAGAGAAGGCCGCAGCTATAAGCCCGTCTATGAGCTGAGCACGAAGAAGTCGAACCCCAACGATGATGTGAGTCAGAACCAGTCGTACAATATCCGCTGGTCGTTAGAGAACACTCTGAACTATGTGAAGTCGTTCGGCCTGCATAACATTGACGCTCTGCTGGGTCAGTCTATTGAGAAATGGGGTTATGGCAACAGTGTCAGCGTCACCAACTCCAACTCTCTCTTCCCGGGCTCCTTTGATCATGCCTATATTGCCAATGCCAACGTGGTTGATCCTGCCTATACCTCTATCGGCGGTAGTCCAGAGGATCAAGGTGCCTTGTCATCATTCTTCGGGCGTATCAACTACAACTATAATGAGACTTATCTGCTCTCTTTGGTACTTCGTGCCGATGGCTCTTCAAACTTCGCCCGTGGCAAGCGCTGGGGTTACTTCCCCTCTGTATCGGCAGGTTGGGTGATTACCAACGAAAAGTTTATGGAGAAGACCCAGAGCTGGCTTGACTTCTTCAAAATCCGTGCCAGCTGGGGACAGAACGGTAACTGTAACATTGCCAACTTCCAGTATGTGGGAACCATCGCCTTCGACGATCCCTACTATTTCGACAGCAAAGATAATCCTGGCATAGGAGCCTATCCTAATATCCTTCCCAACAAGGACGTGAAGTGGGAAACTTCTGAGCAACTTGACTTAGGTTTCGACGCCCGATTCCTGAACAGTCGTCTGGGCTTGGCTTTCGACTGGTATAACAAAACCACCAAGGACTGGCTCGTTCGTGCTCCGATGTTGCTCCTTTATGGTACTGGTGCTCCTTATATCAATGGTGGTGATATCCAAAACAAAGGTATTGAGATCCAGTTGTCTTGGAATGACCGCATCGGCAAGGACTTCACCTATGGCATTACTGCCAACTTCTCGAAGAATAAGAATGAGGTAACGCGTCTGGCCAACTCCGAGGGTATCATCCACGGTGGATCAAACGCCATTGCCCAGAATACCGCTGAGCTCTATCGTCTGCAGGTGGGTTATCCTATCGGTTACTTCTGGGGTTATGCCATGGAGGGCATCATCCAGAACGAGGCTGACCTGCAGGACTACATCAACCGTAACTGCGGTGGTGACAAGAAGAATTCCCTGCAGGGTGAGTCGCTGCAGCCTGGTGATGTGAAGTTTGTAGATGTCAATGGTAACGGTAAGATTGATACTGGTGATGATGACAAGACTATGATTGGTGACCCGAATCCTGATGTGACTGTTGGTCTGAACATCAATATCGCCTACAAGGGTTTCGACTTGGCTCTGAACGGTTATGGATCATTTGGCCAACAGGTGGCTAAGAGCTATCGTCAGTTCTCCGACCATCCTGATGACAACTATTGCACGGATGTCTACACCAAGTACTGGACGGGCGAGGGTAGCACCAATAAATATCCGCGCTTCTCAGACGGTAAGAACGTAAATATGTCTGAGATTTCTCGCGTCTGGATCGAGGATGCCGACTTCTTCAAGATTTCACGCATCTCCTTCGGTTACGATTTCAAGAAGCTCTATTCCAAGCTTCCTGTGCAGAAATGCCGTCTCTATGTGTCACTCAGCAATATGTTCTGCTTCACTAGCTATTCAGGTATGGATCCTGAGGTGGGCTTTGGCAATGGAACCAGCTGGGCTTCTGGTATCGACTGCGGTTATTATCCCTCTTCCCGTGCATGGCAGGTGGGTCTAAACATCAACTTTTAATCTCTGAAGCGTTATGAAAACGACAATCAAATATCTTGTTGCATCAGCCCTGTGTGTGATGCTCTTCGCAGCCTGTGACGACTTCCTCGACACAGATAACCTTACGATGAAGGATACGTCGAACTTCCCTGTCAACGAGACGGATGCCACCCAGATGGTAAACGGTATCTATTCCGTGATGAACAGAAATCTGGCCGATCCAGAGGAAGATCCCTTCTTTATCTTCGATATCGCCTCTGACGATCGTCTGGGCGGTGGTAGCCAGAGTAACATTGGTGCTCAGGGTGTCGACCGTTTGATGAACTCTTATGTAGACTGGATGAAACCTCTTTGGCAGCAGCGTTATGCTGGTATCAATCGTGCCAATAGTGCCTTGGAGACCATCGATAATGTGAAGGAGTGGAGCTCACCTGAAAAGAAAAACCAACTGTTGTGTGAGATTTATTTCCTCCGTGCCTGGTACTACTTTA
>JAEEGL016689848.1_pt1 | contig 11669 bp, 8 predicted proteins | sample 9134231 | NCBI WGS metagenome assembly JAEEGL01 (sample SAMN16246548, study PRJNA631951) | gut metagenome | biome: gut microbiome; feature: rumen; material: fiber-attached | host: Bos | place: Iran: Karaj | collected 2018-10 | reverse complement strand
TATCTCTGTATTTCCTACTATTATGGCGACAGGTTCACGCATCATCTGTCCTCCTCGGGAAATGCAGTCGCAAAATAAATGATATCGCTGACTGCTCTCTCATTTCCGTAATCAACAAAATTATAGGGAACGCCTCTCCATACGATCTCTGCTGTCTGGCCTCCGTCAAGAGCATACGCGTTTTCGCATCCCTTTTCATACATGATCTGCGCCGATTCCATGATAGTCGCACCTTTTGTACCGTAGCCGTAATTGATCGTCATGAGGAAATAATGACATGAACCGGCCTGACCGATGGCAGACCTTGAATATGTATCATTGACCTCTCCGATCATATATGAGTTTGTGGTGACCATCTCTCCTCCGTCTACGAGGACAGGACCGAATGTCAGAGAAAACAGAATATCATTATCCTCGATAAACTCTTTTGTCTGCTCCTCGCTCGTAAGCTCTCCCTTATATGTAAATACCAGGTCTCCGGATGAATTGATATGACAGCAGTCAAGAGTAGCCGGATTAAATCGGTACAGTTCCCTGTTATAAACAGTGATACCCTGGGCTCTGAATTTATAAAAATCTCCGTTCATCGCAACGACTGCATTGGCTTCAACAGCCAGATCCGATGCGTTTTTCTGGACACTCGATCCGTATGTATCGTTGGCCAGTTTTCTCCTGAACTGGGAAGGATCCGCTATGAATACCTCCGAGCAGCATATACTGTGGTTATTATAAAGTTCTTTCCATGTGAGGACGAATATTGTCTCATCTCCGTAGTAATGAATATATGAATCGGTAAAGCTGGCTTCCGGATCAAAGAAAAGATCTCTGTCATCTATCAGTCTGGCATACTCCGGTAAAAGAGATTCTACATCCTCCGGGAGAATATCTCCGTAAGCAGTCTCAATAGGAGCCGGTACAAGGATGGTTTCCTCCGGGAGCGTATAGTGCCTGGGAATAAATATCAGGCCCTCGAGAGCTGTACTCTTTGCATTATTTGAAAAGTTATCTATCTGGGATACACCGCCCGTAAAACAAAGAGCCAGTTCATCACTTGGTGAGATAACCCATCGACCGTCTTTATATAAAAGATCAAGCGTTATATCCGTTGTCTTATAATAATTCTCTGCATCTGCCACAGCATCGCTCACAGAATCTCCATATACTCTCTCAAGCACTTCGGGGAGGAAGTTGTCATCATCGTCTGCAATCTCTGACGGGCTGCACTCATCTGAGAGAGTCTCAAGGTCATCAAGTACATCTGTCCTGATATCAGTCACCATGTCATTAAGTGCCAGATAATTCATTGACACTGTGATATATGCATGCCTTCCGTCAATAATATTGCCGTCTGATACAGAGTATGAATAGCTGTCTGTAAGTGCATTATTAAAGATATTGGCATAATAATCTTCCGTCATTTTTGTACCATCAAAAAGCTGGCCCGATACAGACAGATATCCTGCGGCTTCATCCGTATTGCCGGCGCACCATGCATTCATAAACGCATATACTGTCTCATCCGGTGGCGTGGACGGAGCAAACAGCAACATACCGCAGTTCGATGAGACAATACACAGCAAAAGTGCAAAGCTCAAAAGGATTCCCGATATCATACCGCTTATGCACTTCGTTTTCTTTTTAACAGCCAGGATAATCGTTGTAACAAAGAGAAGACATAAAAAAATACATACCACAATCACGAGGGACAAATGAGTTTTGTCCATCTCTGTGATTGCAGTATATATATTAAATAAACATGATTTTATAATTGACAAAAAACCTGCTGTCACGACTGCACCGGATTATTTCAGATATCAGTAAATACCTTCAAATATTCCCGCAATAGGTGAATCGCCATCCAGGAATATCGTGGTATTACCGTTTGTAACCGATGCCTTAAGAGCATCAAGCTGAAGCATAAAGAGATAGAAATCTGCTTTATCGGCATCATTATATGCATCAGAGAGGATGCTCATATACTCAGCCTCACCCTCTGCCTTGATTGCCTCGGCCTCAGCCATGGCCTCCGATATCATTACGGCCACCTCTGCATCAGTGGTATTCTTGATGATCTGAGCCTCCGATTCACCCTGGGCTCTGTAGGCTGCTGCTATATTGTTTCGCTCTGTGATCATACGGTTGTATACAGCGCCCTTGTTTTCATCGGGAAGATCGAGGACTTTAATCTTCACTTCAGTAATCTCGATTCCGTACTGGTCCTCCTGAGTGCCAATGCAGTTAAGGAGTCTGTCGGATATGATGATAGTCTCAACAGGTTCCTCTTCTGCCTCGACATCCTCAATGATATTGCCTTCTTCATCCGTCACAGATGACTCTATATCATTGATCTCTATATCATCAAGCTCTGTCTCTGTGGCATCGATCTTGATAGCTGTATCACGGCTGGCGATGAGCTCTTCCTGGCTCATGGACGATATAGTTGTCTTGATCGCATTATATACTATTACATCGATACGACCCTGGGCTGTAACCGCACTTGCATTCAAGGTCTGATTGTACAGTTTTGCATCTGTCACCTTCCACAATACATATGCGTCCACGATCATCGTCTTCTTGTCACTTGTGATAACCTCTGATGACGGCAGATCGTATATCTGGATAGCCTTTGTGACAGGGCTCACAGACTGAACAAAAGGTAATTTGAAATGGAGTCCCGGTGTATCGACTATTGCAACGATACGACCAAACTGCTTTACCACACTGTACTCATTCTCGGCTGTAGTATACACACTTGACGCACCGACTATGATGAGCAGAATCAAGATAACTATAATAATGGATTTTCCTGCTTTTTTCATGTCACTGCCCTCCTTAATTATTCTCGCCGGATGATGAAGCGGCAGTACTGTTTTCAATGAGTGCAGCAGTACCGTCCTGATAATCACCGGTTACAGAATAATACTTGCTGATACCGTCGCCATTACTGTCGATGACTATCTTAAGTGTGGGGAGAACCTCCTCCATCGCCTCAAAGAAAAGACGCTGCTTGGTGATGAGAGGGTAATTAATATATTCATCATATTCTTCCGTAAATCTGGCAACCTGACCGTTGGCCTCGTTAATACGGGCCTCCTTCTCTGCCTCGGCCTCCTGGATGATCCTGTCTGCCTCGGCCTCTGCCGCAGGTATCTGCTCATTACGATATGTGTTGGCTTCGTTGATAGCGGACTCCTTGCCCTGCTTTGCCGTCTCCACGGCGGTAAATGCCTCGATGACCTCATCTGTAGGCGGCTCAACATCCTGGATACTTGCATCAACGAGAGTAATACCTATATCCTCATCCTCAAGCTCCTGAATTATCATTGATTTTACATTACTCTGTATCTCGGCCTTGCCTGTAGTGATGGCTGTATCTACGGTATATGCTGCCACTGTCGACCTGATCGCCGAGAGGGCAATATTCTTGACGATAAAATCCGGCTCGCTTGACCGGTACAGATATTTGATCGGATCTGTCACCTGATATGAAATATAAAAATCACAATCGATAAAGTTATAATCGGATGTGATCATTATTGACTCATGCTCAACACTGTATGCATTGCCTGAGCTGTCCTCGCTGTATCCGATCATGAGGCCCTTTACGGTAGTATCAACTTTGACTACCTTCTGAATAAACGGAATCTTAAAGTGAAGTCCTTTTTCACTCATGAGCTCCGCTTTACCAAAAGTAGTGATAACCGCCGATTCCGTCTCTTCTACCGTATAGATTGAATCAAGTCCGATAAGTAAAATGGCTATAACTATTATAACCTTCCATATTGCCGAACCTTTTTTCTTAAAAAATCCCTTAAAATCCATGGGTTCTGTATATCTCTCCATCAAATCCTCCCTTGTGACAAAATTATAAATATCACATATTATAACTCTGCTTTAATCTGCTCGTATACACCGTCTCCGTCAAGCTTGTATGCCTTTAAAAGATCTGCTGCCGAACCGGACTCACCAAATACATCATAGATACCGATACGCTTAACCTTGCAGGGATATTTCTCTGAGAGTACTTCGCATACTGCCGATCCGAGTCCTCCGATCACGGAATGCTCCTCTACAGTAAATACCTTTCCTGTTTTCTTTGCGCTCTTTAATATGATATCTTCATCAATAGGCTTGATCGTATGAATATCAATGACATCTGCCTTTACACCGTCTGCCTCAAGTTTCTCAGCTGCCTTGATAGCACTGTCTACCATGAGACCTGTTGCGATGATCGTGATGTCAGATCCTTCTTTGATCTGAATACCCTTGCCCCACTCAAATTTATATGTTGCGGGGTCGTTGATCACAGGTACTGCAGAACGGCCGAGTCTGATATATACAGGTCCGTCATAAGATGCCGCTGCCCTGACTGCTGCCCTTGCCTCCACATCATCTGCCGGATTCATGACTACCATACCCGGGATGGTACGCATGAGAGCCAGGTCCTCAAGACACTGATGTGATGCTCCGTCCTCGCCTACAGTGATACCTGCATGGCTGGCACATATCTTAACATTAAGGTGAGGATAACCGATAGTATTTCTCACCTGCTCAAAAGCTCTGCCTGTTGCAAACATTGCAAAAGAACTTGCAAACGGGATCTTGCCGCACGCTGCCAGACCGCCTGCTATACTCATCATATTTCCCTCTGCTATACCGCAGTCAAAGAATCTGTCGGGATATGCCTTTTTAAACATTGCTGTCTTTGTAGCTCCCGCAAGATCTGCATCGAGCACAACGATATCTTTATTTTCAGCACCAAGCTCTACGAGAGTCTGACCGTAGCTTTCTCTTGTCGCTATCTTTTTTACTTCACTCATTTTCTGTCTTCCTCCGTATTATGCGTTAAGTGCTTCACTGATTTTCTCAAGATCTTTCATGGCTGCCTCGTACTGCTCATCGTTAGGTGCCACACCATGCCATGAACCGTTGTCCTCCATGAAGGATACGCCCTTGCCCTTTACAGACTTTGCAATGATAGCAGTAGGCACACCCTTTGTCTCTTTTGCCTTGTTAAAGGCTGCTCTCATCTCATCAAAGTTGTGAGCATCTATATTAATGACATTAAAATTAAATGCCTCAAACTTCTTATCGATAGGATAAGGTGAGTTTACATCACCTACACGTCCGTCGATCTGGAGATCATTGTTGTCAACGATGACTACAAGATTATCAAGTTTCTTGGCTCCCGCAAACATGGCAGCCTCCCATACCTGACCTTCCTGGATCTCTCCGTCTCCGAGCAGTGTATATGTCCTGTATGACTTGCCGTCAAGCTTGGCTGCAAGTGCCATACCTACAGCTGCCGATATACCCTGTCCGAGTGAACCGGTAGACATGTCTATACCTGGTGTCTTTTTCATGGAAGGATGTCCCTGAAGGTGAGACCCCAAATGTCTGAGTGTAACCAGATCCTCCTTTGGGAAGAAGCCTTTCTCTGCAAGGGCTCCGTAAAGACCGGGTGCAGTATGACCTTTTGAGAGTACAAATCTGTCTCTGTCCGGGTCGTGGGGATTCTTTGGATCCACATTCATCTCTTCAAAATAAAGAAATGTAAAAATATCTGCTGCCGAGAGTGATCCTCCCGGATGTCCTGCCTTTGCCGAATGAACGGATACGATGATATCCTTTCTCACTTCATTGGCGATTTTCTGAAGCTCCTTGTTGTCCATTTTGTATTATCTCCTTGGAAAAATAGGGTGTCTTTTGACACGACCACATGATATTGTATCATCATCGGAATGAAAATGCCACATGATGTGGCATTTTACCGAAATATATCACACATATTATTAATATTCATAAGAATACGCATTATATACATTATTTCCGTATTCAAGACTCATCACTCTGAAATTATCATTATCTGTCTGTACATAGAAATAAATGTATGCATCTTCATCATCAAATATGCCCTCAGTATCGCTGGTGATCATGAGGAAGTTGCCGTTGTCATTTTCCTCATATTCGAAATAATCGTATTCAACGCCTTCGATATCCCTGATAACTCCTGTGCCATCATTATAAAAGATAACGCCGAAACATTCGTTTTCAAATGTCTTATTATCAACTACAGGCAGATATGATACGTCTCCGTCTGTATTTTTCATAAATCCGAACCATTCGCCCACATAGTAAAAATCGCTTACGTATGCTTCGGTAAAGTCAGAAATATCAAAATATTCACCGTAATAATCTATCTCAGGATCGTTAAATTCTGTAAATACACAGTCATTACACTGGGCCTGGAAATTGTAAAGGATTGACTGGGATTCATATTCACCGAATGTACACGCATCAAATTCATTTATGAATATATCTGCCTCCATGGTAAATCCGGCATTTGAATTGTCAAATACACAGTTGCTGAAATAACAGTATGACTGCTGGTCATATGCACATATGGGGCCATACTCACAGTCATGGATGTGACAGTCATATGCATTAAACCAGTCGACGCTCTCCATGTATACTCCGTATACTCCGCATCCGTAGAGATCAAGGTTATATAATTCCACGTTGCTGCATGTATTGAATGAGAGAACATCTCCGCTGCACTGACCAAGGTCTGTATGTCCGAGAGTCATGTTGTAAACAGATACATCACTGCAGTTTATAAATGCGAGTACATCCGCATATCTGGGATCTGTCTGAATCTCTGTATCAAGAGGATCATCGGTGGCACCGGAAATGGTGAGTCCCGGCACATCACTGATCAGCACTTCGTATCCGTCAAATACTTCCTCTATATTTACATAATCATGGGTATCGTTAAACTCATCAACATCGATACTGTTAAGATAATCCGAGAGGACATATGTACCGTTTGCCAGTGTCACATAAGTATAGGGAGCGATATTGTCTAAAAAGTCTTCAAGACTGTCTACGTCCACATATGTGATATCATCAGCAGGTTCATCTGACTGAGAATCATCAAATTCACAGTCGTTGAATGTAAACGAACCGTAGTTAAAAGACTGGAGACTGTAAAGTGATGTCTCAAACGGACCGAAAGAACAGTTATTGAAAATCACATTGTTGGCTTCTGTGTCATAAATAAAATCGGCACCGTACTCACTGGCTTTATTATCATAAAAATCACAGTTATTAAATGTAACTGTGGAATCATAGATATCCAGAAGTGTGAAGCACTCGCATCCGTACATGGGACAGTCGGTAAATTCCGCAGATGAGTACATGATATTAACTGTTCCGTAGCTGCAGTCCCTGATTATCGTGGAATCAACAGTGATATTGTATGAGTAGTTTGCATAAATACCATAAGTACCGCATCCGTAAAGATCCATATCGGATATATTTACTCCGTCACAGTCGCTAAAGTAAAGGACAGCACCCGAACAGTATCCTTCACCTGTTGTATGACCTACTGTCATGCCTTCTAAAGATATGTTCTCGCAATTTTCAAAATTAAGTACACATGCATATCTCGGCTCTACCTGAAGCTCTGTCTCGTAATCACCCTTGATAGTCAGGTCGTCCACACCTGTAATCACTACTTCGAGACCATCATACGCATCACGGATCTGAACATAATCATGATGATTGTTAAATTCTTTTCCGTCCGATCCGTAGAGTTCCTCAAGGTCAGGCGTCATGTCATATACACCATCCTCAATGACGATCGTTACGCCGGGAGCAATGGCATCAAGGAGATCTTCTGTAGAAGACACTCTGATCTCGCTGTCTTCCTCAGTCTTGTCCTTTTTATCCTTTTTGTCCTTTTTCTCTTCCTCTTCTTTTTCCGCACCGCATGCAGTAAAAACCATAGCTGCGCAAAGAGTCATGGCAGTCATCAGAAGCTTAAATTTCTTCATGTTCTCCTCCTTCAAAACTAACTTACTTTGTTCCCCGTATACAATGAATAGTATTTACCTTTCTTCTCAAGGAGCTGTTCATGATTGCCCCTCTCTATGATACGGCCCTGCTCAAGTACCATGATGCAGTCCGCATTTTTAATGGTTGATAATCTGTGGGCAATGACAAATGTGGTCCTGCCTTTCATAAGGGAATCCATACCTGCCTGCACCAGTTTTTCCGTACGTGTATCTATGGAGCTGGTCGCTTCGTCCAGTATAAGCACCGGCGGGTCTGCGATTGCCGCTCTTGCGATGGCTATGAGCTGGCGCTGGCCCTGGGACAGATTGGCTCCGTCGCCCGTGAGCATCGTATTGTATCCGTCAGGTAATCTTGTAATAAAACCATGAGCGTTTGCAAGCTTTGCTGCCGCGATGATCTCATCCTCTGTGGCGTTTAATTTACCGTACAAAATATTATCCCTGACAGTACCCGTAAACAGATGGGTATCCTGAAGTACTATTCCGAGAGATCTTCTAAGATCTGCTTTCTTAATCTTATTGATATTAATACCGTCATATCTGATCTTGCCGTCCTGAATATCATAAAATCTGTTTATCAGGTTTGTGATAGTCGTCTTGCCGGCGCCTGTCGATCCGACAAAAGCGATCTTCTGGCCGGGAGTCGCAGATATCTTTATATTATGAAGGACGATCTTCTCATCGGAATATCCAAAGTCCACATCATTGAATTCCACATCACCCTTAAGCTCCACATAAGTGGTTGTATCGTCTGCTTTATGATAATGCTTCCATGCCCACCGTCCCGTATGATCCGGTGTCTCTACGAGACTTCCGTCCTTTTCCTTTGCATTTACCAAAGTGACATATCCCTCGTCAGGCTCAGGTTTTTCATCCATTAAGTCAAATACTCTCTCTGCTCCGGCTAGAGCCATTACGATAGAGTTGAACTGCTGGGAAACCTGGGTAATAGGCATATGTACCGCTCTGTAATAGGTGAGAAATGCCACAACCGATCCGACAGAGAGTCCGCCAAACCTATCCATGGTAAGTACTCCTCCGACAATGGCACAGATGACATATCCCATATGACCAAGCTGACCGTTTATGGGACCGATGATATTTACAAATTTATTGGCTTTTGATGCGCTGTCATAAAGTTCATCATTTAATTCATTGAATTTCTTTATGCCCTCTTCCTCGTGACAGAATGCTTTCACGACTTTCTGTCCCTGCATCATTTCTTCTATATATCCGTTAACGGTTCCGAGGTTTTTCTGCTGTCTGATAAAATTTTCACCTGACTTGCCGGCAACCTTTGCTGTCACAAATACCATAATAAACACCGTTAAAAACATGGTAAATGTGAGGGGTACGCTGAGCATAAACATACAGAATACGACACCTGTGATCGTGATAACAGAGTTGATAAGCTGGGGCATACTCTGACTGATCATCTGACGGAGAGCATCCACATCGTTTGTATAGACGGACATGATATCTCCGTGGGCATGTGTGTCAAAATACTTTATGGGCAGTGTCTCCATTTTGTTAAACAGAGTCTTGCGCAGTCTGTTTAATGTGCCCTGGGTAATCTTTACCATGATCATGGCCTGGGCAAATGTCGCGAGTACTCCGACACCGTAGACAACGATCATCTGTACGATTTTTCTAAACAATGGGTCAAAGTCTTTGCTGCCCTGGTCAAGCATGGGCTTTATATAATCATCGATGAGGTCTCTCGTAAACATTGTTCCGTAGAGAGATGACAGTACCGATACGATAAGGCATATGATTGCCATGACAGCAAGGGGTACATAGTTACCGTACGCAAATGCTACGAGTCTCTTAAATGTAGCACCGGGATTTTTGAGCTTTGGCTTTTGGCGAAGGGCCATCTCGGCTTTTCTGCCCATCTTTACTTCCTTAACGTTTTCCTGTGCCATTATCTCTCACCTCCCTGCTCATCGAAATCTCCGGAGCCTCCGGTCTGTGATTCATATACTTCCCTGTATATCTCATTATTCTTAAGGAGCTGTTCATGGGTATCAAAACCGTTGATACGTCCGTCCTCAAGGACTATGATACGGTCAGCATCCATGACACTTGATATACGCTGGGCGATGATAAGCTTTGTCGTACCCGGGAGTTCCTCCCTGAATGCCTTTCTGATCTTTGCATCGGTAGCCGTATCTACTGCACTCGTTGAGTCATCGAGTATCAGGATCTTTGGATTCCTTATAAGAGCTCTGGCGATGCAGAGTCTCTGTTTCTGGCCTCCGGATACATTGGTACCGCCCTGTTCAATATGGGTATTGTACTTATCAGGCATTTGCTCTATAAATTCATCGGCACATGCAAGGCGGCATGCTTTTATGCACTCTTCATCCGTGGCATCCTTGTTACCCCATCGCAGATTGTCAAATATACTGCCGCTGAATAATACATTTTTCTGAAGCACCACAGCCACCTGATTACGGAGGACTTCAAGGTCATACTCTCTGACATCCACTCCGCCTATTTTTACAGATCCCTGAGACACATCGTATAATCTGGGGATCAGGTTTACGAGACTGGATTTTGCACTACCGGTAGAACCGATGATACCTATAGTCTCCCCGGATTTTATATCCAGTTTTATGTCTTTTAATACAGGTTCACCTGTACCTGACTTATATGAGAAATCGACATCATCAAATACTATGCTGCCGTCCTTTACTTCCATAACGGGATTTTCCGGATTGACTATATCCGGTTCCTCATTAAGTACCTCCGCAATACGCTCTCCGGAAGCGGCACTCATTGAGACCATGACAAATATCATGGACATCATCATGAGGCTCATGAGGATACTCATACAGTATGATAAAAGGCTTGTGAGATTACCTGTGGTAAGGTCTCCCGCAACTATCATGTGAGCACCTACCCAGCTGATAAAGAGGATACATGTATAAACCGTGGCACTCATGATGGGAGCATTGATTACAACCTTTGTCTCGGCTTTTATAAACAGGTTATAAATATCATCGGAAGCCTTTTCAAATTTGCTCTTTTCGTAGTCTTCCCTGACGTAGGCCTTTACCACTCTGATGGCATTTGTATTTTCCTGAACAGATGCATTTAAGTTGTCATATTTCTTAAATACTCTTCTGAACGCACTCATAGCAAGGATGACAATAATAATAATGACACAGGCGAGTCCTAACGTGGCATAGAGATATATTGAAGCAATCCTCGGCGAGATCATAAACGCCGCGATCATTGATATGATCATCGAAAAAGGTGCCCTGAAGCACATGCGGAGTATCATCTGATATGCATTCTGGACATTTGTGACATCAGTCGTCATACGGGTGACGAGTCCTGCTGTAGAAAACTTGTCGATATTTGAAAAAGAAAAGGTCTGTATCTTTTCATACATTGCTTTTCTCAAATTGCGGGCAAATCCCGTAGATGCCGTAGCACCGAAAATGCCTCCGCCCATACCTGCGGCCAGACCGCATAGTGCGAGCAGGAGCATGACACCTCCCATCATGAATATGTATTTCATGTCTGTTCCGCCCTCGGCCTCAATACCGTAATCCACAATGAGTCCAAGGCACACGGGGATGATGGTTTCAAGAATTACTTCGAGCACCATGCAAAGGGGCGTCAGTATCGATTCTTTTTTATACTGCTTTACTTCTTTTAAAAGTGTTTTTATCATTGTTTATACCTTTTGTATTCCCGTTTACGTCAAAATGTCAAGCCGATCAGATCGATGATCACGCCCCACACCACTCCTATCACATAGAGAACACCCAATATGGTAAATGTCTCTTTTTTATTTTTATT
>JAEEGL016266472.1_pt1 | contig 11669 bp, 11 predicted proteins | sample 9134231 | NCBI WGS metagenome assembly JAEEGL01 (sample SAMN16246548, study PRJNA631951) | gut metagenome | biome: gut microbiome; feature: rumen; material: fiber-attached | host: Bos | place: Iran: Karaj | collected 2018-10 | reverse complement strand
GAGGGAGATGCCGTAAGATCTCTCACCGTTACATTTCTTGAGATGTGGAATGCAATCATGGACGATGATATAGACGATGTTTCCTTTGACAAATACCTTGTAAACTATGACTACACAGCAAAAGAAAAGACCTATGTCCTCCCCTATGCCGATACACCTATGGATGACGAGGCCGTTGGTGAAGAAGTCTACATGAGCATGGCCGAGAGTTCCACAAAATATGTATGGTTCATCACCCCGTACCTGATCATCACAGAAGAGATGATCCACACTCTGTCCATTGCCGCAAAAAGAGGTGTTGATGTCAGGATCATCACTCCGGGTATTCCCGACAAAAAGATGGTTTACAGCCTCACTCGTTCCTATTACAACGTTCTTGTAAGAAATGGTGTCAGAATTTACGAGTACACTCCGGGCTTTTGTCACGCCAAGATGAGCATTACCGATGATTACATGGCCACCTGCGGAACCATCAACCTGGATTTCAGAAGTCTTTACCATCATTTCGAAAATGGCTGTCTCTATGCCGGCTGTCAGGCTGTCTTAGATACGAAAAAAGACTTTGAAAAGATGTTCACAGAGAGCAATGAAGTAACCGAATACTACAAATCCGGAAGAGGCTCATTCCTGCGCTTTGGCCAGATGCTGCTAAGGCTGGTTGCACCTCTTATGTAAAAGAATCAGTACATGAAACAGGAAAAATATTCTGATCGAATAAAAGAATATGGAAAAGACATTCTTGAATGCAAAGAGTATTTTCAGGCAAGGCATCAGGTACATCACGTAAAGACGTCCGTTGCCGTTCACTCTATCCTCACTGCAAAAATGGGGCTGAAAATCTGCGACAGGCTACATGACCGGGGCATAGATGTGGATGAACGTAAAGTAGTCAGGATAGCTCTCTTGCACGATCTTGGTATGCTGGGTAGAAGCCACAGATATAAAAACAACTTTGAGTGCGGATATTTACATCCACTGAACTCAGTTGCCGCTGCCCAAAGAATCTGGAAGGATATTGACCCTGCCAGCAAAAATGCCATCAGAAGTCACATGTGGCCCCTCTCGTTATATGTTCCTACATCGAAAGAGGCATTTGTACTTTGTCTTGCGGATAAAATGGCAGCTGTTAAAGAAGCATTTTTTATCAAAAAATAAATTAGGGGACGGTTCTTTCGTCCCAAAGCTTTGGGACGAAAGAACCGTCCCCTCATACTACTATCAGTTCGATGAAGATGATGTAATAGATGAAGTGGAAGCAGCGATAATTGCCACCATCATAGCTGTCTGCTCTGCTACCACTCTTGCAATAGCTCCGCTTATTACGGAAGCATCTGCTTTATATTTCTCTGAAGATATCTCCTGGGAAAGAAGCATTGTGCCGAACATAAGCCTAGTAGCTTTTCCCATATCAAGCATTCCAAAGCCTTTATTTCCCTTGAGATAATCTGAAATCTCAATGACCTCTGCTGCCAGTTCATTCTTATCAGCGTCAGTTTCAACAAGTGTTCCGAGAGAAGCAAGTTCATAATCCTTGCCATACTTAGCGCCGGCCTCCTTGAAGGCATTGAAGATATCCATGGCTTTATTTGCCTTATTCTCGGCAGTATCTCCATATGTGGTAAGAACCTGGCTCAAGGAATAAACAGCATTGTCATGGAAGGAAAAATTCTTCTTAAGGAGCTGATAAGTCTCCTCAAGTTCTGAAAGAATATCATCCACATTTTTTTCTGTGAGAGCAAGTAAAACTGCAAAGCAGGTATCCTCATCAGAGGTAAGGAAAGGATGAACGCTCTTCATGCCGTTCATGATCTCCTGTGTCTTTTCAATGATAGCATCAGCTTCGCTATACTTTCCCGCATCAACTATGATCATTGCGGCGAGAGCTCTGTAGGTTGAATCCCAGAATTTGCCGCTCTGTAATTTCTTGTATATTTCAATAACATCATCGATATATCCTTCAGGATTATCGCTGAGAGCCATTCTTGCAGAGACAATCAGTTCGTTGTTGCCCCGAAACTCCGAGAAAACACCCTGCTTTTTTCTGAGTATCTTTCTGCATTCCTTGAGATACTCACCATCAACAGGCCTGTTTTTCTCTGTAAAGGAAGAAGCTGCCACAGTCTTGATAAGTCCGTTTTCCAGCATAAACTCCTTTGAGATAAGAGCCCAGTTTTCAATTAACGAGTCGCATTTTCTTTTAATTGTGTCTTTCATCCTGTATCTCCTTTTGATGTCTTTTTTGTCTTATTACATGATACCACAAAAGGATCACTCTTTACCCCATTCTGAAAGTGGCTTAAAATCTATTACTTTGAAGTTATCATTCTGTACTTCCACTGCTTTGTTAAATTCATCTTCGGTTATCTGAACCCACTGATCATGAACATCGGTGGTATACCAGGGATTGACTTCGTTCTCATAAGCATCGTATTTATATCCCCACTGGAAAAACAGTCTTGAAGATCCCGGAATTATACCGTAAACATTCCAACCGAATTCTGCTGCTCCATTTGAATACTCATTACAAAACCAGTCATCTCCCTGAAGATAGAATCTGTTGCGAGCGCCACCGCTCACCACTTGCTCAGGCTCACCGTCAACCGTTGTATAAATATCATAGATAAGACTGCTTTCCCTGTCTCCGATAAAAAGCTCAGGAACACCGTCTCCGTTAAGGTCAAAAATCGCATAGCCAATCCTTGAAAGTCCCTCTTCGCTATCCTGCACCATCTCATAATAATCAGGTGAAAAACCATTGCCTTCAAGAGTGCTTGCGTCCCCTCCCCCGTTTAGTATAACAGTCAGAACTCTCAAAGGTCCGTCATAAAAAGCTTCTCCGTTTAACGGAGCCCCCAAAACATCCGATCCGTCGCTTAAAGGAGTCGCATCCTCCACAATCTCCCTGGAAGCCTGCATCTCATTACTGCTGTCCGATGCCTTTCCGCAAGCCGTGAGCGCCAGCATAACTCCTGTGATCGCAAAAATCATACTTTTTTCCATGTTTTCTCTCCCTCATTATTTAGTAACCTCATAAGACCTCTAATTAAGATGTTAACGCAATTTTTGTACTTGAAATTCTAAAAAAAGCATTAAAACATTTAAGTTTTTATAAAATCCCATGCAAAAAGCAGCTTACAATCATTTCTGACTGTAAGCTGCCTATAGATTTCATATCAATCTTTCGCAATAATTATATTTATCAAATCACTGTGAGCAACTGCTTATCAATACATACCTGAGCTGCGAAGACTTTTTCTACAGAGCCCTCAAAGAGAACGTCGATCCTTCCCTCAAGGATAGCCTTAACTGTACCTTTTCCGTACTTCTTATGGGAAACAGCGCAGCCCTCCGGGATAACATCCTTGATTTCGTCATCGGTAAGCTCATGGGTAGCTGTTTTTACTACAGAAGCACCGGTTACGCCGTAAGCGGCTGTAGTCATAACCTTCATATTGCTGCTTACTGAACCTGACGAACCTTTTATTCCCGCAACAGAAACCCTTGAACGTCCGTATTTCTGACTCTTCATAAGTTTTGTCTGTGCTGCTGCAAGAGCCTTAAGTTCTTCAGATGCCTTCAACTTTTCTGCGTAAGCCTTCTCCTGTCTGGCTTTCTCGCTGTATAGAGAATTTTCTCCAAGGCAGTCCAAAACAAACTCAAGATTTTCATTGGTGAAAAAATAAATGACATGAGCAAGCTTCTTCTCATCAGGATTCTGGAGCAATCCCTTGTTGCCGTTTCTGATAAAGAGGATAGCTTTGCTGGCAACCTCTTCGTACTGGGAAACCATCATCTCGATAACATCTTTTTTTGATTCCTTTAATGTGATTCCAAGGTTTGCTTCCTCAGCCTTTTTGTGGATAAGATTGAAGTCCTTTTCTGTGGCATAGAGCACATAGCGGCTCTGGGAAACAGTATTTACATGAAGAGAAGAACCGTTTTTTGCAAAGGACCAGATGAACTTGTCCTGATCGTTCTCCCTCTCAAAATGATCAAGGCCTTTTTCAGTGATAAGATCGCATACTTCTTCGAAAATGTATAACAGATTGTTCATGATTTACCTCTTGTATTTTTAAAGTCGGAACTCCAATTATACACTTTCCAGCCCCATATTCAATTCTGCAATTCATCCAAAAAAAATTTGCCTCTTCGCAAAAATATCGGCATAATGAAGAAACTTCACGCGCTTTTGTTCTTCATTCCACGTCTCATGATGGAATTAGCAGTGAAGAAATAGAACAAACGCGGAAACTTGTAAGCAATGGTGTAAATATCAGAAACATACCAAGAAATACGCGGCTTACAATCATCTTGTGACTGTAGCCGCGCTTAAATTCTACAATTTGTAATTCGCTTATAGCTGCATAAGCTGCATCAGTATATTCATAGTGCCATGCATAAGCCAGCTGGGAATAATCGAGCCGTCTGCCTTTTTTTCATCAATATATGCAAAGAGGATTCCCGGTATTATAGGAAAAAGAACCAGTGCCAATCCTTGAACAAAGGTAATCCTGTCTAAGATTAAAACGATATGCGCAAACCCAAATATTATAGCCTGAATTATGGTAGCAATCTTAAAACTGAATACTTTCTGCAATCTTTTCTGTATAAAACCTCTGAAAAGAATTTCTTCAGAAAGAGCTGTATGAACAAATGCATATAGAATTGCCCCCGGAAGTCCGATAAGCCCCATACCGGAAAAAGCTGATTTATTCCAATCATCAGCCAGAATAACTCTATACACGATGATTCCAAATATTACACAAATAATAATGGCGCCTATAGCGAATTTCAAACATTCTTTTTTGTCAGAAGTGACCTTTTTTAATCCTATCCATGAAAAGAAGGATTCCTTCTTACGTGCAGTAACTAACCATACAATAAAAGGGATCAGTGAGAAAAGTAAGACCTGGATAATAGAACTAAAAAATTCAGTGATGATTGTACTCATAATGCAGTTGCCTCCGTTCGTAGTCTAAAATATTGTGCATTTACATATGATTGTACAATCAAAATATGTTCAAACTGTGATATTTTCTGACTTTTTTATTTTATGCTATAATGTCTTAGGTTCTGTCAACGTATCCCGAATGATCTGCTGTTATCTTAATATCTCATCTACTGTTGTAACAGTACTAAAGCTGCCTTTATTTCTTGAAATGATCTCCTTCATTTTCTGAAGTTCAAAATAGCTCACATAGCAGATAAGTGTCTTATTTTCGCCGGCAATCATTCCATAGGAGTTCATCAAAGTGCATGTTTTGTTAAGCTCTTCCTTGATCTCCTTAATGATATTATCAGGATCCTTGGTGATGATGGTAACCTGCTTGATGGCATCAAAGTGATCCGTAACATTGGTGATGACTGATGTGGCAACCACATAAACAAGCAGACTGAGCAGGGCTGCATTCTGATTTATCACAAGGAACGCCACTATATAAACACATGCGTTGAAAGCAAGCAGAATGTAAGTAAGACTATGGTTCTTTCCTGTTTTCTCGGAAAGAAAATCGACAATTATATTGGCCAGGATTTCAGAGCCATCGATACATCCGCCCACTCTAAGAATAAGTGCCAGACCAAAGCCCAAAATAGCTCCACCAAATGCCACTGCAAGGAAATGCTCAGTATTCAGCTCAAAAGGAACTCTTTCAAATACTTCAAGTCCAGCCGTATATACTGCGGAACCAAGCAGTGATTTGAATCCAAATCTTTTTCCAAGACGTTTTGCCCCCAATAGCCAAAAGGGTAAGAATGTGAAAAGTACACATAATGAAAGATTGAATCCTGTGAGCTTGCTTATAATGATCGCAATGCCCGCTGTTCCATAGTCAATCGCATCATTTGGAATAAGAATGCAAATAACAGAAAAACTTGCCAGAAGTGCTCCAAAAATAATAACCAAAAGTGAAAAAATTTCTTCAAATGTCTTTTTTGTCATCATCATCTCCGGTAAACTCTGTAATATTGGCTCAAGCAGATTAAGCGTAAGAAATGAATCCTGTATAGATATATTTTATGTCAATTCACTAATAAAGTTCAATGGACGCATTGTCGCCAGTTCATGCCTGGACATGCTTCGAAGCTCAACGGCAGTGACCCATTTGAAGGCCATGGTCTCTCCCTCTTGTAAAACAATACTGTTTTTATCAGCATCTGTAATACAAAGGTAGTCGACATAATATGTTTTGTGACCGTGATGTAAAACGCGGCCTATTTCTATAAGTTCATCCGCAGTTATCCCTGTTTCTTCCTGCAATTCCCTGCGCGCACAAGCTAGCGGATCTTCCCCCTGTAACGCTGAACCTCCTGCGGTAGCTTCCCACATTCCGCCAAGGTGCTTTCTCTTGTCCCTCTGCATTATGAGGTAACTTCCATCGGTGTGCCTTACAATTATTTCGCTGCACAAATGAAAATATCCATCCGGTATTTCTTCTCCCCGAACTAAAGTCATGCCATCTATTTTATTAAGCTTACTGTCGTAAGCATCCCATATTTCCATGAGTTTTCTCCCTTATAAACGTTTTTCTCTCTAATAATCTTTTTCTCCAGGCTTATAGTCTTTTTAATCAGATCAAATCTCAAAGTCCGGAAACAGACCATTTTTCACACAATCAATTATCTTAACTGCCTCACTTGTAGCACGTTTCCTGCCCTCTTCGCTATTCATCCAATTTGCTCGTCTTGTATTGTTATCATCAGCAGGACATGGAATCACCTGAATATGATCCGGGAAAAGATATCTCGCAAGTGTCAGACTCCGTCTCATATGATAGGTAGTTGTCACCAAAAGGACTTTCTTTATCCTGTTTAACCAGAAAGATCTTTGAAGTGCCAGTAAAGAGCAAAGCATATTTTCAACTGTATTCTGCGACTCGCTCTCCAGGATGATATCTTCAGGCTTTACTCCCAGTTCAATTGCCCTATCGCGCATATCATAAGCATGCCCCTTATCAACACCATTAACCATTCCGCCTGACAAAAGAATCTTCGATGAGCGTTTATTATGGTAAGCCTTCACTGCAACAGGAACTCTGTAAATCGAAGCCTTTGCACTTCCCAACACCATGATGCAATCTACATTTTCTCCTGTATCTTCTATCCCTTCAAACAAAACTCTGTCGATCATTTCATCTGTCAAACTATCTGTAGTCAGTTCCGAAATAAGCATTTTTCAAGCTCCTCAATATATTCAATATGTAATTCAATGCCTCCATGCTTTATTTACCGCCGTAAATAAAGCATATCAGAAGCATATAAGTGTTACAATTCTCAATTCATTTTTAGAATTAAAGTAACCATTAGTCATTGTCTGATTAAAAAAGCTAATAATATCGGAAGAAAAAATAAGAAAGGGGCCCTCTAGAGAACCCCTGTACGCTACATGTAACATTTATAACCGGTCTCATTGCTGTTCTTTAACATATTCAGCAATCTCTTTGTAATTAACCTCCCAGGAATCGTATCTTGGATCCCCTCTGTGGTCGGGAAGTTCAAATCTGGACTTTAGTTCTTTTCCAAGATAAGTTGTAAACTTCCCTGCTCCTGTGTAATTCAGGTGCGAGTTATCCATAAAGTCCTTCTCGAAATCAAGTCCTATTTTGTCGTAATCATAGTTAGTACTGTTAAACTCAATATCATTCATCCGGGCAATCTCTTTTACACGGTTGTAGATCAATTCCTGATTGTCATTGGTGATATACGGAGTCACAACCAGAAACAGCTCTATATTATTCTTTTTTGTGTAATCTATGATCTTCTGCAAATAAATCTCAGACTTGATCGACAGAACTCCACTATCCTGCTGGGTAATTGCAGGTCTGAGCTGGGGTTGCACCTTCAATACAGGCTTATATCCTTTAAAATTCACCAGCTCCAGCTGACTTTTAAAAGGATATAAAAAATCCTCCGGAGTAAGCTCATTGAATCTGCCATGATAAACGGAAAAACTCGGAAAATAGTTCTTTATTTTATCCCACTCAACACTGGCCTTCAGCATTTCCAATTTATTTAGAGAAAACCTCATTCCAAGTATGTTGGGAAGAATCCATTCATATTGATAATCATCCTTCCGCAAAGCCGGAGAATATAGATCCAAGACTACAACCTTGGGATTCTGATACTTACAGACCTCTTTAAGATAATGATAGGTTATCCACAGCGGCTGTTCTGCTGCACTGTAGTCAAATGATGAAATTCCGTAATTTTTCCATAGTACTCCCGTGTCAATGTCGTAGTGAATGTGGCTAGAGCCCATCATAACCACATCTATGGTATTCTTTGGCTGATAATACATAGCTTTAGCCTGCTCGATGCCATCATCATTTTTTATACTCATTACCCCATTCCAATACCATAGCGAAATGGCGGTAAGAAAGATAAATGCTATCCTTAACAGATTCTTTTTTGTATTCTTTATCATCAATGCCCCCAACCATCAAAACTTCATATACATAAAATTTGCTTGATCAAAACCCGGTCCGTATATTCCCAAAAGTAAAATTGCAAATATCAACAAATATTCGATAATATACCTTACATGGGCCGGAAGCGTGTATAAAGCCTTTCCAATAGGCAGTTTTGTTTTTATCATAAGCCAATCAAAAAGAAAGACTACTAAAGCATATACCGGAATAAGGCAATCAATTTTTGTAAAAGAAAGCTCTTTAGCCTGCACAAACAATGAGCTCTCCCCGGCTGTGAAGTGAATCATTCTTTTTACATAATCCAATGCTTCCAAAAATCCCGGTGCCCCAAAGAATATCCAGGCAAAAGATACTGCAAAAAAAGTCAGCGCTGTTCCGACCATTTTTGAAATCCTGCCTGTTTTCTTTAATGAAAACAAATTGTTCCACCTTGTGTAAGAGAAGCCATAAATTACAATATAGAGGCCATGCAAAAGCCCCCATACCGGGAAATTGGCACTGCTTCCATGCCACATTCCACATACCAGAAATACAATCATCACATTGATATATCTGCGTACAGGTCCCTTCTTATTGCCCCCAAGAGGAATGTACACGTGATTCTTTAGCCAGCCTGAAAGTGAAATATGCCATCTTCTCCAAAACTCATTGATATTACCCGAAAGATATGGTGCAAAAAAATTCTCTGTCAGTTCAATTCCCAGTGCCTTGGAAATCCCCACTGCAAGGGCACTGTAGCCTGCAAAATCACAGTATATCTGCAAGGTATACATGATCATTCCCGCAAACAGCCAAAAGGAGCCATAGCTCTTCGGCGCAAAAAAAAGCTTCGAGGTATACATCGAAAGTCTGTCAGCTATTACCACCTTCATAAAAAAACCATAGAGTATCGTGGGAAACGCAATCGAAAGCCTGTTATCATCTCTAAGATAAACCTTATTAAGACTCTTTATCTGTGGTAAAAGGGCTCCCGGCTCCTCAATAGGGCCGCTGATGAATTTAGGGAAAAAACACATGTATAGAGCAAAAAACAGGATATTCTTTTCAGCCTTTATTTTTCCTGTAACAATATCAGCAAGGTAAGCTATAGCCTGAAAAATATAGTAGGAAAAACCTAAGGGGAGAATAAGACCGGATAGAATCCCATCCCCAAGAGACCAGTTTGCACTATTCTTTAGAAAAAAGATAGACAGCACACTGAGGATGATTCCAAAAGCCGCAGTAATTTTGGCACTTTTAAGGTATCCTCTACCAAGGTAATGGTCCTCTGTCAAACCAAGAAGATAAATTCCCAAAGTGACAGCCATTACCCAAATACAGGATTTATAGTCAAGATATGCTATAAACAGGAGACTTACCAGCAGAAGAAAGTATGCTCTGGCTCTTCTCCTTATAAGATAAAACAGTAAAAAAACTATGCAGATAAACGCCAAAAAGCCAAGCGAAAACGACATATTTATCTCCTGTTCGAAATATTGTTTTACAATTATGCTTTTAAAGATCTTTTCGCCTGTAAAGCAGATATTTATGCTCATGTTCAGGCTCATTATATTCATACTCCCGGATCAGTTCATAGTTTAGATCAATGAATTCCGTGGGATAATCAACGGCCAGAACGTATTCTGTACGGCCCTCTTTAAGGTATTTCTTCTGCTCCTCAAACATGATTTCAAGATTGATTCCATTGGTCTGGAAGTACTCACAGGTAGGAACTATTCCGGTTACTGTATATAATCCGGCATCTACTGTATTAAGCTCCAAAAGGGTATTATCTTCTGACAAAAGCTCAGCAGCCTGCATCAACCACACATCTTTTTCCTTGTAACTTCTGTAAACTGCATTTTGGGTGTTGAATGCCGCAAAAACAGTACTTAAAGCCAGTACACAAACAACAGACAACCCGGTAATCACTTTTAGATTCTTTTCACTAAGTTTCACAAAGCACCTATGACATAGCTTTCCCAGGTAACTCATTCCGGGTATTGCAATGGCCATAAGCGGAATCGAGTAATATGCCAGTTTATTTCCGCCAATAAAGATAACAAAATAGGTAAAAACAAACAGGATAACGGAAGTAAATCTCCTTAGGAATCCTTTTTCCATAAATATCTGAAGAATAAATCCAACTATTATCCATATAAAATATGAAAAGCTATCCCTTGTGAGCCAGTAGAGGGTCTTGCTCATCTCATAAAGCTTTGTAAAGAAGCTGTATTCCTCTGTCGTAACCTGGCTGTAGTGGAATATATTGTTGTAAATATAGCATCTGAACCAGTCATCAAGACTTCCTGTCGCCAGAAAATATAAAAGCCACGGAATTGAAGGAATAAGCGCAAATACCACAAATCTGATACCTGCCTTCAGTGCTGTCTTAAAGTCAGACTTTATGGTCACCTGGACAAATACTATTAAGAGCCACGCGGCGAAAAATCCCAGCATTGTATATTTGACCTGCGCTATAACTCCGGCACAAATTCCGACATAAGATATATACTTGTATCGTTTCCTATTATCCGGATCATCGTGAAGCAGAATATCAAGCGCATACATGCTATAAGAAAAAAGCGGCAGACAAAATTCCTCCGCAGCTCCTCCAAAATAAAAGCTCCAGGATGAGTATACGCCGGCTCCAAGCACCGGAATCAGCAGCATTGCCATAGATGTACTGCTATTTCTTTCTATTGTTTTCCCTGCGAAATAAAGGAAAAAAGTTCCGGCAATTATCTCAAATATAAATACTCCAAAAAAAGTCTTGTTTGAGATAAGATATGCAAAACCATACAGTAAATAAAGAAATGGGCCTTTCTGGTCATACATATCTCTGTATATCACCAGACCGTTCATCATTCCTTTACCCATGGTGAAATAGCTGTTTGCATCGTCCCAATTGTTACATACAAAAAGCACAGAGGATCTGGTTGTAAAAAGAAGTATCAAAGTGGCGCAAACAAAGCTCCACAAAAAAAGCTTTCGTTTCATGTCACACCTCAACATGAATTAGTGCATTTGACGTCAGTTCATGCAGGAAATTCATATCCACAAATGAACAGAACAGTACAATAATTACAAAAATCAAAACAAGGAGCATAAGTTTCTTTTCCTTGTATAATTTCTCCGGCTTTTGTACAGCAGAATCATCATCCAATGACATTGCCAGATAATACGCAAACAAGACAAAAAGCCAGGGAGTAGCAATCAGATACTCAATACGGTATTTGATCATGAATACTCCAAGACAGAAGG
>JAEEGL014834728.1_pt1 | contig 11669 bp, 12 predicted proteins | sample 9134231 | NCBI WGS metagenome assembly JAEEGL01 (sample SAMN16246548, study PRJNA631951) | gut metagenome | biome: gut microbiome; feature: rumen; material: fiber-attached | host: Bos | place: Iran: Karaj | collected 2018-10 | reverse complement strand
CGAAGCGAGTCATCGAGACGGAATGCGGCCACGCCCACAGGGCGACCACGGTGGAAGGTCCGTATTGGGCTGGGCGTGAGGACGGCAAGCCGCCCGTCCCCTTCCTGCATTATGTGGAATGGCTCGCCGAGGCCATCAGGACGGGCAAGATCAAGATCGATCCCGCGAAGAAGATCAAGCAGCCATGCACGCTGCAGGATGCCTGCAACTACATCCGCAACCATGGTCTGGAAAAGCATACGCGCTACATCATGTCGCAGATTGCCGAGGACTTCCGCGAGATGGACGAGCATGGCGCCCATAACTACTGCTGTGGCGGCGGCGGCGGATTCAACGGCATCGGCCGTTACCGTGAGCAGCGCAACCGCGGCCTGTTCATGAAGCTCCAGCAGATCAGGGCGACGGGCGCAACGCTTGTCATAGCGCCATGCCATAACTGCTGGGATGCCATCCGCGACACCATGGAAGTATACAAGGTCAAGGACATCAAGTGGTCTTTCCTCAAGCCTCTCATCCTTGACATGTGCATCATCCCTGATCACCTCAAGCCTCAGGAAGAAGAGGAATAATCCGGAAATGGTTCATGCCGCGCTTTTGTGGCGCGAGCGGTGACTGAGAAAAGGATAATGCTTTCATGCGGGCTGGTTTTCAGCCCGCATGTTTGTTTTTGGGGAAAATACAATCCGGCAGCGCCGTTCCTTTCCGTGTCATACGAGCGCGGCGCAAAGCTCTGCTGCAGTCTGAAAGCTATGCTAGTGCGACTAGGTCATATTCCTTCGCTTCTGTAATGTCCGCCTCCAGCAGAGCGCCAGGCTCGACGCCAGGACCGCTTATGTAGGTGACACCATCCACTTCCGGCGCCTGGAACCATGCCCTGCCCGTATGCAGCCCCGGCCATTCCCCATATGGGGCATCCACCAGTATTTCCATGCGTTGCCCGACATAGTCAGAAAGGATTTCCGCACTTATGTAATTCTGGATTTCCATGATTGCATCGCGCCGCGCTTCCTTGATATCGTCCGGAATCTGATCCGGCATGGCTGCGGCCTCTGTTCCATCCTCTGGCTGGTAGGCAAAGACTCCAAGATGGTGGAAGCGGTTTTTTCCCACAAAGCGGGCGAGAGCCTTGAAGTGCTCTTCCGTTTCTCCGGGAAAACCGACCATCATGGTTGTTCGCAGGGCGGCCTCCGGGAAGACTTCCCGTATTCTGTCCACAGCCAGCTGAGGGTCTCCGGCAAAGGGGCGGCCCATTTTTCCCAGGATATCTGGATGCGCATGCTGCAACGGCATGTCAAAGTAAGGCACGAACGGCTTGCCTGCACCGCGCAGGAAAGCCAGAAGATCCTTGGTGAGGCCCGCTGGGTACAGGTAGAGCAGGCGCAGGCGGCTCAGTCCTTCCAAGGTGAGAAGCCTTTCGAGGAGAAAGCGCGGATCCTTGCCGAAGTCCGTGCCGTAGGCTGTCACGTCCTGCGCCACGAGCACGAGCTCTCTGACACCCGAGGCAATCAGTGCCTTGGCTTCTTCAACCAGGGATTCCACAGGCTCAGACGCATACTTGCCACGGATGGAAGGAATGGCGCAGAACGAGCAGCTGTGGCGGCAGCCTTCACCAATTTTCAGCCACGCATAGGAAGGGCCTGTGCTTAGCAGCCTGCCGCGGGGAGCACCGGTAGGGAGTCCCAGCGCACGGAGCAGCTGCTCCGCCCATGTCGCTATGTCGTCGGTGTGCAGCCACAGGTCAACTTCGGGCAGTTCAGCCTTCAGATCGGCAATGCCATAGCGGCCGGGAAGGCAGCCTGCGACAGCAAGGAAGGGGCGCCGGCTTTTCGGCAGCGATTTGATGTGTTCCGCCATTTCTACGACAGCCTGCACTGATTCGCTGACGGCCGGACCTATGAAGGCGCATGTGTTGATAAAGACGAGGTCGGCCTTTTTTGGTGCTAAAACCGTCAGTACAGGCCCCAGGGAACCAAGAAGCCGTTCCGTGTCCACGCGCGTCTTGGCGCATCCCAGGCTCTGCGAGTATACCTTGAGCATGTTTCCCTCCCGTCAGCGAGCTTGCCGTGGCATGCCCTCTGCGCTACCTTTCTGCCATGAAAAAACGCCTTCGGCAAGGAGATGCCATGACCATGCAAACTGTTATTCTCGCTACGCGCAACCAGGGCAAGGTGCGTGAGCTCCGTTCCTTTCTTTCTGAATTTGGCTTTGACGTTCAGCCACTGCCAGAGGACTTTCCTGACATAGAGGAAACGGGCATGACTTTCGAGGAAAACGCCATCCTCAAGGCGCATGCCGTGGCTGAACGTCTTGGTGTGCCTGCCATCGCTGATGATTCCGGTCTGGAAGTGGATGCGCTGGGGTGCAGCCCGGGCGTATTCTCAGCGCGCTATGGAAACGATATCCCCTTGCTGGAAGGCGAGAGCAAGGATGAACGCAATAACCGCAAGCTCCTCATGCAGATGGAAAACGTGGAGGAGGGAATGCGCGGGGCGCGTTTCCGCTGTTGCATGGCTTTTGTCTGCCCGGGAAAGGAGGACATAGTCGCATGCGGCACATGGGAAGGCCGCATCCTCCGCAAGCCTTCCGGCTGCAATGGCTTTGGCTACGATCCAGTCTTCTGGGATCCAGAGGTAGCTATGACAGGGGCTGAAATGACACAGGAGCAGAAAAGCGCCCGCAGCCATAGAGGAAAGGCCGTGCGTGTGCTTCTGGAAAAGATAGCTCTCCGCCAGGGGAGCTAACAGGAAGCATATATTGCTGTGTTTATAAAAATGTTTATAATTTAATATGTAATAATAAATAATTATCATTATTATAAACAATATTCACAGGCGATGAAGCGATATCTGTGAACATACTACAATGCCAATCAGCGGATAGGGAAGATTGGACAAGGGATACGCCCGCCAGGAGAAAAATGGTATTTTCTCCTGGCGGGCGTATGAGAATGCAGGATGAAAGCCTCCACACGGCTTTGCTTTTTGGACGGCCGGAGTATGGTGCGATGAACTGATGAGTAGATAATGTTTATAACATAAATAACATGTTGTTTTTATAATAAAAATTACGAACAAAGCAGACTTTTGCGCTGCATCTACAGGGATATGGCAGCATGCATTTAAGCCATAAGGGTATAGGTATTGTCAGGCTGTTTTTGACGATGCGTAACAGCTATGGGGATACGCTATGCCTGCAAGAGCATAGCTATGCCCCAAAGCCATTGCCAAGGACTTCTTTCACTTTGCCCTTGTTCACGGTATGTATACCATACCAAAATCCTTCATAATACGAGGAGTCGGTCAGTATTTCCATAACGCCGTCGCCGTCTATGTCGGCAAAGCCGATGACCTTGTGCATAGTCGGTGGCAGGTTGTCCTTGTTCTCACCGGCATAGAAGCTGCACACGGGGATTTCGTGCACCTTGCCGTTGACAATTTTCCGAAGCAGGACGATGGAGAAATCGCCTTTGCTGGCGACGAAGGTCAAGCCGGAATGCTGCGGAGCTTCTTCTGCATTCCATTGTGCGCCTTTCAGGCGCATCGCGCTGATGACAACTTCGTCTATGCCATCCCCTTCCAGGTCGATTTTAAAAATCTGCGTGATCTGTGGCTTCACAGTGATACCCTTTCCAGAAAGGTATTTTTCCACAACGGACTTATACGTCGCATTCTTGATACTGATGGGGATTGCTTTCCGGGGAAGCGGATCCCATGCGCAGCGTATGCTCAGCCAAGACTGCTCCTCGCCGATTTTTTTGCCGCTGGCATCCACCACATCAAACATCGGCGGTTCAGGCTCTTCCATCACCAGCGCTGTGCTTGCTCCTTCCCCTTCCAGACCATCCATGGAGAACACCCTGAAAGCGTCCCCCTTGGCAACATTCAGTTCCGCGTACCGCGGATCATTCAACAACGTTTCCGTATCGATCCATTTGCCAGCAGAGGGGCAGGCGCCGATAAGTACGCCCCCGATGCCAAGGGTAGAAGCTTGGTTGGTCGTTTCTGCCAGAGCAATACCTGGGATGAGTAAAAAAGCGGTCAGTGAGGCGCTTAGTAAAAGGTTCATATATGCTCCTTCATGGCTGTATGAGTACGATATCTTTCTTTTACATGATTATTTTTTAAACGGCAACCATTAGAAAACTATAACTATTTGTTCCAACAAGTGACATGTGACCCATACTAGGAAATACAATCGTCCATTCTCAAACGTTACATATATTTGTTGCACTGGTTGTAGGAACTCTGCACAGCGCTGCGTTTTTCGTGAAGTCAATGCTATGAACTATCATGATCGAAGCCAGAACACCGTACTTTTCATGAAGTCCATCTGGCCAGATTTACAGTGATGGCGTTTTCCTATACCACTCATACAGAGCTGCAAGAAAACCAAGGGACCTGACATGAAAAAAACGTTGCTCGTCATAGCTGCAGTCATCCTTGGGGTAATACCCTTTTCGGCATGCGGACGGAATTCTGGCGCTATGCTTGACGGCGGCAACATTGTCGCCACGGGGGGAGGCACATCGGACCATACAGACTATCATGCCCCGCATGTTATCCATTCCCGCATCATCAAGGAATTTGCCGTCGGCTTTGCATTTAATGCGGTGTCAACGTTGCCAAGTCGCCGCGGCATGTATGTGGCGGTAAACTCAGACAGGCCCACCGGTCATTATGAAATGGCTATCATGCGCACTGGTGAGGGGAAGGCCTTGTTCTCTGCAAGGTGTTCTGGCCACGCGAATGTATTTGACATTAAGAAGGAACTCCCCGCCTCTGTACTGGACGATATGCAGGCTTTGCTCGAAAAGCATGAAGTGGCCAAGCTCAATGGCTTTTATAAAAGGAATTCTGCCCGTGGGCATGGTTTTAACCTCAAGGTGCTTTATGCTTCCGGAGAGACAATCAGCGCTGGTGCGGAAGGCGGCATCTCCGTCATGCCTGACAGTTATTGGGATGAGACCTGGTTCATAGACTTTATCGTCGCTGCTGGGGATAAATACGGCTTTCCCGTATTGCAGAGGAAAGATTTTTCCGGTCCTCTGAAATCCTTTGTGGCGGTCTTCCCCTACCGGCATAAGCTGGACGGCGGCAGCTTTGCCGAGGGAGATTACAAGCTGGAGTTGTTCCATGCCACTGGCAAGGATGTTGGCGGACGCATTAGGGCGCGGTATAGGGATCCTGCTGGCAAGGAGACCTGGGTTGAAACAAAGGCCTCGGGTGAAGATTTCAGGCTTCTCGCAGAGTTGATGCGAAAAGATGAGCTGATACGTCTTGACGGATACCGCTATGGGGGCTTTATGCCAGAGCAATGGGAGGTCCGTTTCAGGATTGAAGCGGAGTTTGCATCTGGCGATGACTTCCGGGTCAGGGCCGAAGGGCCTTCAGGCGTCATCCCTGCCAAATATTGGAACGCCTGCGGACTTATGGATCTTTTCCGGACAATGCTAGGGCGCCACAATCAGTCCTTTGCCCCTTTTAGGCTAAGCCTGTGAAACAGTAGGTAAGTGAACGATGTTTGAAAAATATTCTGCGCAAAGTCCGACGCGCAAAACGCTCATGACGCTGCATTTTGCATTCTCTTCCTTGCCCCATATCATCTCGTCTTTTTTCGGGGTCGGCGTGTTGCGCCCTGCTTCCGGCACGTGGGGGAGCTTGGCTGCGCTGCTGTTGTACATGGCTTTTGAGGCTTGCATTCCATGGTGGGCATGGGCAGGAGTAGTGCTCCTCAGCTTTGTTGCAGGCGCATGGGCTTGCGGTGTGACAGGCCATGACATCGGCGTACATGACCATTCATCCATGGTCATAGACGAAGTGTACGCCGTATGGATGGTGCTTCTAACGGTTCCTTCTGCATGGGAGTGGCAAGTTGCGGCTTTTCTGACTTTCCGCTTTTTTGATATTGTCAAGATACAACCGACTAAGTGGTTCGACACGGCTGCGCGCTGGCAGAACGGATGGGGAGTTATGCTGGATGACGCAGCAGCGGCCGCCCAGTCCATCCTCCTGCTGCAGATAGTCCGGCATATTTTTTGCTGACGAAGTTTATATGTGCCATGGCAGGGCATTTTCTGAGACAGGCTTGTATGACATAAATACAAGCCTGTTTTTTCTGGACATATTTTTTCCCAGAAGGTAATATGAAAAAACTGGCAGGCGTATCTTCTTTACGCATGCCAGATGTACAGTCGGGTGGATGCTCTCCACTGCGGCTGTCAGAAATGCCAAGGCTGGACGGGCAGTCATTCCGTGCCCGCTCCAAAATTGTCGGACGCTGTGCCGTATTGCGCATGCGCCAATATGAAACTTCGCACCATAGAGGGAAGCCGTGTCCAGAAAACGCCTGATTTATTTTTCTCTGCTGGCGCTTCTGGCTGCCATTGCCCTGGCGGGCTATGTCCTGCCATGGGAAACGGCGGGAAGCCAGCCGCAGAAATCGCTGCTCCAAAACAGCGGCGGCCCGGTTGTTTTTGAGCATGAGAAGCATGTGGCTACTGGCGCTAAATGCATCGATTGCCACCACGAGCTGAGCGTTTCCGCTCAGCCGATGAAATGCGATTCCTGCCATAAGGCCGTCTTTGATGAAACGTTCAAGGCTACCCATGCCTCGGCATATCCTGGTACGTCTTGCGCGGTCTGCCACCATTACAGGAATGAGCGCAGGGATTGTGCCCTATGCCATAAGGACTACAAAGTGGCTGGCAAAGACTGGGGACACGCCAAGCACGGGAAAGCCTTTGGCTGCGAAGCCTGTCACCATGCGGAAAAGGCTCAGGAAAGTTGCGCCAAGTGCCATAAGGATGGAACGCCTCCTTCCGTGAGCGGATCAAAACCGCTGGGCACAGCAGGGCTTGCCGACGCTGCACATAGCAAATGCGCGGTCTGCCACGGCAAATGGTTTGCGCAAAAGGCGAGCGGATGTGAACGTTGTCATGATGGTAAAGCGTTGGACGGCAATGGTACGCGCCTTCATGCAAATGCCGGGTTCAGCGATTGCAGCAGCTGCCATGTGAATGTGGAGTCACCGCAGAAGCTCATCCCAGGTTCCATGCAGGCGTTCCATAAGCTTTGCATGGATTGCCATGCAGCTGCAAAAGCCGGTCCGCACACTAAGGAAGATTGCTCCAAGTGCCATCTAAAATAGGGCACAGACACCAATAAGAATGACGGAGGACGCACCGTTTCCTGCTAGGCACCGGCGCGTAGAGAAATGAGAAAATTGTTCACTATGCTTAAGGATCCGCAGTTCACCCTGGTGTCAGGCGAAATGACGCGCTTCACACAGGCTCCCGATCCTAAGACTGTACGGCTTAATCGCGAGGGCTTCACCCTTGGCGCGGATGTTAAAAAGAAAGCCAAGGTATTCCCTTACATGTATCTTGGCACGCACCCTGATCCGTGCAAGGGCGATCTGTTTTCACCAATTTTCGGCGAAGTCATCGACGTTACGGAGCGCAGCGTCTTCATTACGGCCATAGAACCTGACGAAGAGCTTTCGGCAAAGGCTGAAGCTGTAGAGAAGACAGATATCCTTTCAATGCCTGAGCGCGGCGATGCACTGCGCCCCATCCTCAAAAAAATGGGGCTCAATACCAAATCTGCCGGGCAGGAGTGTGAAACGCTCATCGTCAATGGCGTAAATCCCGACCCCGGCGTTACCTGGGCGGAGCCAATGATCAATTCCCATCCCAGGAAATTTCTTCTGGGCATGGAGATGCTGCGCAGAATTTCTCCGGCGAAAAAGATTATCCTGGCCATCCCCAAGGGCATGAATTTTGACTATCCGAACATCGAAATAGCCCGTGTGCCCGCTCAGTACCCGGCCAGCGTCAATGCGCTGGTGATTAAGGCAGTCACCGGAAAGGAAAAGCCTGAGGGCGTAGGCATCGTAGGGCTCCATAACGTTTGGAGCCTAGGGCATGTCGCCAGGACGAAGCTTCCGCTCATCGACACCGTGATTACCATAGGCACGCTGAAGAACAACGGCAACTTCGTCGTGCGCGATGGCAGCACGGTGGAGGATTTGCTGGATTTCGCGGGCATCGAGCTGAAGGATGGTGACACACTGGTGCGTGGCGGTCCCCTTCGCGGAGAAAGCCTCGACCGTTACGACCGCAGCATCACGAAGGGAGCCGTTGGACTTTTCATCGTGGAAAAGGGAACAATCACCCCCATGGAAGGGCACGGTCCCTGCATTGAATGCGGATCCTGCTCTGCCATCTGCCCGGCGCGCCTGCGTCCTGACATGCTGAGCCGGTACGCTGAATTCGGCCTTCATGAGCGTTGCTACGAGGAATACATCACCAGCTGCTTGGAATGCGGCCTTTGCGGTTACGTCTGCATGGCTCGCCGACCTGTGCTGCAATATATACGCCTTGCGAAGAGGCGGCTTGGCCTGAAACTGCTTTCATCTTCCGGCGTGTACACGGTTAAACTGGATGAGAATGCGGAGGTGCGCCCATGAAGAATGATTCTTCCAAAGCTTTGCTTGCCATGAGCGCCCCGCCATACTGGCATTGCGGACAGACCATTTTCAAGCGGAGCATAGACTTCCTCGTTGCCTTGGCTCCAGCTGCCATCATGTCCGTATATACGTGGGGCATATCTGCGGCGCGTGTCATGGCTGTCGCCATCCTTACGGCCGTTGCCGTCGAAGCTCTCGCATGCAAGGTTATGAAGCGGCCCATCCCTGTTGGAGACCTCACGGCTGTCGTCAGCGCCCTGCTGCTGGCCTTCCTGTTGCCAGCATCCTCACCTTGGTGGCTCGTGGCGCTGGGAGCGGCGGCAGCAATCATGTTTGGCAAGATGTTCTTCGGCGGGCTTGGAAACTGCCCGATGCCTACGCCCATTGTTGGCTGGGCCATTCTGTTCGTTTCCTATCCAGTGCTCACTGATCCCAATCTGATGCAGCTTGCCACATCCCTTTCTGACCCGCTGAGCCGAGTCCATGCTTTTGGAACAGCCGCCGCCGGAAGCTTTTCCATCGTCGATCTGCTGATGGGCAAGCAGGTCGCGGCTCTTGGCGCCGGACAGGTCGGAGCGCTTCTTTTGGGCGGGATTTATCTGCTTGCCCGCGGCACGGTGCGCTGGCAGGTCGTCCTAGGTGTCTTTTTAGGCGTAGGCGTCCCATTTGCCATCCTCCAGATGCTTTCTCCGGAAACATCATCGCCTGTGCTTTTTGAACTCTGCACAGGCTCCATCGTGCTCTGCGCCTTCTTCATTGCCACTGAGGCCAATACTGTGCCTACGCATATGCTTGCCATGTTTTTATACGGGCTCACCATCGGGCTGCTCATGTTCTGCATCCGCAGATTTGGCAGCTATGCTGACGGCGCTCCTTTTGCCGTTATGGCGTGCAGCTTGCTCACGCCCTATTTCGACATGATCAGACCAAAACCTTTCGGAGTGCGCTGAGATGAAGGATATGCTAAGAACTGTTATCGTGCTGTCCGTGCTTTGCGCTCTTTCTGGATTTATCCTGTCCTACCTTAAAACCGCAACGGCTCCTGTCATCGAGATGCAGCTTCTGACCAATGTGCAGGGCCCGGCCCTTAAATCAGTGTTTGCCAAGGCAGAAAACGACCCCATCGCAGACAGGAAAGAGTTCAGCCTTGAAGGACAGAAGGTTATTGTCTTCCCCAGCATCATTGGCGGCAAGCTCACAGGTGTCGCCATTGAAGCCTTTGGCAGCGGTTACGGCGGAGATCTGGGCGTGCTTTCCGGTTTCAATGTTTCCAATGATACGCTGGCTGGCGTCGGGATGACTCAGCTCAAGGAGACTCCCGGACTTGGCATGCGCGTCAAGGAACCGGCGTTCAGCTCGCAGTTTGCAGGAAGGAAAGTCCCCGTCGCGCTTTCCAGCAAAGGCGGAAGCATAGACGCGATCTCAGGGGCCACCATATCGTCCAACGCTGTCGTCGACGCGGTCAATGCGGCGCATGGCATCTACCAGAAACTCAAGCCTGAAATCACCAAGGCATGGCAATAGCAGGGGAGATACTCTATGGCCGTCGTAAAAGAATTTACCAAGGGTCTTTGGAAGGAAATGCCGCCATTCAGGCTTGTCCTGGGACTCTGCCCCACGCTCGCCGTGACCACGTCCGCTGAAAACGGGCTTGGCATGGGAGCCGCCGTCATCTTTGTGCTTACGCTTTCCAACATGCTTGTTTCCATGATGCGCCACATTATCCCGAAGACCGTGCGTATCGCATGCTTCATTGTCATTGCGGCGTCGCTCGTGGTGTCTCTGGAACTGCTCATGCAGGCCTATGCATACGGGCTTTATGAGCAGCTGGGAATTTTTGTGCCCCTCATCGTGGTTAACTGCATTATCCTCGGCCGGGCCGAAGCGTTTGCTGCCAAGCATGGCGTTGCGGATTCCATTGCCGATGGGCTTGGTATTGGCATTGGCTTTACCATGGCGCTTACGTTCCTCGGTGCCTTGCGCGAGTTGCTGGGCAACGGCACGATTTTCGGCGTGCAGGTTTTTGGCGACGCCTTCCAGCCTTTTACCATCATGGTCAAGGCGCCTGGAGCCTTCATTTGCCTCGGGCTGATTCTTGCCGGCATGAACTGCATTAACCGCTGGCAGTCCAGCCGCTCCGAAAGTGAGCCAGTCAGCGTGGGATGCCAGGCATGCGGTGCCTGCGGCGGCTGTGCCGGCTGCCAGGGAACGCAGCTGAAGCCCATGGAATCTAAGGCCAAGGAAGGGTAGGGTATGGACGTCATCACCATTTTTATCTCCGCTATCTTCGTCAACAACATCCTCCTTGCGCAATTCCTCGGCAACTGTCCCTATCTGGGATGCTCCCGGGAGAAAAGCGTCGCCATCGGCATGGGCGGTGCCGTGGTGTTCGTGACCATCATGGCCACGCTGTTCACCTGGCTCATGCAGCACTTTGTGCTTGATGTTTTTGACCTTGGGTACCTGCAGACCATCGTGTTCATCGTGGTCATCGCCGGGCTTGTGCAGTTTGTGGAAATGTTTCTCAAAAAAATGATGCCGGCACTGTATTCCGCCCTTGGCATCTATCTGCCGCTCATCACAACGAACTGCGCCGTCATGGGCGTGGCCATTCTCGTTGAGCGCAAGGGATACAGCCTCGTAACGTCGCTGCTGTATGCCTGCGGCTACAGCCTGGGTTTCCTGCTGGCGTTGCTGCTCATGGCTGGCGTCCGCGAGCGCCTTGATACCTGCCGCATTCCCAAAATGATGGCCGGCACGCCCATCGCGCTGGTCATGGCCGGGCTCATGTCCCTTGCCTTCATGGCGTTCAAGGGCATGGCCCAATAACTCTGAGGTGGAGCGATGGTAACAGTTTCGATATTGACGATGTTCGGGCTGGGGCTGGTATGTGCAGGCATCTTGGCCGCGGCGTCGAAGATCTTTTATGTAAAGGAAAATCCTAAAGTCACCGCTGCCCTTGAGCTCCTTCCTGGCGCTAATTGCGGCGGATGCGGCTTCGCTGGATGCGAAGGCTATGCCAAAGCCGTGGTGACTGATCCAAACGTGGCCGCCAACCGCTGCGTGGCCTGCCCAAAGGAAGCCATCGTTGCGCTGGGCGAACTCACTGGCAAGACCGTTGCCGAAGCCGAGCCGTTGATATCCATGCGGCGCTGCGACGTGAACAACGGGCATGTGGGGCAGCGTTATGTCTATCATGGCAT
>JAEEGL014311396.1_pt1 | contig 11669 bp, 7 predicted proteins | sample 9134231 | NCBI WGS metagenome assembly JAEEGL01 (sample SAMN16246548, study PRJNA631951) | gut metagenome | biome: gut microbiome; feature: rumen; material: fiber-attached | host: Bos | place: Iran: Karaj | collected 2018-10 | reverse complement strand
TATATTAGAGGCTGCGCCTTATACGGTCTTTGCCGTGCCGGAAGCGGCGCGTCGTTGGAAAGAATTTGTGGATTCTGACGCCGTTTATCAGAATCCGCAGTTTGTTGTTCTAAGACTCAACAAAGAGAAAGAATAGTTTCTAAGCAGGTCACCCTATAGCAAAAAGAACGGGAACGCCGTACAAAGACTGCGTTCCCGTTTTTTTAGCGCATGAGGCACGTCCGAACGATCGTAGCGTTACATTACATGAGGGCGCGTTCACGCGTGTTGCAGGACTCGATTTCCTTATGGCAGATTGTTAAGGCGTCGCGAGCCAAAACGCCGTCTAGCATTGCAGACGGTTTACCTGCCAAGAAGCAATTGCGCGCTTCCGTGAGTTCGTTGACAAAAGGCGAAATGTCGTCGCCAGCGGGGAATTCCGGCTTTTCAATGGTTCCGTCTTCATGCAATACCGTAAGCGGAACTTGATTGAAACAGTCGGTGAAGACGGTTGCCTTTTCGAAATGGACTTCGTAAGAGAATGTGAAAGGACGCGCCTGTTGCATGATGCACCCGCTAGTCGCCGTAACGACGAGATTGGGATCGTCGTAAAGGAACTGCGTGTTAAAATATTCCGGCACGTCTCCTCGTAAACGCGCGACGCTTTGAACGGCTTTGGGCATACCGAAAAGCGTTCGAATAAAGTGAGCGTCGTGAACGTGAAGATCGAGCATTGGACCGCCAGAGCCGTTCATACTATAGAAGTTTTTAAGCCATGTAGGATCCGAGATAACGCGTGTGAAGTGGCCGCCGAGGCATTTGCCAAACTTGTTAGTGACCACCGCTTGATAGAGGTAGTTAAACGCGTCGAAGAATGGAAGAACGTGACCAATCATGAGCAGTTTGCCAGATTTCTTTGCCGCCTCGACCATGGCGACTCCTTCCGCTTCTTGCAAAGCGATCGGTTTCTCGCAGAAGACGTTTTTACCAGCTTCAAGCGCGGCGATCGTATTTGCGGCATGCGCAGCGGGAGGAAGGCAGATATCTACAACGTCGACGTTCGGGTCTTTGAGCATATCGACAAGACTTTCGTAAGTCGCGATACCCGTGAGATCCATTTGTTCGCCCTGCGGCCCAAAATTCCCCTTGATTTTGGTCCAGTCTCCGGAAAGACGTTCCTTAAAGAAGGATTCGCACAGCGCGACAACTTTGACGTTTTCAATGCGCTGATAGGCGAGATAATGGATCATTCCCATAAACCCGATACCGACAATACCGACTTTCAGCATGTTACGACTCCTTAGATGATGGTCATTCTCTGTTTTCTAATAAAAGCAAGGTTCGTATGCAATTCGCCTGTGCGAGTCGCAGACTCGTCAACCCTCCTTAGTTATACGGATTTTGCGCCACTTTGAAAGAAGAATACTTGGGAGCCGTTACTTTTTCTGCTAAAATCCTTAGATTAGGAGGTCAGACGGCAGAGGCAGAATTCGCCATATTATAAACTGGTCTAGACGTCGAGCGCAATTTTGAGTATGCTCCCATCGGGTAGAATCGCGTTGCAATTGGTTTTGCGACGGGTACTCGGATATAATGGAGTTAGACCTTAATATAATGGCTCATACCGCGCATATGAAAAATACTCTGATAGAAACACGACGTCTTTGTGGCGTCGGAATGCTAATTGTCTGCGTTTTGATAGTAGCGTCTCTAAGCGAAGAGCGCTATGCAAACGCTTCCACGCCGGAATCGGCTTCTGTCGAACAAGCACGAGATTTGACGACTAATTCAATTGTTCAAACGTCCGGTCAGGCGCCGATTGCGACAGAGTCGGGAGCGACGTTGGGTAAGACGAAGGCGAGTGTTAACGAAAAGAAGAATTCCCTCGTGGACGAAATTGAAGATCTGCCGCAGATCAACGTTCGTCCCGACGACGACCATTCGGGACATAAGCCACACGGCGCGAAATTCCTCGAAGTCATGCCTGGGGTGACAAAGTTTTCTGATCTCAATAAGAATCCTATTCTCAAAGAGCCGGTTGCGACGGAAAAAGTCGACGGTTACGACGTCGCAACTTTTCAGACTCCCACTTTGCCGGATACAACCATTCAAGTGGTTGGCTCTAACGACGTCGTGGAAGCTATTATGATCAACCTGGCGGAACCTCGATCGGAGGCGGACGCACGGAAGGTTTTTGAAAGCGAAATAAAAGACGTTCGACCTATTTGGGCGCCTGACGAAGTAGGCAATTTTCGAGAGGTCTTTCCTGAAAAGGGCGTTGCTTTCGTACTTGAAAAAGGTGAGAAACCCGGTTTGCCGAGTAACCGCGTTATCCAAATTGTTGCGGAAACTGTCAAGTGCGAATATTTCATAATGCGTGCGGAACAGGATCTTCAGACGAATTATACTTACGCCCGCGACGACGCCGAGCACGCTCTACTTCATGACGCCAACGCGCCCGGAGCTTATTGGATTCTCGCGCAGACGAATCTTACCGTTGGGGATTATACGAACGCGCGACGTTACATATTCAAGGCGATTAAGCTCAACGATTCGCTTCCCCAGTTCCATCTAACATACATCGACGCTCTGATACGATCGGGCGAGGTTGATTCTGCTCTACGCTACATGGACGCAGTGCGCGACTCTTTCGTAGAGCATCCGTTGTTTGCAATTGAAGCGGTAACGCTTGATTCCCTCCTACGTCTTGGCGCAAAGAATCCGAATTACGACGGCGCAATATCTCAGGGACAGCGAGCGCTCAAAATGTTGCAAGCGCTCTATGAATCTAAGCCGCAAGGGGAAGTCTATATGGCGGCAAAGAAACTGGAATTGCGCGTAAATCTATCTATTGCTCTGGCTGTTGCGCGTAAGCGCTGGAAGAACCCTAGCGATCAGGAAAAAGCCTTTGAGTGGCTATCTGCCGCCGCCGAAGTTGCAAAAGAAATTGACGATGCGCGGCCGGAAGCGTCTCAACTTCCAACGGCGCAAATTGACGTCTATGAAGCGGCTGTTAACGTTTGTCTCGAGATGCCGGACGCTCAGCAGGTTGACAACTACGTTCAAAAGGCGCGCGTTGCCGCAGAATTATACCTCAAAAAGACGCTAGACGAGGTTTCTGCAGCAGCTGTTCGCTGGAAGATTGGCAACGCGCTAGTAGCCGCCTCTCGTATCTATGAAGCGCGCGAAGATTACAAACAAGCGACAACGCTCGGCGTTAAAGGTCTCGAGTACCTTCAGATTGTAACGGAGTATCGGCCGTTGCCCGAACGAATACCAACGGCTCTTGCCCAACTTCAGCTTGGTTCCATTCTTGTTGGGCAAGGAAAAGACGCCGAAGGGTTCGCTTATCTCGATAAAGCGAACGAATTCCTGGCACAGGTAGAGGGACAATTGAAGGCTCGCGACGCAGCTATTGTGGGCGCCCCGCTTGCAACCGTCGCGTCGACTTACTGGAAAAAAGGTAAGAGAGAAGATGGAGCGACGACTCTTAAACGAGCTGTTTCTTTCTTGGAAAAAGCAAGTGAAGCAGGCTTTATTAAGGAGGAGAATCTGTACGTTCCTTATTCGAATCTTGCAACGATGAGCAAGGGGTTGAGAAACACTGACGACGCCACAAAGTATAAGCAACTTGCAGATCAGGTCGCTCCAAAGTAAGGATATCTTATTGAATTTGGCGCTAATAGCCATCTGCTTTTAAAAGGGACGACTTGCTGGAATTAAGTGAGTCGTCCCTTTGTTTCGCGACGTCATAAACCTTCGTCGGCATTAACCAGGACAAACGCTTTTGAAACGTTAAAACGTTTTAATTTGTATAAGAACATCTAATACTATTGTTTAAAATCAACAAAAATGTAATGTTCTGTTGAATTGACCTTGACTGACTGGAGATTAAAAATACAATGTTCCAGGTGCAGTACGTTCGCTATTTGTGCGTGCTAAACGCGTATTGGTATTCTAAATGGCGCTTATCGCTAGGAGTCGAGTTATGCCGTTGATTATTCCACAGGGATATGTTGCAAAGCTTGTGCCTGAAATGATGGAACAGGCGATCTTTTTGATCAAAGAGGAGTTTCAGACGAATCTTACTGAAGAGCTCAATTTGCGCCGTGTAACGGCGCCGCTCTTTGTCTTGTCCGGCACTGGTGTCAACGACGATTTGAACGGCGTCGAACGTCCAGTTTCCTTCCCAATTAAATCGATGGACGAGCGGCGCGCTGAAGTGGTTCATTCGCTAGCGAAATGGAAGCGTATGAAACTCGCTTCCTATAACGTTCCGACTGGCTACGGTATTTATACCGATATGAACGCGATTCGCGCCGACGAAGAGCTCGACAATATTCACTCGTTATACGTTGATCAGTGGGACTGGGAACGAACAATCAGTCCTGAAGACCGCAATCTTGATTTTCTGTGCGACATTGTCGAGTCGATCTATGAATGTCTCAAGGAAGTTGAACGTTCCATTTACGACGATTTTCCTCATATCAGACCGATTTTACCGGAGAATATAACTTTCATCCAGTCGGAAGATCTGCTCAGAGAATACCCAACGCTCACGCCAAAGGAACGTGAAACCGAGATTGCGCGGAAATATGGCGCAGTCTTTATCATTGGGGTGGGGCACGAACTTTCAGACGGTAAAATTCACGACGGTCGCGCCCCGGATTACGACGATTGGAGTACGGAGACTGACCCCGGTTACTTTGGGCTTAATGGCGACATTCTGGTTTGGAATCCTGTTTTAGGACAGTCCTTGGAGTTGTCGTCGATGGGCGTTCGCGTCGATAAGGCGGCTCTTTTGAAGCAGCTTCGTATTCGCAAATGTGAAGAACGACGCGAATTGGCGTTTCACAAGGCGTTGCTTAACGATGAACTCCCCTTGTCAATTGGCGGAGGCATTGGTCAGTCGCGCTTGTGTATGTTCCTCCTTCGTTGCGCTCACATTGGCGAGGTTCAGGCGTCAATTTGGCCGCAGCAGATGATTGCGGAGTGTGCGGCGAGCGGTATTTATTTGCGTTAGTCGTAGGGACAACGCGTTCGTAAAAAAATGAAGGGCGGCGGTTAGTTTTAACCGTCGCCCCTTTCTTATGGCGTTTCAAACGTATCGGCTCTAACCGTCTGTCTGATTACTGGGAAATTGTTTCTCCGCCCGCTCGAGTTGCAAGCGCTTTGATGGTCTCTGTATTTACGGTTGACGAGATGAAGTGTACAGAGCCGTCTCCGTAAAGAAAATTGGCGCCATTGGGGTGTCCACTTGAAAAGCCGTGCGATCCGCCTTCATTGTCAAAACCGCGATAAAACGTGCCTGAAACGATTGCAGGGAGGCATCCGTCGCCTGCCGGCATTCCCGCCCAGGTTGAGAAGTGTTGACGTTTGGCGACTCTTTCGCCCACAAAAATTGTTGAACTCAGTCCATCGGTGAACGCGTTCATGCCGAGTTCACTATTGTGAAAGAACGCTCCGTTCGTTGCAAAGACAGTATCTTCGTAGATTCCTCCGTCTTCGTAGTCGTCTGCGTCGTGGATATTGGGTGTCCCGACTGACGCGACATAATTGGCGGACGCGAATATAATCGATTTAAAAGCGGCGTCATGATCATCGTCATGATCATCGTCGTCGTCATGCGCATGATCGTGATGATGATCTAAAAGACCAGAATCACCGAGAGTGAAAGTCTTATCGGAAGTGAATTCAGACGGACAACGGTACGCTTTGAGTGAAAGAGTCCTTGCCTGCTTGTTCTTTTCCGTGGAGATAGACGACTGAAGATCGATTTGACTGTAGAGGGGCGTTTGCTCCATGAAGGGGAGAATCGCAGCGCCCCAGGCCCAGCCGGGATCGCCGTAGACACAAGGTTTTTTGCCGTCGGTGCAATATCCTCTCCATGCCGAAGGAAAAGCCCCGTTAACGTCGTGGTAGTTGTGAAGGGCGATTCCGATCTGCTTCAAGTTATTGAGGCATTCCATTCTTCGAGCCGCTTCTCGTGCCGCTTGAACTGCAGGCAAAAGAAGACCGATAAGGACGCCGATAATTGCGATAACGACGAGAAGTTCGACAAGAGTAAAACCGATTCTCTTGAAGTTGAACACTGTATTTCCTCTTGAATATTTAAAACGTGGCATAATGGTATGTATCCTATGAAATCTAGTGATGTGGACCGCGCCGATCCCTTTGCGCCTCGCACAAGCAGAGCGTAAAGGCTAACCGACGGATACAACGTGAAACAACGAAAAGCAAAGAAACAAACCCCAATGACTACTCAGTAGTAGAACACTGGTAGATAATCGTTGTTGGAGACAGTGGAAAACTATAGCGCGGCAACAGGAGGCGCGCGCCCATAGGATACAAAGAGCTGGATTTTAGAGAGAGAGCACGGCAACGTCAACCTAAAAGATTTCGGCGTCTCCTGAAAAGCAACTAATGTAACGATCGAAAAAGCGACCGTTCGATATTGCAAAAAGAAACTACAGATAGGACAATCAGGTTCGTCGAACTCATGAGTGGTTGTCCATGAACTGTGACAAATTTGATCCGGACTTTCTAGTGTTGTTTGAGCTAGGTCCACGAAGACTTGCTGGTCGTGACAATGAGGAAGAAATGCGTGCAAACTATTCCCGAAGAGAGACAGGAAAGTAAAAAACGCAAAGTACCCCAATACGCAAAAACGGAACCCTAATTTAAAAGCCGAACCGATCTTGAAGAGACGTCGCATTCCGCAGGCATTACGTTGCCGCAAGAAAACAAGCGCGCTCCGTTTAAAACATAGCGCTCTGAAGAGTGGGTTTTCTCGCATTAACACACCTGACTAGGAAACTAGGTAATTAGCGTCCCAACCAACCGTTGACCAGGACACGCAGTTTATTCTAGCGAATAGAAACCTACACGTCAAGCTAAGGTTGTTGATGATTGACGATTTTCCTTTACATATGTCAGAAAAGTTATCGGTCTCGTCTCGGATAGAAATCAGCCAGTTGATCGACTTGTCTCCTCCATCGTATCCATTCATCTACGTTGAAACCGAAATCAACAGGTACGGGATAATGGGCTCCGACTATTTTAACCAGAGCGCGATGGACTGCCTCATTACGACTCAACTCAGTAACTGTTTTCATTCGTCCGCCGCCTCCAGGCGAAAAGCTGCTCACGCGACCTGATCCGTCGAAAGTTGCGCCTGTTTGTTCAGAGCCTACGACAATCTGACGTTTGTGAGCTGTGACGAGAGCGTTAATGAGGTTGGGGATGGCAGAATCTGCTTGTAATCTTTCGAGAGCATAAGCGGCGTTGTTGATAGTAATCGGATCGTCCGAGCGAAGACCGCGTTTAAAATATTCAACGGCGTCGGCCGACGCTGTTTTACGACGGTAAATTCCGTCAACAGCGGCGGCGCGCGCTTCCGCGTCCGGATCAGAAAGAGCAATTTTACCAAGTTCAGACAGCGCGGCAGGCGTTCCAATGGAACTCATTGCCTGAATGAGAAGAACTCGACCTTCGGGATCGTTTTTGAGTTCGCGATAAATGTTGACAATGGGGGAGAGCGCCACAGGATTTCGAACTGAACGCAATGCTTCCCGACGTCGTTGATCGCCGTTACGAGCGCCCTGGAAGATCGACTTTATCTCCTTTTTCCAGAACCGAGCCGCAGTTTTGTTTTCGTCCGCCTGATGAATCAGTTCTGCTTCTTGTTTAGAGACATTTCGTCCATTGACGCGTTCCAGACCGGAGCGCTCCATTCGTTCTTTGCTTGAAACCCAACTTCCGTTCACTTTGACGTGATGCAAAGCCTTTCTTGCCTCGGAGTTTTCAGGCTCGAGCTCAACAACGCGTTCATAATGGACGTCGGCGAGCGATGAAAGTTGTTTTTTATTGGCCCAACGCGCTATTTTGAGATTAGAATCAACGTCGTCAGGCTGGAGCGGGGCGAAATTGCGATAATGAACCTGATCCGGCTTAAGACTTACAATCTGCCTAATATCGCTACGCTCAACGCTTATTTTTCCGCCTAATACTGGCTCGATTTCAATAATTGACGAGTTTGATTTTTCTGGCGTTAGAACGAATCCGCAAACTCCGCCTCCTTCTTTGACTCCAATTCCACCAGACTGCGAGACGTCAGGGCTTTGGGCGTTTGAAGACGTTAGAAAATAGGAAAAGAAGAGAAGACACGCTACCGTTATACAGAATCTTTTCTGGGAACAGCAGTCGCAAGCTCTGAACAGTTTGTCAACTTGAACGTACCTTTGAGCAAAACCTGGCATTCGCATACTCCTCCCTATATCCATCCGTTTGCATAAAACGACGCAGGCAAATGAACGTTTCCTTCTGTAGTACTTATCGCCACAGTTTGCTTTTCAATTGACTTTTTTGCATCGAGGTAAAACTATTGGTGAAAGAACCGTTTGTTATAGCGACGGCAAATACGTCTTAATGGGAATATGTTAGGGGAGACTGTTGATACAGATTACCGCGATTATCTGGAGACTATGAACGTTCAGCGAACAGTCTGACGTCCCAAAAACAACCAAAAGGTCGCTATGCATGAAAGCGTAACGACCCTTTAGTACGATTGTTTCAATGGCTCTTGAGCCAATAGCGACTATTTGGAGAGAATCTTGCTGACTTCTTCAAGATGACCGGCGCTACCCAACATCTGGTTCTTATGGATGATATACTCGGCGTAGGCCGGCATGAAGACTTTACCAGGTTCACGGAGATCGAATTTTTCCGGATGATCGCGGAAGAATTCGCGATGGATCGCACACCAGACGAGACGACCGTCAGTATCGATATTGATCTTCGTAACGCCAAGCTTCGCAGCCGGGAAGTATTGCTTTTCATCAACTCCGCTGGCGTTTTTCAACGCGCCGCCTGCGTTATTGATACGATCGACCCATTCCTTCGGAACCGAAGAACTACCGTGCATAACGAGCGGGAAGTTCGGCTTGACCGCGTTGACTGCCTTCTGGATCTTTTCGAGAACGTCGAAATGAAGTCCCTGCGTGCCCGTGAATTTGAAGGCGCCATGTGAAGTGCCGATTGCGACCGCTAGAGAATCGACGCCGGTTTTCTCGATGAATTCCGCCGCTTGCTCGGGATTCGTAAGCTTAACGCTACCGACAACGTCTTCCTCAACGCCGCCAAGTTGTCCAAGTTCCGCTTCAACGACGACGCCCTTCGCGTGAGCGGCGTCGACAACGCGTTTCGTAATTTCAACGTTCTTAGCGAATTCTTCGTGGGAAGCGTCTACCATGACGGAGCTGTAAAATCCGCTATCAATGCAATCGTAGCAGACTTCTTCGGTGCCGTGATCGAGGTGAACGGCAAAGATGGCTTCCGGGAAGACCTTGTCGGCAGTGCGAATCATGCCTTCAAGGAAGTTTTTGTCGGTGTAGGAACGCGCGCCGCGAGAAATCTGGATGATAAAGGGAGCGCTCTTCGTATCGTCGTTAGGATCTTCATTCTTCGCTGACTTGCCGAGATTGCCGCGGAAAAGACCAACAAGTTGCTCGAGGTTGTTAATGTTGTAGGCCCCGATGGCGTACTTTCCGTAGGCTTCCTTAAACAGTTCTTTCGTAGTAACGATCATTGAGTATTCTCCTCTCAATATGCTTGTCAAGTCGCGTTGCTAGGCGATCCTGCACAACCCCAAAAGGAACGCAGACGTCACGCGCATGCTTGTTTTACCGCCCTACAAGGCGAAAATGGTTATAAGCCGCCGCAACGCTACGTGGATAACGAAGGTCCAGCAACAACGCTCTATCTCTTATCCCACCGATTATATCCTCTTTTTTCCACTTGACCAGGGGAGACGTACCAGTTCCTCTGTATTAACGTCTGCTTTTTATTTGTCCTTCAAAAGATGTTCCGTCTTCTTTGCCCGGTCCAGAGACGTAGTTGCTTCGATATAATCGTCAAATGTCGAGGAGAAGGGATGAATGAAGTTTGTTGATTTTACCGATTAAATCGGTTGTGTTGACTTGTCTTTTCCAACCCTTGCGAGCGTTTGGGTGGACCCCCTCTAATTTGGACAATTAGCCGCTATAATTAAGCGCTTGGACGCATGAAAGTAGTGTGCGATGGTCGCGACGCGTCGACTTGACAAAGACACATATGATACGGACTACAAATTACAGAATATGACGAATGACTCTGAACTGACGCCTATGATGAAACAGTATTATGCGGCCAAGGAAGCCGCTCAGGGCGCGATCTTGCTGTTTCGCATGGGAGACTTTTACGAGATGTTTAACGAGGACGCGTATAAAGCGGCCAAAACTCTCAATATAACCGTAACCACGCGCGATCGAAACAAAGAGAATCCCATGCCTATGGCGGGTTTTCCTTGGCAGCACCTTGAATCCTATATGGCTCGACTAGTCGCTGCTGGTCATCGAGTAGCCGTTTGCGATCAGATGGAGGATCCGAAAAAGGCGAAGACGATCGTCAAACGAGAAATAACGAGGATCGTTACGCCGGGCACAATGATGGACGAGTCGATGCTCGATCCGCGAAGTTGTAATTATCTTGCTTCGATCTTTGTGTCAGAGACGCGGCAAACCCAGAAGGGACGCAAGACCAAGAGTCGTTCGTCTTGTTCCAATGTGAACGCCGTGCAGTTAGATTCAGAGCAAAGCAAAGCGACAGACGATCTATCCTCTAATTCTGGCGAATTGGCTGGCTCTGCTTCAGGAAAAGTTGACGGAGTTTCTGGCTTCGAGGACGATCGTTGCGTTGGACTCGCTTGGGTGGAACTGTCAACGGGTCGATTTTTTGCCACGACCTCTACGTTTGGCGATCTTTTTGACAATCTAGCGCGTATTAATCCTTCGGAATGCCTCATTCAGGAAGAGGTGCGCCGAGCCTTTCCTGAATGGCTTTTGGAACGAACTACCCTTACGCAACGACCGGGTTGGGTCTTTTCACGCCAAACGGCTCTTGAAACGCTTTTGAAACACTTTGGTCTAACGACCCTTGAAGGATTCGGATTCAAAGCTGAAACGGACGACATATTTGCTCTTCAAGCAGCAGGCGCGGCTCTTGACTATGTCTTGGAAACGCAGAAACAATCGCTTGATTTTATCGACGTCTTGACGCCCTATCGTAGCGAAAGCTATCTCGAAATAGACGAGGCGACTCGTCGTAGTCTTGAAATAGTCCAAACGTATCGAGACGGACGGCGCGACGGTTCCCTTTTAGCAACGATAGATAGATGTTCAACCTCGATGGGTAGTCGTCTTCTTGCCGACTGGGTTGCCTGCCCTTTAAAAGATAGAACTAAAATCGAGCTACGTCAAGACGCCGTGGAAGAGCTTATCTCTCGCGAGTCGGAACTGAATTCGATTCGGGAAGCTTTTCGTTCTGTTTCCGATTTGGAACGGTTAATCTCCCGCATTGTCCAAGAGCGCGGCACGCCGCGAGAGCTGTCTAGTATTGGTAAAACACTGAAGAATCTCCCAATTTTCAAGGGGTTTCTTGAAACGTCGACAAGCGCCCTGCTTCAATCGCTTGGTCGTCGCCTGGCATTGCAGACGGAATTGTGTGAGGAACTCGAGAATGCCTTTCAAGACAATCTCTCCCTCAACTATCGTGACGGAGGGTTTGTCAAAGAAGGTTATTCACAGGAGCTTGACGATCTTCATGATAAGGAGAGAGGCGGTAAAATCTGGTTGGCTGAATACCAGCGTAAGGAG
>JAEEGL014209620.1_pt1 | contig 11669 bp, 9 predicted proteins | sample 9134231 | NCBI WGS metagenome assembly JAEEGL01 (sample SAMN16246548, study PRJNA631951) | gut metagenome | biome: gut microbiome; feature: rumen; material: fiber-attached | host: Bos | place: Iran: Karaj | collected 2018-10 | reverse complement strand
GAGAAGGAAGTGTTCCCCGCCTTCATGGTGGAGATGCCCGCCCTCGACAAGGACACGTACACGCTGGACGAGTTCCTCGCGATGGTCAAGGCCAATCCGGACCTCGCCGCCGTCCGCGTACACAAGCAGCGCTTCGGCTACATGGTCAACAACACCATCTGCGAAGTGGGCAACGTGCTCATCAACGGTGCCAAGGTCGTTACCATCAACTCCGAATCCACGGAAATCGAAGACATCAAGAAGACCGTCGCCGACTGCCACCTGGAGGGCGTTGAGAACATCAACTACCTGCAGGCCATCAAGCGCGTCATCGGCATGTCCGACAAACCCCTTGCAAACGAATAGGCTATGGCACAGGAAATTGAAAAGAAATTCCTCGTGAAGGGCAACTTCAAGCCCGAGGCATTCAAGGCAACCCGCATCACCCAGGGCTACCTCTGCAGCGTTCCCGAAAGGACCGTCCGCATCCGTGTCAAGGGCGACAAGGGCTTCATCACCATCAAAGGCATAGGCAACGCATCCGGCGCCGCCCGCTTCGAGTGGGAGAAGGAAATCCCCGTGGAAGAGGTGAAGCAGCTCCTCGAGCTCGCCGAACCCGGCGTAATCGACAAGACCCGCTACCTCGTGAAGAACACCGACGGTGTCCACACCTGGGAGGTTGACGAGTTCTACGGCGACAACGACGGCCTCACCGTGGCCGAAGTCGAGCTCGCCGACGAGAACGAACCCTTCGACAAGCCCGAATGGCTCGGCGAAGAGGTCACCGGCGATCCCAAGTACTTCAACTCCATGTTGATGAAGAATCCCTACAAGAACTGGAAATAATGCGTCTGAAACATTATCTCCTCTGCATTCTCGCGGTCTCATCCCTGAGCGCCTGTCTCAGGGATGAAGACCCTCCGGGAACCGATCCCGGCACGGAGCCCGGCGCAGAAGCAGTCGCCACCTACACACTCGGAGAACCCACCAACTACGAAACCAAGCTGGAGGGCCTTTCTGCCATCTGCATGAACGAAGCCGGCAACGGCCTCCTGGTTGCGGAAGACAACGGCCACATCTTCGAATTCGGCCTGGACGGCACCCTCAGGAGCACCTTCGAGGTCCCCAATCCCGACGGCCGCACCAAAGTGGACCTGGAGGGCATCGCCCTCTCCCCCGACGGCAAGCTGTACGTCTGCGAGGAACGTTACCGCGAGGTCTATCTGCTGGGGGCCGACCACAAGAGCATCACCCTGCTATCCACCGGGCCCAAGGAAGAAGGCGCCCAGGACAACCAGGGCTACGAGGGCATCGCCGCCGGAAAGGATGTGCTGTACGTGGCCAACCAAAGCGCGCCCAAGCGCGTATATACCTATTCCCTCAAGACCGGGGAATGGGCCACGGCCTTCAACGCAGACTGGGCAACCAGCCTCTCCGACTTATACTTCGACAAGGACGACGGCACCCTCTGGATAACAGACGCCAAGACCCAGAAGCTCACCCAGCTCAAGGCCGACGGCACCGTGCTGAACACCTACAACATCTCCTTCGTCGACAAGCCGGAGGGATTCTGCATGGACAAGGCGAACAAGAGATTCTGGTTCGTCTGCGACAAGACCAGCAGGCTGATCTCCGTAAGTTACCAACTGAATAAATAACTATGGCAGAACAGAAACAGGCAGCGGCTCCGGCATTCGATCCGCTGGACATGAACAATTACAAGATCGAGAAGCTGCCCAAGATGCAGAAATCCAAGTTCGAAGTCTGGCTCGCCCGCCTGGGCGGGCCGCTCGCCCTTGTGGCCTTCGTCTGGATCTGCTGGTTCTGCCACATCGGGTTCATAGACAACCTGAGCACCGACACCCTCGCCGCCACAGCGCAGAAGCGCCTTGGCGTGCTGGGTCCGGAGGCCTTCATCCGGGCCAACTACGCGATGCTGGCAATCTTCGTGGCCAGCCTCATCCTGTGGATGACTGAGGCCATACCCAACTACCTCACATCACTTATCCTCATCCTCGCGACCGTCCTCTTCGGAGTCACCACCCAGAAAGAGGCCCTCGCACAGCTCGGCCACCCCGTGATGTGGCTGAACATCCTGAGCTTCGTCCTTGCGTCGATGCTCGTCAAGACACAGTTCGCCAAGCGCCTCGCCCTCGCCTTCGTAATCAAGTTCGGCAAGAGCGCCAAGGGGGTTCTCTGGAGCTTCCTTGTGATAAACCTGGTGCTTTCGGCGTTCATTTCGGCCACTACGGTCAAGGCCACCATCATGCTCCCCATCTTCATGGTCATCTGCGCCATCTACGGAGCGTCCGGCGGCAACCGCAACAACTTCGGCCGCAACCTCGTCATACAGAATCTTTTCCAGGTGAACATCGGCGCCAACGCCTTCTATACCGGCAGCGGCGCGCACCTGCTTGCAATATCGCTCATCGCTGGCTTCATCGGCAGCTGCGACTTCGGTTACGCCGACTGGCTCGTCGCCGTCGGCCCCATGAGCGTCATAATCCTCGTCGTGGGCCTGCTGCTTGGCATGTACGTCTTCTTCCCCATGAAGAAAGACGAGCAGAAACCCCAGATCGACGGCGGAATCGACCGCCTGCGCAAGGAACTTGAGTCCATGGGCAAGATGAGCGCCCAGGAGTGGCGGGCAGTCGCCATCTTCCTCGTCGTGCTCATCCTCTGGGTCACCAAAGGCACGTTCCACAACATCGACGAGACCATCGTCGCCCTCATCGGCGCCGTACTGGCGCTCCTTCCGGGCATCGGCGTGGTCAAATGGAACGACGTCGACATCCCCTGGCACCTCATGCTCTTCAGCGCCGGCGCCTACGTCCTCGGCAGCGGTCTCAATGCCACCGACCTGCCCAACACCATGGTCAACGCCGCATTCGACTCGCTGGGAATCGGCGAAGGCACGCCCTTCTGGGTACTCTACGTCATACTCACCTTCCTCATGATGTACTCCGGCCTGGTGTTCCAGAGCAAGACCATACGTACGATGGTGTTCGTCCCCATCGCCCTTGGAGTTGAATCCCGCTTCGGCTTCCCTCCCATGAGCCTTTCGCTTCCGGTGGCGATGCTCATCGAGCACTGCTACGTGCTGCCGTTCAACAGCAAACCCGCGGCGCTGCTGTACAACACAAACATGTACAGCCAGACCGACGCCTTCAAGTTCGGAATCACGATGATGACCTTCTCGTGGCTGCTCATACTCGTGTTCGGGCAGACGGTGCTCAAGTGGCTCAGCATCACGCCGGGACTTTTTTAATTCAGAAATGACTATCTTTGCGCCATGACAATTGAATGGAACCTCATACTCCGCATACTCGCCGCAGGGCTGCTGGGCGGTCTCATCGGCTTTGAGCGTGAAGTCCGCGCCAAGGAGGCGGGTCTGCGCACGCACTTTCTCGTCGCGCTCGGCGCCGCGCTGTTCATGGTAATATCGCAGTTCGCCTTTACCGGCCGCTTCGACGCCGCACGCGTCGCCGCGCAGGTGGTGTCCGGCATCGGTTTCATTGGCGCGGGCGTCATAATTTTCCAGAAGAACGTAGTGCGCGGAGTCACCACCGCCGCCGGACTCTGGGTGGCCGCCGCCATCGGTCTCGCCTGCGGTGCCGGCATGTACGATATCGCTATAGCTTCGACGCTCATGGCGCTTATGTGCCTGGAGACCATGCACTTCATAACCAAGAGATACGGAGAGAAGAGCGTCACGCTGGAGATATCCCCCATCAAGGGCGAAGATATGGCCCGCGTGCTCGAACTCATAGGCAAGACCGGAGCGGAGGTGCGTTCCTTCGAGCAGGTGCACGATTCCGTCACCATCCAGTTGCTGATCCGCCAGCGGGACTACTCCGGTACCATCACCAGAATACTCGAGTGTACTAAAGATTATAAAGTAAACCTCTCATGACCGAAGCCGGCAGAGCCTTAAGGTTCTTCCTACTGTCCTGCAGCGCGGGACTGATACAGATGGGCAGTTTCGCCCTTATGAACGAGACGCTTGCATGGCGCTGTTCCAGGCACGAAAAAAGGGCCTTGAAGAAGGCCCCTGAAGATCACTCTGTGCAATTTTACTCACCCGGAGCGATAGCTCCCATGGGGCAAGCGTCTGCGCAGGTACCGCAGTCGATGCAAACATTGGGGTCGATGGTGTAAACATCTCCCTCCTGGATGGCGCCGGTAGGGCATTCGCCCTGGCAGGTACCGCAAGCGACACAAGTGTCTGCTGAAATTTTGTATGCCATAAGTTTAATATTTATTAGTGCGGCACAAATTTACGGCCTATTATTTGAATAAACAAGAATCCGAGTGTTTATTTTTAACTGCAACAAAGCGATGAAAAGATATATCACAGTCCTTGCAGCCCTTTTCCTGGCTGCCGCCGGTGCCTCCGCGCAGAAGGATTTCGGAGGCGTCGCCCGCTTTGATTCAACCGTTTACGACTTCGGCAGGATCGACACCCGCAGCGGTGCGGTAAGCCATACGTTCACCGTCACCAACATCGGCACCGAGCCGCTCAATATCTTCACCGTCACTACAACCTGCAGCTGCACCAGTTCCTCCTGGACGCGCAAGAGCATCGCTCCCGGTGAGAGCGGCACCATAGAAGCCACATTCACCAACGATGAAGGCCCCTACGCCTTCGACAAGACACTCAACGTCTATCTCTCCAGCCTGGAGCGGCCGGTAGTCCTCCACCTCAAAGGAACAGCCTACACGGGAAAGAATAAAAAATGCCGGTCGAAATGACCGGCATTTTCATTGTCAGGTAACAGCCTACTCGCGCTCGGCGGTCTTGTCGGGGCTCATTACGACCTCCACGAAGTTGCCGGCCTCGAGTACCTTTGCCACAGCCTGCTTGATGCTGTCGGGAGTGAGTGCTGCAACTGCGGCCTCGTATTCCATATCGTAATCCATATGGTTATAGCGGTACCAGTAGTTGATCTCGTCCATCCAGTAATTGTTGCGGATGCGGTTCTCGGGAATGTTCTTGGCGAAGTTCTCGCGTACGCGGGTCATCTGCTCATCGTTGGGGCCTTCCTCAGCGAGCTTCTTGAGGCCGCTGACGGCGAGTTCGCGGAGCTTGTCGGAGCTGGAAGGATTGGTGTCGAAGTACACCTGGATGAGGGACCTGTCGACGGGATATTTGTCAATCATGGCGGCGGTGGAAGCACCGTAGGTGCCGCCCTCTTCCTCACGAAGCGTCGAGGTGTAGATCATGTCGAGGATGTAGGAAGCGGCTGCAAGGTTGACCTTCTCGGCAACGGTGTAAGGAGTCTTGTAACTGCTGTACACCTGAAGGACGGTGGTCTTGGGAGTCTGCATATCTACGCTGAAGGCGTTGACCACCTTGCCGGGAACGATGCGCTCGCCGGTGTCTTTCCAGGTCTGCTTGCCGCACTTCTTGGGCAGTGAGCCGATGTACTTCTCCACGAGGGGTTTGAGGGTTTCGGCGTCGACGTTACCGACGATGTAGACCTTTGCTCCTGCGGCATTCTTGAAGCACTTGCGGTAGTTCTTCTCGATGGCGGCAAGATTGGCGGCCTCGAGGACCTTCTCGTCAAGGACAATGTTGCGGGGGTTGTCGCCGAACAGCGTGCGGGTGAAGGCCTGCTGGAACTTGAAGTTCGGAGTCTGGAGAAGGTTGGGGAGGACTGCAGCTATCTGGTTCTTCGCTACGTCGAATGCATCGGCCTCGAAGCGGGGCTGGGTGAAGTAGAGATAGAGCAGCTGGAGTGCGGTCTCGAGGTCCTTGGGCTGGGCGCTTCCGGAGATTCCGTGCGTGATTTCGCTGAGGTAGGGCTGTACGCTTACCTGCTTGCCGGACAGCATCTTGGTGACGGTGGCGCTGGGATACTTGGATACACCTGCGTTGCTGAAGAAGAGCTGGATGATGTTGTCCTCGAAGGAAGGAAGGTCGGCATCGGGGATGAGGGAACGTCCGCCGTCCATCACAAGACGGATGAGAACCTGGTCTTTCTTGAACTCGGTGGGCTTGAACGCTACGGTGACGCCATTGCCAAGGGTCCACTCGGTGAAGCCCTGGAGGAGCTGGGAGGTCTTCTTAACCTTCGAGCCCTTGAGTTTGGCGGGATCGATGAACTCGCTGTCGATGACTTCCTCGGCGTTGGCGGCTATCTCGGAAGCCTTGACGGCTGCGATGGTCTCAAGCAGCTGGGCCTCGGTAGGATTGGCAAGGCCTTCCTTTGCGGGACCGTTGTAGAGAACGACCATATTCTCGTCGGTGACGACCTGGGCGACTGTCTGGTTGACTGCATTGGCCGGAATGGCGGGAAGGATCATCTTCACGAGCTGCAGGGCCGTTGCGGGATCCATATAAGGAGTGTTGTTGAAGAAGTTGCTGATGATGGGACGGACGAATTCCGCATTCTGGCGGCTGTCTGCGCCCTCTGCCCTCTTCTCGTAGCGGCTGAGGATCTCGTCCTTGGCACGCTGGATTTCACTGTCGGTGAAGCCGAAGCGCTTCATCTTCTCGATCTCGGTGTAGAATGCCTGGAGTGCGGGAAGTGCCTCTCCCTCCTTGAAGGAGACGTCGGCATAAAGGGCCTCGCAGGTTTCGGTGATGTTGGAGAAGCCGAGGCCTGCTCCGAGGAAGGGAGCGCCGGGCTTGGAGGTAATCTCCTCGAAGCGCTCGCTCATTATATTGGAAATGATGTCCTTGACAATGTCGGTGAGGAAAGCGATGTCGGTATTCTTGTACTCCCTGGGAATGGGATCGCTCTTCCAGAGGATGCTGACGTCGCAGCCGGTGGCCTCGGGGTCGGTCACTATGCCGACGATGGGCTCCTTGTTGTCGGGGACCTTGATAACGTCCTTTGCCTTGGGATCCACAGGTGCGGGGATGTCAGCGAAGAGGGTCTTTATCTTGGACTCGATCTGGTCGACGTCAACGTCGCCGACCACGATGAGGGCCTGGTTGTCGGGACGGTACCAGGTCTCGTAGAAGTTCACGAGGCTTTCCCTCTTGAAGGTCTCCAGGTTCTCCTGGCTGCCGATAAGGGAGCAGTCGGCGTACTTGGAACCCTTGTACATATACTTCTTGTTCTGCTCGTACATACGCCAGGAAGCGTTGCGGCGGGTGCGGCGCTCCTCGATGATGACTCCCCTCTCGGCGTCGATCTCTTCCTGCTCGTTGAGCACGTAGTGGGAATAGTCGTGCATCACGAGGAGGCAGGTATCGACCACGCCCTCGCGGACGATGGGGATGTTGTTGAGCATATACTGGGTGGCCTCCACGCCGGTGGAGGCGTTGATGTTGCGGCCGAACTCGGCTCCGATGCTCTGGAGATACTCGAGCATCTGCTTGCCGGGAAGGTTCTTGAGGCCGTTGAAGCACATGTGCTCCAGGAAGTGGGCGAGACCGTCCTGGTCCGGGGTCTCCTGGATGGCTCCGATATGGGTTGCAAGATAGAACTCGGCCCTCTGGGCGGGCTTGTCGTTGTGACGGATGTAGTAAGTCATACCGTTGTCGAGCTTGCCGACGCGGGTCGCGGGATCGTTGGGAAGCGGAGACTGTGCGCTTCCGGCAAAAACGGCTCCGAAGAGCAGCGAGAGAATGATTACGAATCTTTTCATATCAAAACTCAATTAATATTGTTGCAAATATAATAATCTTTTATTGAATTACAATATTATTTCAACGATTTTTGAAAAGCCTTTGCATTGCGGGCGTGAGCCTCGGCGGTCTTGGCGAACACGTGGGTGCCGTCCAGCGAGGGGCTGGCGCAGAAGAAAAGGCTGCCGCCGCCGTAGTCGGGATTGAGCACGGCCTCGATGTACTCCTTGTCGGGAACGTTGATTGGACCGGGAGGAAGGCCTGCGTACTTATATGTATTATAAGGAGAGTCGAATTCCAGGTGACGGAAGAGGACACGCTTGAGTGCGTAGTCGTAGCAATAAGCCACCGTAGGGTCGGCCTGAAGGAGCATTCCCCGCTTGATGCGGTTGAGATACACTCCGGCTATCTTGGCGTACTCGGGCTGATAGTTGGACTCCCCCTTCACGATGGATGCAAGCACCACGGCCTGCGAAGGAGTGAGGCCGACGGAGGCCGCCTTCACTTTGTTGTCGTCCGTCCAGAATGCGTCGGAAGCCTTGCGGCAGCGGTCGAGAAGGTCGGTGAGGCTGGCGTTCCAATAGAGGCTGTACGTAGCCGGGAAGAACGCAGGAAAGACATTGTCGGTACTCGCGCCATAGGAGGCCATAAGCGACGAATCCTCGAAAGCGCGCATCACGGATACGGAATCAATCCGGATCTGGCGGGAAATCTTGCGGGCGAGTTCCTCGCGCGTGCGGAGCGAGCCGGACAGCGTGAGGGAAACTGGCGTCTGCCAGCCGTTGTTGAGCATACGGGCCACATAGACGCTCGTACTCTTGCTGTCCACCGTATAGTGCCCGGGCTTGATGTATGTAGCCACCGATTTGGCATTGAACACCTTGCGGAGGCGGTTTTCGCTGAGTATCTTAAGCTGGCTGCGGAGGGAAGAAATCACGTCTTCCGGAGTATCACCCTCGTTGACATAGAGCTGGGCCTTGCCGTAGAAATTGGGCATCTTGTTGTCCCGGAGCCAATTGTAAGCAACCAATGCCCCCACGACAGCGATAAGGGCAAACAGGGCGGCGAGAATCTTCTTCATCAGCGGAGAAGGATTGTATCGCCCTCAAGCGGAAGAGAATCCTTCTTGAGGCCGTTGAGTTTGCAGAGGGCGGAAAGACGTATGCCGAAGCGCTGGGAAATGGCCCGCAGCGATTCGCCGTCCTCCCCTACTATGTATTTGTCGAGCCCCTTGGCGCCCTTGGCACGTTTGGGCTGCAGGTAAACGATTTCTCCGGGCTGCAGGGACTGTTCCTTCTGGAGGTCGTTGAAACGCAGGACCTCGCCGGGGAAAAGGCGGTTGGCGGCGGCGATGCTGGAATAGGTGTCGCCCTCGACTGCATAGACGCAGGTGACGCCGTTGACCTCGTAGATGTCGCGGGCAAGGGAGAAGCGGACTTCCTCGCGGGTCTCCGCCTGGACGACCTCGACGGGCTTCTCTATGGCCAGGGGGGCCTCGGGAACCTTGTCGGCAGCCATGCTGTCGTAGCGGTAGAGGTCGTAGTCTTCAATAATCTTGATGAGCTTGCCGGCGTATTTGGGGTCCGTGGCGTAGCCAGCGGCCTTGAGCCCCGTCGCCCAGGCCTTGTAGTCCTGGGGGTCGAGGTCGAACAGGGACTTGTAGCGGTCCTTGTATCGCAGGAAGTCGGAATGGTCCTTGAAAGACGCGGAAGCGTTGGGATAGACGCGGAAGCACTCCTGCTCCTTGTCGTCGTCCTTGTAGGTCTTCTTGCCCTTCCAGTCGGAGTGGCACTTGATGCCGAAGTGGTTGTTGTATTTGGAGGCGAGGACCGACTGCCCGGCGGCCGACTCGAGGAGGCCCTGGGCAAGGGTGATCGACGCAGGGACGCCGGTGCGGTGCATTTCCGAGACGGCGACCGAAGAGTACTTACGTATATACTTCTCGTACGGGCCCTCTGCGGCGGAAACGGCGAAGACGAGTACGAGCAGGATTGCAACTATTCTTTTCACGGATGTAAATATACTAAATTTCGAAGACATCGCAATCATTTGCAGCAACCGTGCCAGGGAAAATGTCCCTGCACTCCTGCTCGAGAGCGGCAAAATCAGTAATCCGGGATGAATAGTGACCGATGATAAGACGGCCTGCACCGGCCTGCAGGGCACACTGCGCAGCCTGCCGGGCGGTGGAATGGAAACGGTCGGCCGCCTTGTCGGCCATCTCCTCGGGATAGGTAGCCTCGTGATAGAGGCAGTTTACGCCGCTCACCCATCCGGGAAGTTCCGGGAAGGGTGCGGTGTCGGAACAATAGGCGTACGATTTGGCCCGGTAGGCTGGATTGGCCTGCGCATGCCGGGGCGTTACGATTTCGTCGAAGCGGAAACCGTAGCACTCGATCTTGTGGTTCAGCGGGAATGCGCTGACGGCGATGGCCTTGGACGTATGCACCACCTCCGGCTCCTTGCAGCTGAGCGGATGGAAGCGAATTTCGTACAGGTCGCCCGTGCCGAAGTAGCTGTCGTAGAACTTGAGCACGCCGCCGAGGGCCTGGGGGCCGTAGATGTCGAGCGGTGCGGTGCGTCCGTACATCGCCATCGTATTCAGCAGTCCGAAGATGCCGAAAAGATGGTCCCCGTGTATGTGGGAAATGAAAATGGCCTCGATGCGCAGGAAGGAAAGATGGCAGCGGCGTATCTGCTGCTGAGTGCCCTCACCGCAATCAATCAGAAACAAGCGCCCATTTGCATTGAGCATCTGGGCGCTTGGTGTTCTGTCAGATACGGGCATGGCCGAAGCCGTACCCATTATCGTGAGAGAGAGGATCATTTACTCTCCTTTCTCGAGTTTCTCCTTGAGGGCTGCAAGGGCGTCGATGTCGCCGAGAGTGGTCTTCTCTACGGTGGCGTTGACTTTCTTGACGGCCTTCTTGGTGGTCTCGGCCTCGGTGGCGGCGGCCTTCTCCTTCATCTCCTGGTAGGTACGCAGGTGGCTGAGGATGATGCGGCGGGTGCTGCGACGGAGCTCGACGACCTTGAACGGGAGGGTCTCGCCTGCAACTGCGGGCTTGCCGTCTTCCTTGACGATTTCGCGGTTGAATGCGAAGCCTTCGGCGTCGCCCTCGAGGGTGATCTGTGCGCCCTTGTCGGAGACGGAGGCGATGGTGCCTTCAACGGTGGAACCTACGGGGAACTTGGCTTCGATCTCATCCCAAGGATTGGTAGTGAGCTGCTTGTGGCCGAGGCTGAGCTTGTGGTTGGCCTCGTCGAAGTCGAGGATCTGGACGTCGATGGTGTCGCCGGGGGCTACAACCTCTGAAGGGTGCTTGATCTTGTTCCAGCTGAGGTCGCTGATGTGGACCAGGCCCTCTACGCCGTCCTCAAGTTCTGCGAACACACCGAAGTTGGTGATGTTGCGGACAGTGGCCTTCTGCTTGCTGCCGACGGGATATTTCTCGCGGATGCTCTCCCAGGGATTGACGGTGAGCTGCTTGAGACCGAGGGAAATCTTGCGGGCCTCGCGGTCGATGGAGAGGATCTGTGCCTCAACCTCGTCGCCCTGCTTGAGGAACTCCTGTGCGCTGTGCAGGCGGGGGCTCCAGGACATCTCGCTGACGTGGACGAGTCCTTCGACACCGGGTTCGATCTCGATGAATGCGCCGTAGTCTGCGATGAGGATGACCTTACCCTTGACCTTGTCGCCGACCTTGAGGTTGGGATCGAGGTTCTCCCAGGGATGGGGGGTAAGCTGCTTGAGACCGAGGGCGATGCGCTTCTGCTGCTCGTTGAAGTCGAGAACGACGACCTTGATCTTCTGGTCCAGGGAGACGATTTCTTCGGGATGGTTGACGCGGCCCCAGGAGAGGTCGGTGATGTGGATGAGACCGTCAACGCCGCCGAGGTCGACGAACACACCGTAGTTGGTGATGTTCTTGACGACGCCCTCGAGGACCTGTCCCTTCTCGAGCTTGCTGATGAGCTCGGCCCTCTTGGCCTCCTGCTCGGCCTCGAGAAGGGCTTTGTGGGAAACGACCACGTTGCGGAACTCCTGGTTGATCTTGACGATCTTGAAGTCGATGGTCTGGTTCACATACGCGTCATAATCGCGGATGGG
>JAEEGL012865784.1_pt1 | contig 11669 bp, 14 predicted proteins | sample 9134231 | NCBI WGS metagenome assembly JAEEGL01 (sample SAMN16246548, study PRJNA631951) | gut metagenome | biome: gut microbiome; feature: rumen; material: fiber-attached | host: Bos | place: Iran: Karaj | collected 2018-10 | reverse complement strand
TATATTTATTGTATTTTTGGTGCAGTAGCTCAGCTGGATAGAGCAACGGCCTTCTAAGCCGTGGGTCGGGAGTTCGAATCTCTTCTGCATCACCAAGTTCTTCTTATAGAAGAACTTTTGTATCGAGGTGTGGCTCAGTTGGTAGAGCGCGTGGTTTGGGACCATGAGGTCGCAGGTTCGATCCCTGTCACCTCGACCACCTGTAAAACAGGCAAATAATAGAAATAGCAAGCATTTCATAACTTGCTATTTTTTTGTTTTTCTTGAAATTGTGGCGAACTTGTGGCTAAAGTTTTAAATTATTATTTATTTTTATATTAATTAGTTTTTTTTCCTATGATGTGTTATAATAAGAATGCATATAAAAACATTATATATTTTATTAAATTTTATATGAAAGAGGTTATTATATGAATAAAAAAACAATATCTATTATATTATTAGTTTTAATTATTTTATCTATAGTTGTTTTCTTTTGGTTTAAAAATAAAGATAAAGAATACTTTGATAGAACTTATTATATAACAGTAAATCCTGATAAATTTCTTTCTTATGGAATTAAATTTAATAAAAACAAAAAATTTACATATTATTCTGAACAAGAAGGAAAAAAAGAAATCATCTATTCTGGAAATTATTATTATGATAAAAAAGAAAAAGTAATTCATATAGAATATATAAAAGATAATGAAAAATGGACTCGTACATTAAATTGGTATGAAGCAGATAGTAATAAAAGCCTACTATTTCCTTTTAAATTAAACGGACAAGAATCACTGGTTGTCTTTTATTTGAGAGAAAAATAATAAAATGCCTTTAAATAAGGCATTTTTTATTTTATAAAAACAAAACTATTCTTTAATCCTACAGCTTTTAAAACTGAATGATGTTGTATCAAAAAAATCTTCTAAACTTCTTTCTTTGAATTTTCCATAAATAACAACAGTATCTCCCTTTTTAACTGATTTTAAATCATCGCTATTATTAAAATATGCATTAAATTCTATTGTCTTATCTTTATCTATGGATTTATATTTAAAAACTAAATAAGTATCATTTAAAAACTGTGTTACTTCATATATTTCACCTGTAAAATAATAATAATTTCCCGTGTATTCTGAAATAAATCTGTTTACAATACCAAAATATTGTTGACAAGTTCGAGTTGTTTGTAAAATACTTTTTTTATATTAGCATAACTTCTTACGAAGTTTTTATGCTTTGTCTTTTCCTAAATCGTTATTTACATAACGATTTATTTCCTTTCTAACTTTTTACAAAGTTAGAAAGTCGTCGTCAAACGCACGCAGTATTCACCATCGACACTGCCGCCGATCATACAGCCATTGTAGAAGTCTGCGCGCCACACTTTGCGCTCATTGTTCTGCGAAGAAGACCAGTAGTTGTTGTTAAGCCCATACGTGCTGTTGTAGTTTAATCTATCCACTCCTAATGATGCTCCGATTGCTGCCCATTCTGCCCTCGATGGCACAAACCATCCATTGCTTACTTGTGTACTTATATTCTTCCACATATCTCCACTATCTTCTGCTCCATATCCACCATTTGCTGTTGTTTTTCCATATTTGCTCATCATTGTTGCTGTATTTGTTCTTCCTGTTTCAAAATTTACTGATGTTGCTGTTGGAGTACTTTCCATATTTCCATATGCACTTTTATACCAATATAATATACTATTTGTTCCAGCTGTTATATCTGATAATCCTAATACATAAAATCTATCATTTCCTGTTGTTCCTTTTTCTGGTGCTATTACATCTCTTTCTCCAAATTTTGAATCTGCATTTTCTGTTTTACTTACATAATATTTTTTTAATCCACTGCTATTTGTTTCTTGTATTTCATATGCTCCATTACTTGTATAACTTGAATTATTATTTGGATTCCAGCTTCCTGTATATTTAGTTCCTGACTTTGTTCCTGGTGGATTTAATAAATCTATTACTATTAATCCATCTACTGTTCCATCTCCATTTATGTCTGCATATTTCCCTACCATACTTGTAGCTGCTATTGGTTCTGCCCACCCAGCATATACTGTTGTTTCACTTGCATCTGGCATTTCTGTGTATTCTACCTTTGTTCCTCCTGTTGTTGCTGTATACCACCCTTTAAATACATAGTTTTCTCTTGTTGGTGTTGGCATTGTTATTGTTGCTCCTGCCTCTGCTGTTGTAGTTGTTGGATTTGTTCCACCTTCATAATTTATATCATATATTATTTTAGTTCCTGGTGCTGGTGGTGTAGTTGGTTCATCGCCTCCTAGTGTTGTTGGTGTTCCACCTTCATCTATTAGTTTAACTTCTCCAGTTGTAACATTAACCTCAAATTTATATGTTTTATTATTTCTTACAATAGTACCTTCTATTTTTTCATCAGTTGCAGATGTAATTGTAGCACCTGAATTTTCTAATGCTGTTTGATATGCTACTTTTTTTGAAGTTTCTAGATTAGAATGAAATTTCGTTTCTCCATCTCCAACGGCTAATTTCAAAGTTTCTAATACAGCAGCATTTTCATTTTCCACCGTTGCTGTTTGTGTTCTTCCAAGTATCCCATTATCTCCTACTGCCATACTAATTGCTATTCCTGCTAAAATAAGCATTACAATTATTGTTATTATTAATGCCACTAATGTTATTCCTTTTGAATTTTTCAAACTTTTCATTTGTCTCTCCTTTGCATTTATATTCATATATTTTATATTATCAATAATTGATATTTTTTACAATGAAATTGACACTTTTTTTAAAAAAATTTTTACTTAATCTTGTTAATAATATTACTTATGTACCTTTCAAAAATTTTTTTATAGAGTTGTTTGAGCAAGTAACGGATGGTTCAAAATGGTTTTCAAAAGGGGTGGGGGTGGCTTTACAAATCATATAATTTTGTTATATGATTTTAATGATGTTAATATCTTTTTAAAAACCTACGAAAAACCTACGAAAATTTTAAAAGTATTTAAAAAGATATAGTATTTTGTAATATAAAAAAGACTTGCCGATATTGTAATATAAAGGTTTATAACACGTTATAATAAATGGTAAAATGCTTCTAGTCACATTCGATCCCTGTCACCTCGACCACCTAAAGACTTGAAAGTAATCACTTTCAAGTCTTTTTATTTTTATTCAAAACTATCAAGAGTTACTTCTGATGCTAATTCTTCTTTTTGTGTATTATTAAAAAGGTAAAAAAAGACTGCCAAATCTGGCAGTCTTTTTTGCTAATCATTTTTATCTTCGTCTTCTTCAGCACTTTCTTTTGCACGTTCTTCATATTCATGCAACATATATTGTCCATAATAATAGAGTTCACTGTCATTGCAACGAATTTCTTCCATCATTTTATCAAAGCCTTTTCTATTATGTCGAATCAACATATCGTATACATTTCTAAGACAACACAAAAATTTGTCAATTGAATCTTTCCGAGTAGCTACACTCATTTCCTTGTAGTCTCCAATGGATAGCTCTACAATTTTACCCTTTTGAACTGTTGCTGTTGCATCATCACTTCTTGTACACGCGCTAAAATACATTTTCATTGCTGTCACTCCTTAAAAAAAATAAATAGCATTTTAACTAATGCACATGCATTTTATCATATTTCGTCTTTTATTTCAAGAATTTACTGTAGAAATACAGTCATTAAAAAGTTCTTTACTCCTGCTCTGTTTTGTCACAACCAGTAACAGCTACATTATTACAGTTTTTAATAATTCAATATTTCCTTCTATTTTATATTTTCCATAACTAGCAGGTATTATAAAACTATCTCCTAAACCTATTTTACTTCCATCTATCTTTCCTTCTCCTTTAACTACACAAAAAGCCTCAAATGACTTTAAACATGTTTTGTTTTCATAAGTATCTTTGCATACTATCTTGCTTACTTCAAATAATTTGTTTGATACTATGACTTGATCTTCTTCATTTGTGCTATGTATTATTTCCGGAATATATTCTGAATTTATTGTATTAATAGCATCTTCTTTATGAAGTGGTCTTCCTTTTCCGTCTTTTCCTATTCTATCCCAATCATAAACTCTATATGTTATATCGCTATTTTGTTGTATTTCGCATATAAGTGTATCTTTTAATATAGCGTGAAGTGTTCCTGCTGGAATAAATACACTATCTCCAGGTTTTATATATTGATATTTTAAATATTCTTTTATTCTATTGTTTTCTATAATATCTTTTAATTCACTTTTTGTTAATTTCTTGTTCATTCCTGCTATTAATTTAGCTTCTTTTCCACAATCAATAATGTACCACATTTCTGTTTTACCATATTCAAAGCCTTTTGCCCTAGCATAATTATCATCTGGATGAACTTGTATTGATAAATTATCAAGAGCATCTATAAATTTTATCAATATAGGGAACTCCTTATATTTAGAACAATTAGTTCCAAAAATCATTTCTTTTTTTGCTAAATCTTCATAAATCTTTGTTAATAATTCTCCTTTATACTCTCCATTTTTTACCTTACAAATTCCATTTTGATTGCAAGATATTTCCCAACTTTCTGCTGTTTTTTCATAAGGAGTCTTTTTATTCAAATCTTTTTTTAGTCTATACCCACCCCAAATATAGTCTTTATATATTGGCTCTGTAAAAAGAATATCCATTTTTTTACCTCTCTTTAATTGTTATTTCATTTGAATTATATCATTTTAATACTTTTTATTCAAACCGTCATATAAGTGTTTACAAAGGTATTTTGCCGTGTTATAATATGGCCAAGTTTTATATAAACTTATAAAGAGATACTATTTCTCTTTATTACACAATTTAATATGTTTTATTTTTGTAAAGGTTGTGATATTAAATCTGTTCATTCGTCTTAAAAACACATTAATTACTTTTTCAAAAGGAGGAAACTATCATGCAGAATTCATTTCGGTTTGAATATGATGATCTGAAGAATAAGTATTTTGACTATTCCAGAAAATTGTATTCAAAAGATTTGAAAGACTTATCCGCACACGAACTTCAAAACGTAATTGCTAGTGTAATCAAAAATGACGTAATCAAGCAGTATTTAGAAGAATCATTGGAATACTACTCCAGCAAAAGAATTGCCATTTATTTTTCTATGGAATTCTTAATTGGTAGAATTGTTCTCGATGCTCTTGTAAATACAGGAATCAAAAAACTGACATCTAAAATTTTTGAAGATGAAGGTATTGATATCAACATCTTAGAAGAAATTGAAGATGCAGCTTTGGGTAACGGTGGTTTAGGCAGACTTGCAGCATGTTTCATGGAATCTGCTGCAACAACAGGATATCCTGTATTTGGATATGGAATTTATTTCAAATACGGCCTGTTTAAGCAGAAATTCGATGGATTTAATCAAATTGAGGTCCCTGATGACTGGACAAGTAATGGCGATCCTTGGTTTGAACCAAATTTCGATGAAGCTGTTACAGTCAAGTTTAAAGACACTCAGGTTAAAGCTGTTCCGTATGTTTTGCCAATTATTGGTTATAACAAATATCGGAATAATTTTCATCAAAATGTTTTTCCGCTTACCCTTTGGAAAGCAGAAGACATTTATGGTCAAACAAATCTTACAGCAGCAAAAATTTCCGATTATTTATATCCAATGGAAAATGAGCCTGATGGAAAAGCATTAAGAATTATGCAAGAGTACTTCTTTGTAAGTGCTACAATGCAAAGACTTATTAGCTATCATCTTAAAAAGCACGGCACTTTGGATAATTTCGAAGATTATTATTCGTTCCAAATGAATGATACTCACCCTGTTTTGGCTTGTGTCGAATTTATTAGACTTTTAGAAGAAAACGGTTATACATTTGACGAAGCTTCTAAAAAAGCAAAAAAATGCTTTGCATACACCAACCACACTGTAATGAGCGAAGCTCTTGAAAAATGGAACTTAGATCTTTTTAAATCTGTTGTTCCGCCTGAAATTTTTAAAATTATTCAGGATTTAAACCAAGAACTTATTGACTCTTTTATCAAGCTTGACTATTTCCAGCTTGAAGATCAGTTTGGCGTTGATTGGAAAAAAATCCAAAAGTATGAGCTTTTTTACGATAACCAAGTTCACATGAGTCGTATTGCATGCTACATTGGCCATACCATTAATGGCGTTGCTGAAATCCACAGTGAAATCTTGAAAGATTCTGTATTGCACAAATGGTTCCAAGTATTTCCTGAAAAATTCACCAACTGCACGAATGGTGTTACTCCTAGACGCTGGATTCGCTGTTCTAATCCTGACCTTGCCAATCTTCTTGATGATGTTTTAGGCCATGGATGGACTACGAATCTGGGAGAATTGAAGCGTTTGGATTCCTACAAAACAAACCAAGATATCTTAAGTAAATTCGCAGATTGCAAGCTTACAGCAAAAGAAGTTTTGTCCAAATATATTTATGAACATGAAGGAATTAAAATTGATCCTGAATCAATTTTTGATTGCCAAGTTAAACGTTTTCATGAATATAAGCGCCAATTACTTAACGCATTTCGGATTCTTTACATTTATGATTGTCTGAAAAATGGTAAAATTACCAATCTTTCTAATATTACTTTTATTATTGGAGGGAAAGCTGCTTCTGGCTATTATGAGGTCAAAAGAGTTATTTCTCTTATTAAAGATATTCAGAACATGATTAATAACGATCCTGATGTTGCAGGAAGAATTAGCGTAGTCTTTGTAACAAACTTTAATGTAAGTTATGGCGAAAAAATCTATGCTGCAGCCAATTTTTCTGAACAGATTAGTACTGCTGGAACAGAAGCTTCTGGTACTGGGAACATGAAATTCATGATGAATGGTGCTCCCACTATCGGTACTATGGATGGTGCAAACATTGAAATTGTTCAAGAAGCTGGATTGGAAAATAACTATATTTTTGGCGCAACTGTTGATGATTTGAAAAGAATTCATTATCATAGTGCTGAATTTATGGATTCCTGCCCAGAAATGCAAGTAATTCTGCCTTATTTAAAAGGCGAAATTGCAGGCCTGTCGTACACTTATCTTGATATTGTTGACAGGTTAAAATATGGTGATGGTTTCTTTGTAATGTACGATCTTCAAAGCTATATTTGTGAATCCTTACGTGCTTTTTCTGATTTTACTTTGGAAAAAGAAACAGGTATTTATAGATTCCACACGATGAAAGCTTTGGAAAATATTATCCATAGTGGAAAGTTTTCTTCTGACAGAACTATTACTGAATATGCGGAAAACATTTGGAAAATTGAACAAATCGCAAAATAAACCAAAACATATTAAAAACGCTACCTACTCAGGTAGCGTTTTTCCTTTTACTTTAATTCATGCGTCATAGCATAGTTTGAGACACTTCTGAAATTTTCGTCATACGGATATCTTTCCTGTCCAAATTTCATCCACATTTCAGACCATGTACATCCTTGTTTCAACAGTTCTTGCACTTTTTCATTATAAAAAGTTTTGTTTGATTCTTGAACATCCAAATCTACACAAAGCTCTTCATCATAGAGTTTGCATTGAATGTCACATTCTAGTTTATCACACTGATAGGCAAATAAAGCTTCTTTTGTTTTACCTTCATCAAACTCTAAAAACAGTTCTTCAATTTGGCTGCCATTTGCAAATCTATTTAAGATTTTATGAACAGCATCATGTTCAATTTGTTTTTTTTCTTCTTTGGAAATTTGAAAAAGGGTCAAATCACCAATTACAGTTTCACCAAGTTCGTGAATTGCAAGCATAAGAATAACTTTTTTAATATCAATGTCATATTCAAATTCTAAGTACATTGCAATTGCTAGCATTTGTACTCCATATACGTGTTCAGCTACACTTTCAATTCTGCTTCTTTGAACATCCCAGTCTTTCCATCCTGTACGTATTACATCCTTAAGCTTATTGCAAAGAACATAATAGCTCAATACATTTTGTGCCTTAGACATAAAAAGTCCCTCCATTTTGCTGTTTTTGTTAGTACTGACCTAAATTTAAGAAACACTCTTAAATTTATACTATTCGTATATTTTTATTTTATAAACTTGGATTTTATTATAGCATAGATTTACATAATTGTAAACATATTGTAATTTTTTCAGTTTATTTAATAATTTCATCTATAATTTTTGCTGACTCTCCAACATAATCATCACATCTTCTTTCATATGTCATAAGCTCAATACACTTTGTATATTTAAATCTTTTTTCAAACTCTTTTTCAAAATCTGCCACTTTATCTTCATGACCCGTTTCTTTTAAAATCTTACACGCTGTAAGAAGCGCCCCACACTTTCCCTCAATACTTCTAGGTGCAGGAAATTCTATACTAATACTTGTGTCTTGAATAAAAGCATTATTTAAAGAACTTGAACAATTGTGCCCTTTTTTTCTCAATTCTCTTGCCATTTCTTCGTGATTACCCATTTTTTCTCCTTTTATAAATCTACAATATTTACTTCATTTCCGTGTTCTTTTATTATTTCGATTAAATCCTCAATTTTAAGCCAAATTGTTGCTGTATTATCATTTGGATGAACCCCTATTAAATGTGATCCTTTAAAAAATTGTTTATCAAAATATATTTTTATAATTCTTTCTTCATCATTTAAAATTCCAAAAGGAGTAACTGCTGCAGGAATAAGTTTCATTTTTTTCATCAAATCTTCTTCTGAAGCAAAACTTAAATTCCTAGTATTATTATTTTTCTTAAATTGTTTTAAATCAACTCTTGTACTTCCTTTTACAGTTATTAAATAATAATTTCTTTTTTTATCATCTCTTACAAAAAGAGTTTTTGCATCTGCTTCTGGATATGGAATTTGGATTTTTGCCACTTCATCCATATTAAAAACAGCCTTATGATTAGTAATTTCATATTTAATATTTTTTCCATTTAAATATGAATATATTTCTTCTTTATTCATTAGATTTCCTACCTTTTAAAAGTATTTAAATAATCTTTTTCTTCTTTGCTTACTCTGTATGAATCATGTATTTTGCTTATTGCTTTATTATGCGTAAATCTATTTAGTTTGTTATCCTTTATAAATTTAAGCGTTTCCTTTGGATATTTAATATACAATTCGCAAACAAGCCAAGCTTCGGCCATGTTTACATAGAATTTATCAGTATCTATTTTATTTAAAGTTTCAAAAATTGTTTTCAAATTCTTTTCTTCTACAAAATGAGATAGTATTATTACAAGTCCTACTCGAGAAATAAATTCGTCTTTATTTAATGACATATTTACTGCCTCGTTGAAATACTTATCTTCGTATTTTTCAACTATTTTTATTGAATTACAAAATGTATCGCATAAAGCCCAATTGTCAATCTTTTTTATATGTTCTTTAAAATATTTCCAAAACACTTCTTCTTTTTTAATATGAGAAATAACTAATCCTTGAATCATTATTTCTTCGTAATATCTATTTTCTACATATTTCAAAAAATCTTCTATATTAGTTTTGTTTGCAATTTCTTTTGCAATTTTTCTCATATTAGGAAGTCTAATTCCAATAATTTCATATTTTGAATTATTAACCAATGAACCATGAAATTTTTTATATTCTTCATCTCCATTACTTTTTAAATAATTAATAAAATCATAATATGATTCTTTGTTCCATTTTTCTGGTATCATTTTTTCTCCATTAAAATATAATCTATATTGGTTTTATATCATACTTTAATATATTTATCTAGTCTTTTAATCAATTATAAATGTTAAAAAAATTTTATTAAATCATGTTGTATTTTTTATTTTTTTAATATACAATTATTATAAATAAATCAAAGGAGAAAACATATGAAAAAATTTTTAAAAATAGTTTTACCTATTATAACGGTAATACTAACATTACTTTTTGTTTTTAGAATAATGACCGTAAACTATACTATTTGGAATGTTACATTCCTTTGTACATTAGCAGTTTCTTTATTGACTCAATTTATACATTTAGATAATTTCAAAATACTTAAAAGAGTTTTATTTATGCTATTAACTGTTTTATTGACTCTTATCTCTTTAGCAATAATTGTTTTTGTTCCAGCACTATTATTTCCAGTAACAGATAATACTGCTATAAATATAATTGGAAATATGTTTTTTACCTCATTTTCATTTTTTAATTTACTTGTTGCATATCCTATACTTGATATATTTTTTAATAGATTTAAAAAGAACGAAAAAAGTAAAAAAAGCTATATTATTTTAATAATACTTTACTTCTTAGCTATTACAATAATAGAAACAGCTTTAATGTGCAAAATAAATGTTACTTTTAAATAAAATTATAGATAAAAAGCCCTTGTAATTATGCAAGGGCTTTTATTTTCTTAAATATTTTAAAATTCTTTTTTGTGTCAAGTCTTTGTCTTTATCATATTTTAAATAAACATCTATCAAGTTTTCTATTTTACCATCAAACAGTTTCTTTAAAAGTGCTTTTGTTCTACTATAATTGTATTTTTCTCTGTTAATCGTAGACTTATAGTAAAAAACTTTACCTTTTTTACCAACAATTTCAATAGCTCCCTTTTCAAGCAATCTTTTAATTAAAGTTCTAACCGTATTATTTGTCCACCTATATTCAATAACTTCATCAATTATCTCACTTGATGTAGCAATTTTTTTATCCCAAATTACTTTTAATACCTCAAGTTCTGCATCTGAAACATTCTTCATTTAAACAAAATCTCTCCTTTTCTATTATTATATCCTTTTGTATAACAAATATTCTTTTCGACTAATCGAACATATTTTATCATACTACATTTGTTATTTCAATATTTTTTCGACTAATTGAATTTTTTGTTTTATTTTTCGACTAGTCGAATAGTTTTTGATTCTTGTTTTGCTATCATTCAATTAAAGAAAACGAGGTGATTACAATGCAATTATCAGATGCTATCAAAATAAGAATAAAAAAATTATTAAAAGAAAAATCTATGAAAACTCATCATATGTGTGAACGAGCTGGTATTAATCAATCTACTGTCACTTCTTTTATGAATGATGAAAAAGCTGTTCCAAAACTTCCAACTATATTACAAATATGCTATGGTCTTGATATCACTCTTGGTGAATTCTTTTCAGATCCAATTTTTGATGAAGCAGAATATGATGACTAATTAATTTTAGAAGATAAGGTTATGCTAATATTCTGTTCTAATCCATTTTTATTTAATGTTAGAATAACTTTATCTCCTGGATTTTTATTATAAATATATTTTTTTAAATCATTCATTTTGTTTATTTCAATATCATCTATTTTTAAAATAATATCATTTTCTTCCACTCCTGCTGTAAGCAGTGGGCTATCTGGCAATATTTTTGCAATATAAACTCCTTTATTAAAATTTAATTCTTCTTCTAAATAGCCTAAAACTTCTTTGTCATACCCATAAATTCCCAAATAGCTTTCTTCAAATTTGCCTGTTTCTACTAGTTTTTTTAGAATTGGCTTTACTATATTAATTGGTGCTGCAAAGCCAATTCCTTCTGCTGAAGAAATTTTCATTGATGTTATTCCTATTATTTTTCCATCATCACTAATAATTGGTCCCCCGCTATTACCCTCATTAATTGTTGCATCTGTTTGAAGCAAATCTTCCATATAACTACTATTTTCATTTTCTTCAATTTT
>JAEEGL010603287.1_pt1 | contig 11669 bp, 12 predicted proteins | sample 9134231 | NCBI WGS metagenome assembly JAEEGL01 (sample SAMN16246548, study PRJNA631951) | gut metagenome | biome: gut microbiome; feature: rumen; material: fiber-attached | host: Bos | place: Iran: Karaj | collected 2018-10 | reverse complement strand
GTCCGCCGCCTCCGCCGCAATATGTCCTGGGGGTACAGCTTCGACAAGGTGTCGGACGTGTATCTCGACATGGTGCGCTTCCGCCACGAGCAGTACGTGGAGCCCACGAAATGGACCGCGGACGTGATCGTCAACGGCGCGGGGAACACGGACAAGGCGTGTGAAATGATCGCCGGTTGGATAGAGAAATAAAGGATGACCCGGGAGGCGTGCGCCTCCCGGGTCTTGTATTATTACTCCGCGAAATCGTCCACCGTACCCATTTTGTAAAACGGCGGCGGTATGAAGTCCGGGATCTTCTTATAAAGCGGAGCGTCGGGGCGGATCCCGTAGTCCCGTCCATCGAAATCAACGAATCCCGGATCGTCGTCCGTGATGAAGTTGGTGTCGAGCCCCGTGGCGGTCTCCTCGCCGTTGTCCAGCTTGAACGGACGCGCGGCGCGGACGATCAGATTGTTCTCGTAGTGGTTGCACCAGGGGGTGCGGAGCCGCCGCTCCGCCCAGCCGGATTTTTCGACGTAATCCGGGTCCTGCAGGTCTTCATGGTGCTGGAATACCGCCTTCACGTAGTCCCGGTAGGTGGGGTTGCGCCCCAGATACTTCTCGTTGCTCATTTCCACCGCGGCGTCGTAGATTCCTTCGAAAAAGCCCTTCCAGTGGCCGAAGGAACAGAGCCAGTAGGATATGTCGCCGCCGAAGGCGAAGTACCCGGCGTCGATGCTGATATTGTTCCAGAAGCAGTGCTCGCCCCCGTTGTGGTGGTTGTAGCCGCGACCTCCGGACTCCCACGTGGTACCGTCGCCGGTGGTGCCGTTGCCCACGACGATGTTGCCGTAGGCGTACATACCACGGGAAAGATCGTCGAAGTAAACGCCGTAGTCGCCCTTCACGAAGTCGTAGAAATAGTTGTATCTGTAATGGTTGGCGCAGGAGGAGCATCCGCCGCCTCCCACGTAGATCATTCCGGTGTCGTGGGTCTCCGTGTCGCCGCCCTTGATAACGTTGTACTCCATGATGCACTCGTTGTTTCCGGCGTCCATGAAGGTGGTGTACTCCAGATAATTGTGCGAGACCACGTTGCCCACCCCTCCGGCGCTTGTGATGCCGAAGCGGTTGTGGGGATTTTTCACGGTGCAGTTTTGTATGAAATTGTTCGCCGGGATGAGGTTCTTCCTGTCTCCGCCGTAGACTCCTGCCGCCTGAGTGGAGAAATGCTCGATCACGGAGGCGATGAGACCGTTTCTGTAACCGCCCTCCAGGACGACGGCGCCTTCTCCGCGGCCTGATCCCACGACGGTTCCGGTTATATGGCACCGCTGGATCAGTACCTGCCTGCAGTTTTCTACGATGAACGCCGATCCGGCGCATCTGCCCGCGTCGAGGTTGTCGATGAGCACGTTCTCCGCCCCCTCGATAAGGAACAGGTCCACGGGGCGCGAGATGAAGCGCACGTCGTCGCCCTCCTTCAGCCCGCCCTCCGGGGGATAGAGGTACAGCGTGCCGTCCGACCGGTCCAGATACCACTCACCGGGGGCGTCCAGTTCCTCGAATACGTTGAGGAAGAAGTACGTGTTGTTCTCACCTTTCCGTATGGGGCTCGAGTCGAAGGGGCGGACTCCTCTGACGGACTTTTTCTCTCTGTCAAAGCCGCCGATCTCGGCGTACCGGCGCGTCCACTCGAAGCACAGCGCTCCGTAGAGGTAGATGTCGTCCCTCCACTCCCAGTCGAGGCACCGCTCGTCGGTGAGGCCGAATTCCCATGTGGGATCGTGCCCCTTGAAGGAGCTCCACGCGGACATGTCGTCGGGTCCTTCAATGCCGCCTGCGTAGATCCTGTCTCCGATGTTGAGCAGATCCTCGTCGGCGTTGGGATAGCGGGCGAGATCCTGGGGCTTGTTGTTGATGATGAGGGTCGAGCCGGCTATGGTCTCGTATTTTCCGACTCTTTCCACGACGGAGCCGAGATCTGTCACGCCGAGCCGGCGAAGATCGGCGCAGACGACGTGCTCCGCCGCCGCTTTTTTGAGCTTTTTCTTCATATCGCCGTCCGGGATCGGCCGGAACGCCGATACGGGAACGGAGAACGAGGCGGAGATCTTCGGGTGTGCGCCCTTGTCAGCCGTGATGATAAGCGGAGACGACTCGGTCCCGGAGTGCTCAGGCCCGATCTTCAGCGACTCGGTCAGATCGAAGTCGCCGCTCATAAGGACGATCTTCGCGCCGCCGAGTCCCTTGACTCTCTCCAGCGCCGCGGCGACGGTCCCGAGGGGAGCCGCCTTCGTGCCGGCGTTTCCGTCGTCGCCCTCCGGCGAGACGAAAAACGTGTTAGCGTTCGACATGGGGAACGCGTCGGTGTTGAAGGGTCTCACCACCGTGATTTCGTCGGGAAGCTCCGCCACCGAGGCGAAGAAACGGTCTCTGACGCCGCCCTCTTCCGTGGGGCGCGCCTCGATGGGCGGATATTCCGTCGGCATATTGAGGTCGATCACGAACTTGTCCGTCACGACCTCTCTCAGCCGCGCAGTTGTGTTGTTTCTCACTTTTTCTTTCCTTTCTTCTTACAAGAAAAGGCGGCGGAGGATGATATTATCTTCCGTCACCTTTCTTTTTTTCGTATTTTGACCGCGGCGCCGGGAACGGGTACGCCGTCCCCTCAGTCTTTGTCCTCGTTGTCGAGTTCTTCGCCGATCACGCTGTCGATGTCCGTATCGTCCGCCTGCTCCGGCTCCGGTCTCTCCTGCTTCTCGCCGCAGATGGGGCAGTAGAAGACGTCCTTCGGTACTTCCGTGCCGCAGGAGGGGCAGATGGTGGTCTTTCTGTACTCCGCCAGCTTCTCCTTGTAGGCCTGGATGTCGCCCTTGATCTTGTCCGCCTGCATGATGAGCGTGGCGATCTCGGCGGCGTTGTCCGCGCCCTCTCTCTCGGAGGCGTAGAACAGACTTCCTATCTTGGAGAATGTGGATCTGAGCCGCGCTTCCTCGGCCCTTATGTTGAACTTGACTCTCGCGATGCCCGTGAGCTCGCTCGTCTTTTTCGCGGCGGCCGCCGCTGCGTCGGTGACGCTTTTCTGGATACCGTCAAAAAATGCCATTATCTTTTCCTCCGTTATTTGGGAATTATATTATATTTTTGGATCCTTCCGAAATACACTATACTATATTTATGCAGAGAAAGTCAAGAGAAAACCGTTTTTTTCATCTTACGATTTTATGATGATCCTCGCAAAGTTGAAATACACGAGCAGAGAAAGCGCGTCGACGATGGTGGTTATGAACGGACTTGCCATAACCGCCGGGTCGAAACCGATACGCTTTGCCAGGATGGGCAGCGTGGCGCCCACCAATTTCGCTATGATGACCACCGCGACGATCGTGAATGAGACGACTGCTGCCTGATACAGCGTAACGTGATCGAGAAGGAGCATCTTGCCGAAGTTGACGGCGGAGAGGGTGACGCCGCACAAAACGGCGACTCTCAGTTCCTTCCAGAGAATGCGGAAGATGTTGCCCATGGAGATCTCGCCCAGCGAGAGTCCGCGGATGACGGTGACGGATACCTGACCGCCGGCGTTACCGCCGGTGTCCATCAGCATCGGGATGAATGCTATCAGTGCCGTCATCGCCGCCTGGTGTGTCAGAGCGTCTTCAAAGTGCTGAAGTATCTTGCTGGTGAAGGTGGCGGAGACCATCAGAAGGAGAAGCCACGGGATCCTCTTGAGCCACGTGGCGAATACGCCCGTCTTCAGATAAGGCTTGTCCGTCGGCGTGATAGCCGCCATGATCTCGATGTCTTCCGTGTCCCCGCTTTCGATGATGTCCATGGCGTCGTCGTACGTGACGATGCCGACCAGGCGGTTCTCGTTATCAACTACCGGGATCGCCATAAGGTCGTATTTCGACATTGTTCGCGCGGTCTCTTCCTTGTCGTCCAGCGTATTGACGCTGATGACCTGCTCGTCCATCAGATCGCCCACCGTGGCGTTCTCGTCCCGGGAGGTCAGAATGTCCTTGACGGTCACGACGCCGATCAGGTGTCTGCCGCTGTCAGTGACGTAGCAGGTGTAGACCGTCTCCTTGGTCAGTCCGGTCTTGCGGATGTGGCGGAAAACGTCCTCGGCGGTCATGGAGGCCTTCAGGTCCACGAACTCCGTGGTCATGATGGTACCGGTGCTGTCCTTCGGATAGTTCAGTATCTCGTTGATCTCCTTGCGCTTCTGGGGATCGGCGTGGAGGAGGATCCTTTTGACCACGTTTGCGGGCATTTCCTCGATGATGTCGACGGTGTCGTCCACGAACAGGTCGCTGATGACCGCGCTCAGCTCCTTGTCGCTGAACGCCGTGATCAGAGTTTTCTGAGTCTCGCTGTCCATCTCGACGAAGCAGTCCTCCGCCGACTCTTTCGGCAGTATACGGAAAAGGATAGGGATGTACTCTTCGTCGATCAGGTCGAAAATCATCGCCGCGTCCGCGGGTTCGAACGCGGTCATCATACTTCGGAGCTCGTGAAATTGCCTTTCTCTCAGTAATTCCTCGATCTTCGGTACGGCTTCTCTGATTTCGTCAGTCATACATCTCGTCTCCTTTCTTTTTTAAGTATCAGGGTTCTTCTGTCAAAACGATACCGCCTACAGCAGTCTCGGCCGCCGCCTTGAGCGCCGCCGCGGCGAGGGAAAGGTCGCCGGAACGGAAGAATGACGTTCCGACTACGAAATTATCCGCTCCCGCGACCGCGCAGGAACCGATATTCGACACGTTGACGCCTCCGTCCACCTGGACGGACATAGAGGGGTTGTCGCGGTCCGCCATTCGCCTGACGGAAGCGATTTTCGGGAGCATGCGCTCCATGAATTTCTGACCGCCGAAGCCCGGTTCCACGGTCATGACGAGGACCATGTCGCAAAGGGGAATAAGACCCCTCACGCATTCGGCACCGAATGCGGGCTTCAGCGCCACGGCGGCCTTCATTCCGAGAGCGCGGACGTCTTTCAGTATGCCCGCGACCTTGTCAGCGTCGCCGATATCGGAGTGAACGGTCACCGAGTACGCTCCCGCGTCCCGCAGCCGTTCAAGATATTTCTCGGGCACGACCGTCATCATATGTACGTCCACGGGAACGGTGACGGAGGAACAGATCTTTTCGATGATATCGAATCCGAAGCTGATGTTCGGCACGTACACGCCGTCCATCACGTCGGCGTGGAGCATCTCCACACCCGCCTCGACCGTATCGGCGAGACTTTTTTCAAGGTGAAGGAAATCGCACGCCAGAAGGGACGGATTGATGATGAAATTACGCTTTTTCACGGTATTCTCCATTTTTTCACGGTAGGTTGCCGCCGGCGTTTCCGCGACTTGCGGTCACGGAAAAAACGGCGCGTCATATCATAAAACTGAGCCGATCCGTCGGCTCCCGGAACAGTTGCCGTCCGGTCCGGAACGATAACGGACGTGCGAAACGAAGGACAGGGAACAGAGTCGCTCGGGGCCGGACTTTATCATACGGACTCTGCGCGGACCGCGGAGAAATAATCTCTGCGGTCTGCCGGGTCGTCACTCTTTCAGAAGGCATACGGCGTGGGCGGCGATCCCCTCGCCGCTTCCGGTGAAACCGAGCTTCTCCTCGGTGGTTGCTTTCACGTTTACCCTTGTCGGGTCGACTCCCATGGCTTCTGCCGTCGCCGCGCGCATCATTTCGATATACGGCGCCAGCTTCGGACGCTCTGCGACCACGGTCACGTCGGCGTATTCCGGCTCGAATCCATTTTCTCTCACCAGAGCGACCGCACGCCGCAGGATCTCGCGGCTGTCCGCGTCCTTCCACGTGTCGTCGCTGTCCGGGAAGATCCTGCCGATGTCCGGCAGACCCGCCGCGCCGAGGAGCGCGTCGGTCAGCGCGTGGAGCGCGACGTCGCCGTCGGAGTGGGCCAGAAGCCCGAATTCACATTTGATCCCGACTCCGCAAAGAACGAGACGGCGCCCGGGTTCCGTGCGGTGTACGTCGTATCCGTGTCCGATCCTCATTTCTTGCCTCTTTTCTCGCCGGGATTTTCTTTCCCGCGCGCGGCTCTCTCCTCGCGGTCCCTCAGTATCGCCTCGGCTATGACCGCGTCGGCGGGATAAGTGATCTTGATGTTCTCCCTGCCGCATTCCACGAGTTTGACCTTGAAGCCGAGCCGCTCAACGAGCATGCAGTCGTCCGTGACCTCCGCGCCGTCTTTTATGGCGGTGTACATGCCGGCACGGTACATATTTGCGAGGAATATCTGCGGGGTCTTGACCATCCACACGGACTCCCGGTCGAGAGTCTCTGCGATCATTTCCGAGGAGTCGGAACGCTTCACCGTGTCCGTCGCTTTTTCCGCCGCGGCTGCGGCGCCGTGGCGCACGGCTTCAAGGATCACTTTCTTTATCAGTTCTTTCGTGACGAGACATCTCGCCGCGTCGTGGACCGCGACGTATTTCGACTCCGGGTCCACCGCTTCCAGCGCGGCGGCGGCTGACTCGCGCCTGGTGGCGCCTCCGGCGACCACGGTGAGCTTTTTTGTGAGCTTTCCGTCGAGGATCGATCTGCATTCTTCGACGTCGTCCTCACCCGTCGCCACGATGATTTCCGTCACGTCATCGCATCCGTCGAAAGCCAGGGCGGACCTCAGCACCGCGGGAACGCCTCCGACGGGTAAGAACTGTTTTTTGACGGTCCCGTCCCCGGAAAACCTCTCTCCGCTGCCGGCGGCGAGGATAAGCGCGGACGTCGGCCGCTTTGCGGTCAGCGCGTCGGCCGCCGAGTTCAGGGACGATAACAGTTTGCCCACGTCTTACGCCTCCTCCCGCTGTGAATTGCCCACAATTACCCTAATTATACCACACGCGGACGAATTATTAAATATTATTAAAGAAACTTGTGTATTTTTTTTGAAACAGATGTGAAAAAATCGTTCCCGTTCTTGATAAATCGGACGATTTCTGCTATTATTTAGTGTGATAAATCAAAATAGGAGCGGCTCTTATGTTTGAAGGCGTAAAATCCAAAAAAGTATTTGAGTTTTTCGAGGCGATCTCCCGTATCCCGCGCGGCTCGGGCAACGAGGCGGGGATCGCGGACTATATCTGCGGATTTGCCGCGGACCGGGGACTCGACGCGTACCGCGACGGGGCGAACAACGTCTTTCTGACGAAGGAAGCGTCTCCCGGACGGGAGGGCGCGCAGTCGGTGGTGCTCCAGGGCCATCTCGACATGGTCTGCGAGGCGGACCCCGGCACGGAGCACGATTTCACGAAGGATCCGCTGAAGCTCGTGCAGGAGGGAGATATCCTCTCCGCCGAGGGGACCACGCTCGGCGCCGACGACGGCGTCGCCGTGGCGATCATGCTCGCCCTGCTCGATTCCGACGAGGATCTCCCCCGGATCGAGTGCCTTTTCACCACCTCCGAGGAAGTGGGGCTCGACGGCATGAAAGCGTTCGATATGGGACGGATCAGGTCCCGGATGATGATAAATCTCGACTCCGCGGAGGAGGGGATCGCCACCGTGTCCTGCGCCGGAGGCGTGCGGACCGATATCAACCTCGATATGCTCCTTTCTCCCGCCGACGGATGGGATTTTTATAAGGCGTCCGTCTCGGGCCTTTTCGGAGGCCATTCCGGCGAGGACATCGCCCTAGGCAGGACCAACGCCGTGGACGCCTCCGCAACGGTTATGCGGTTCATCGCATCTGCTTCGGACGTTCGTATCGTCTCGTGGACCGGCGGCACCAAGGACAACGCCATCCCGCGCTCCTGCGAAACGGTTTTCGCCGTTCCAGCCGGAACTGCCCCACAGGACGCGTTCGACGAGGCGGTGTACGTTCTGAAGACCCGTCTCACCGACGACGACGCGGGGTTCGCCGCGACCCTTGACAAAGCGTCTCCCGCTGACGCCGCAGATGTTGCCTCTTCCCGCCGGCTGATCGACCTTATGTCTCAGCTCAGGAGCGGCCCCCTCGAGAAAGAGCGCGGTATGAGCGATATGGTGGAGACCTCGTACAACGTGGGTGTGATGCAGACCGGAGGAGGAAAAGCGAAGATCACCCTCTCATCCCGCTCCTCCGTCTCGGAAAAGCTTGACGACCTGGAGCTGAAGCTTTCCGCGCTGGGCCGGCTCGCCGGAGGAACCGTGGTCCACAGGAACAGATACCCCGGCTGGAAATACAGGGAAGGGACGGAACTCCAGAAGCTGTACTCCTCCGTTTTCGGGAAGATGTACGGCAGAAAACCGGTCATCACGGGCATCCACGCGGGCCTCGAATGCGGCCTTGTCAGCAACGCCATCCCCGATATGGATATAATCTCCCTCGGACCGAACATCAAGGACCTCCATTCGCCCAGCGAAACACTGGAGATCCCGACTCTCGACCGGCTGTATCAGCTGGTGGTACGTATGCTCGGCGAGATCCGATAAAAGAAAGGATTGTTAAAAATGAAAGCAGTAGTAACGGTAATCGGCAAAGACACGGTGGGCATCCTCGCCAAGGTCAGCGCGGAGTGCGCCGCCCACAACGCCAATATCATAGACGTGACGCAGTCCGTCATGCGGGACATGTTCACCATGATCATGCTCATAGACATCAGCGACCTGTCCTCCGATTTCTCTCAGCTCAACGCCTCTCTTGAAAAACTGGGCGATGAAATCGGCATGAAGGTCCACGTAATGCACGAGGACATCTTCAATTCAATGCACAGGATCTGATAATTCCGGAGATTGCGATGATAAACACTAAGGACATACTTGAGACGATCAATATGATCGACAACGAGAACCTTGACGTCCGCACCATAACCATGGGGATATCCCTCCTGAGCTGTGCGGACAGCGACGCGGACCGCGCCGCCGCCAAGGTCTACGAGAAGATCACCCGTACCGCCGAAAAATTGGTGGAGACGGGGGAATTCATCGAAAAAACCTACGGGATCCCGATAATCAACAAGCGGATATCCGTCACGCCTGCGGCGATGCTCGCCGCCTCTTCCGGGAAACCCGTGAAATACGCCCGGGTCATGGACCGCGCGGCGCGGGAGCTCGGCGTGAATTTCATCGGCGGCTACTCCGCCCTGGTACAAAAGGGCTTTTCCGCCGGCGACAGGGAGCTGATCGAATCCATCCCGGAGGCGCTGTCCGAGACGGAGCGTGTCTGCTCCTCCGTCAACGTGGGGTCCACCAAGGCGGGCATCAACATGGACGCCGTGGCTCTCATGGGCCGCGCCGTCACCGAGGCGGCGCGCCTCACCGCGGACCGCAACTGCATCGGCGCGGCGAAACTCGTGACGTTCTGCAACGCCCCGGAGGACAATCCCTTTATGGCGGGCGCGTTTCACGGTCCCGGGGAGCCGGACTGCGTGATAAACGTGGGTGTTTCGGGCCCCGGCGTGGTCCGCGCGGCGGTGTCTAAATGTCCCGACGGCGACCTCGGCGCCATAGCCGACATCATTAAGCGCACCGCGTTCAAGATAACCCGAATGGGTCAGCTCGTCGGCGCAGTCGCGTCGGAGCGTCTCGGTGTGCCCTTCGGCATCGTCGACCTGTCTCTCGCGCCCACCCCGGCGGTGGGCGATTCCGTGGCGCACATCCTCGAGGCCATGGGCCTCGACGTCTGCGGCATCCACGGTACCACGGCGGCGCTGGCCCTGCTCAACGACGCGGTGAAGAAGGGCGGCGTCATGGCTTCGTCCCACGTGGGCGGCCTCTCCGGCGCGTTCATCCCGGTGTCCGAGGACGCGGGCATGATCGACGCGGCCCGGTCCGGCGCGCTTTCCATCGAAAAACTCGAGGCAATGACCGCGGTCTGCTCCGTGGGCCTGGATATGATAATCATCCCCGGCGACACGCCGCCGGAGACCGTGTCCGCCATCATCGCGGACGAGGCGGCCATCGGTATGGTCAACTCCAAGACCACTGCGGTGCGCGTCATCCCCGCGGTGGGCAGGGAAGCGGGGGAGGAACTGGAGTTCGGAGGCCTCCTCGGAAACGGACCCATCATGAAGCTCAACGTAAGCGGCAGCCCCGAAAAATTCATCCGCCGCGGCGGACGGATCCCTGCGCCGCTGCAGTCTTTGAAAAACTGACGGAGGTAAAAAATGGAACAACTGGTAATGAGATGGCGCGCCGACGACGCGACGATGCCCGATGAGCCCGACTGGGGCGAGTTCGTTTGCCGGACCTATAGCGGCTCCGACGAAGACAAAGAAAAATGGGCGCTCATCATAAAGGAGAGTTTCGGCGGCGACGATTGGACGAAGGAATCCTTCGACGGATGCATGAACGACCACGGGAAGCTCGAAAACGATATGATGTTCATCATTGAAAAGAACGGCGATCCCGCGGCTACCCTGGCGGTAATACCGCATTGGGACGTAAAAGAGGGGTATATACACATGGTCGGGTGCCGGCCGAAGTATCAGGGCGTGGGACTCGGCACGCGGCTCAACGCCGCGGCGGTGCGCTGCCTGCTCGAAAACGGACTTGAGACCGCTTATCTCACCACGGACGACTTCCGTATCCCTGCCATCAGGAGCTACCTCCGGGCGGGCTTTTACCCGGACATCAAGGACGATTCTCACCGCGAAAGATGGGATAAGATTTACGAAATCATAGGAAGATAAAAAAGCTGCCGGCGGGAGCCGGCAGTTTTACATTGTTCCGGGATCAGTCTTTTTATTTTCCCAGATCGTACTCGACGACCTTGTCTCCGAGCGAGATCCTCAGCGCGCACTCCTTTGCCCCGGCGGCTTTGTCCGTTACGATGAAAGCGAGAAATCCGTCCTTCGTCCCGTCCGGCGCCACTTTGCAGGAGATCAGATCATCCTCGTTGTTCATCGTCAAACTGGGTTTGAACTCTTCTCCGTCACAGATGAGCCTGATGACAAGTTCCCCGTCGATCTCCGCCATTCCGCAAAAGAAATCGTCCTCGTCACCCGTGTTCGTGACGGTCATTTTCACGATCCCGTACTTTTTTCCGTCGTCGAGCGTCGTGCTGAGATTGTTCCCGATGCTCAGGGACTGCGAAAACTCAACGGACGCCGGTTTGACCTTCCAGTGGCCGATGGACGATTCCTCTCCCGCGGAATACTTCTTCGTTTCCTTGTTCTTCGATGAAGTCTTATCATTCGAGCAGGAGCCTAGAACTGCGAGAGTTGAGAGAATAAACAGCGCAGTCATGAGGATTGACGCGATCTTTGTGATCTTCTTTTTCATGCTTTTCACCTTATCCTTTCAATTGATTTTCGGCATATGTATAAGTGCGTGCACGGACGCGGGATCACTTTATCAAAAACAGGAACAGGGCGAAATGAAGGAGAACAATGACCGGCAGGCCGATCATGAACTTCTTTTTCCCCGTCTTGTGGCGGATCGCCGCCATCACGACGAACATCACCGCCGCGCCGCCGAGCAGACCGTAGGCCATCAGTCGCACCTCCGGCACTCTCGTTTTTCCCCGGACTGCGGCACTTTTGTCCTTCACCGCCGCCGCGGCGCCTATGACGGAGAATACGGCGAGAGGGATCAGCAGGTACTTTGCCATTTCACTCTTCCGTGAGGAATTTACCCGATTCCTCCTGCGCCATCGCGTCGCACCTCTCGTTATACGGGTGGCCGTTGTGCCCCTTTACCCACACGAATTCCACTTCGTGGACTTC
>JAEEGL016394193.1_pt1 | contig 11670 bp, 3 predicted proteins | sample 9134231 | NCBI WGS metagenome assembly JAEEGL01 (sample SAMN16246548, study PRJNA631951) | gut metagenome | biome: gut microbiome; feature: rumen; material: fiber-attached | host: Bos | place: Iran: Karaj | collected 2018-10 | reverse complement strand
TATGCGGTGTGCGCCGACACGGTGGAGTGGAGCCATGTGTATGAAGTGATTCCCGGCACGTTCACGCCGATAGCGGACAGTTTGAAGAACGTCTTCTGTCTGGCGGACGTGGTGACGCCTACAACGCCCGAGTTCGTGGTGTGCGGCGAGCCGGTGGCGGTGGAATATGACTCCACGCATGCTGCAACGGCATCCTGCGACACGGCGATTTACTATTACCACTACACGGTGAACGGCACGAAATATGTCTGGAAATACATCTATGTTGTCTCCCCGAAGGCGTTCGACGTCCCGGCGAGCGTGACCGCCAAGGTGCAGTGCATCGCCAGTGTGACGCGCCCGACGCCTCCGACAGTGACCAACAGCTGCGGCGACCCGATCGTTCCGGAGCTGACGCAAATCGACAGTACGGAGCACGGCTGCGCCGACACGGTGAAATACACTTTCACCTATAATGACTGTACGAATGACCATGCGAAGACCTGGACATACACCTACATTGTGAAGGACACCATCAAGCCGTCCATCACGGGCACGCTGCCTGAACTGACAGCTGAAGGCTGCAACCGCGGTGTGGTGCCTGCGGCCTACACGACCGTTGCCCAGCTGACTGCGAACGGCCTGACCATCAGCGACAATTGCGTGGGCGACGAGGACCTGAGCGTCAGCAGCAGCGACGAGCTGTCCGACTCCGCGTGCGTGATCACGGTGACGAGACGCTACACGGTGACGGATGTCTGCGGCAACGCTTCCACGGTTAACCAGACCATCAAGATCCGCCGCGCCGACGACTTCACGATCACGGAGGTTGCGACCGGTGACACGGTGCAGTGCGTCTCCGCCGCCACGGTAGAGGCCATCACGCTGCCGGTGGTGAAGGATGCCTGCGGTGTGACCCTTGCCCCGAAAGACACCACGGTGGTGAACAACATCGAGGACTGCAACGGCACGGTGAAGTACATCTTCGGTTACGAGAACTGCGAGGAGAACGACACCGTCTGGACGTTCACCTACACCGTTAAAGTTCCCGCATTGGTGGCCCCCGAGACCATGCGCGATACGATTGCCTGTCAGAGCGACACGGCCACCCGGACCTACACTCCGCCGGTCATCACGAATGCGTGCGGCGAGGTGGCGGGCATCTTCGAGGTGATCCGCGTCTCGACGGTGGGCGCCGACAACAAGGGTGCGATCACCCACACCTACCGTTATGCGGTATGCGCCGACACGGTGGAGTGGAGCCATGTGTATGAAGTGATTCCCGGCACGTTCACGCCGATAGCGGACAGTTTGAAGAACGTCTTCTGTCTGGCGGACGTGGTGACGCCTGCAACGCCCGAGTTCGTGGTGTGCGGCGAGCCGGTGGCGGTGGATTATGACTCCACGCATGCGGCAACGGCATCCTGCGACACGGCGATTTACTATTACCATTACACGGTGAACGGCACGAAATATGTCTGGAAATACATCTATGTTGTCTCCCCGAAGGCGTTCGACGTCCCGGCGAGCGTGACCGCCAAGGTGCAGTGCGTCGCCGACGTGACGCGCCCGACGCCCCCGACGGTGACCAACAGCTGCGGCGACCCGATCGTCCCGGTGCTGACCCGGACCGACAGCACGGAGCACGGCTGCGCCGACACGGTGAAATACACCTTCGCCTATCAGGATTGCGTGCCTTCACACACCAAGACCTGGACGTACACCTACTTGGTGAAGGATACCATCAAACCCTCTTATACGCTTCCTGCTAATATGACGCTTTGTCGTCAACTGGACAACAGTTGCGCGATAGACACGGCTACGTTGGGCGGTCCGAGAAACCTCTCAGACAATTGTATTGAAGCCAATGACTTGAGTGTGACCTATAGCGATGTGATGACGAACCACATCACCGCTCAGGATACGTTGACCAGAACTTGGACGGTTTCCGACAACTGTAACGACTCCGTGTTTGTGCAGCAGATTCTCATCAATCCGGTGTTGCGTGTGGATCTCTACGCAGCGATTTGTTCCGGCAACAGCATTACCTTCGCCGGACAGGTCCTTACCGAGACGGGTGATTACAGCGACACGGTTTCCTCTATGCAAGGTTGCGACAGCATCACCACGATGCATTTGACCGTGGATGATATCATCACCACGGAAGCCAGCGAGGTGATCTGTCAGAATGAATTGCCGTTTACATGGCGAGACACTACCTTCTTGGCCGGTACCACGAGTGGCGACTTTGTGTTCAATCGTGTCACCGCACAGGGCTGCGACAGTATTATGACGTTGCACTTGACGGTGAACCAGACCGCAGAACGCAGCGAGTATTTGACCATCTACCAGAACCAGTTGCCTTACGCTTGGGGTAATGACACGATTTTCGGAGTGGGTACTCAAGACGGTGTCTTTGTGTTCCACAGAGAAACGACCCAGAATTGCGACAGCACCGTGACACTCTATTTGACGGTGATTCCGAATTCAAGTCAGCTGGAAACGCTGATCATCTGTCAGAACGAGCTGCCGTATGAATGGCGCGACACGACCTTCTTGGAGGGTACGGTGAGCGGAAGCTACGTCTTCTATAGACAAACCGTACTGGGTGCCGACAGCATCGTGACGTTGCAATTGACGGTGAACCCGAGTAAAACACGTACCTTCAACGAGACCATCTGTCAAAGCGACCTACCTTACACTTGGGGCACCGACACGACCTTCCAGGCCGGTACGGTCTCAGGCGACTATGTTTTCTACAGACAAACGATCTATGGCTGCGACAGCATTGTGACGTTGCACTTGACGGTGAACCTCACCAAAACCGGCATCGACGAGCGGGTGGTTTGTGACAGCTTGCGCTGGATTGACGGCAATCTCTACACCGCAAGCACGAACACCCCGACGCACACGCTGCAGAGCGCAACAGGCTGTGATAGCGTGGTGACGTTGCACTTGACGGTGAAACATTCTAACACCGGCATCGACGAGCAGGTGGTTTGCGACAGCTTGCGCTGGATTGACGGCCATCTCTACACCGAGAGCACGAACACGCCGACCTACACGCTGCAGAACGTGGCGGGTTGCGACAGTGTGGTGACCCTCCACTTGACGGTGAAACATTCTAACACCGGCATCGATGTGCAGGAGGTTTGCGACAGTCTGCGCTGGATTGACGGCAATCTTTACACGGAGAGCACGAACACGCCGAAGTTCACGCTGACGAACGCAGCGGGTTGCGATAGTGTGGTAACCCTCCACTTGACGGTGAAACACAGCACCACCGGCATCGATGTGCGGGAGGTTTGCGACAGCTTGCGCTGGATTGACGGCCACCTCTACACCGAGAGCACGAACACGCCGAAGTTCACGCTGACGAACGCAGCGGGCTGTGACAGCGTGGTGACGTTGCACTTGACGGTGAAACACAGCACCACCGGTATCGATGTGCGGGAGGTTTGCGACAGTCTGCGTTGGATTGACGGTCACCTCTACACCGCAAGCACGAACACGCCGAAGTTCACGCTGCAGAATGCGGCGGGTTGCGACAGCGTGGTGACTCTGCACCTGACGGTGAAACACAGCGTCACCGGCATCGACGAGCAGGTGGTTTGCGACAGCTTACGCTGGATTGACGGTAACCTCTACACCGAGAGCACGAACACGCCGAAGTTCACGCTGCAGAATGCGGCGGGTTGTGATAGCGTGGTGACTCTCCACTTGACGGTGAACCACAGCAACACCGGCGACACGACGGCGGTGGCTTGCGGTACCTTCACCTGGCATGGCACCACCTACACGGAGACTCCTGAGGTCGCCCCGACCGTCACGCTGACGAATGCGGCGGGTTGCGACAGTGTGGTGACCCTGAATTTGACCATCAAACATGAGGTCTATAACGAGATCACGGCTACGGGTTGCTATGAATACACGTGGCATGATTCCACCTATACGGAGACTCCGTCCACCGATCCGACCTTTGTGATGGAAGGTGCCAATGGTTGCGACTCCATCGAGGTGTTGCATTTGACCATTCTAAAGCCTGAGAATCACTCTGACACGGTTAAGAAATGTGACGGTCAACCTTATTTCTGGCCGCGGAATGGCGAGACCTACACCCAAAGTACTGTCGATATTTTTGCGCATTACGATGAAGAGACGGGATGTACGCACTACGATACGCTGCATCTCACGATAGGAAGGTCGAGCGAAGTCACCCTCGACACGTTTGCTTGTCGTTCCTATCAATGGGGTGACGAGCTCTTAATCGAGAGCGGTGTCTATACGAAGACGTTTACCAATGCGAGCGGCTGCGACAGTATTGTCCACCTCGACTTGACTATCACGGGTGGTACCGAGGAAATTTACGAGTATGATACGGTCACTGTTGCTCAGATTCAGGCGGGTACGGTGATATGGCGTGGCGATACCATCAGAGAGCCCGGTTTCCATACCGATACGGCCTATGCTGCTCCTGGCTCTTATCAGTGCGATACGATCTTCCACATGGTTATCACGGTGTTGTGTCCTGATTTCCGGGCCCACTCCATTCCTATCGCCAATGTTTGTGGTAATGACGGAGTAATCATCGTCGTGGTGGATCATCCTGCTGATTCCATGAAGAATGTTGACTACGGTATAAACATGCAGGGCAATATTACATGGCAATCGGATTCCATTTTCACGAATGTGCCTTCAGGTTTCCGCGCGATCATTGTTCGTGACACGACGTACCAATGCTTCACCATGGCGAGTGTGGTGGTGCCAGCTCCTACTCGGCGTTCGATGACTTGTCCGCCGCCGGTCAACATCATGATGGAGTATGGCGATCCGCTGCCGTATTATATCTCGCCGGAGACTCTCGGCACGCCTGAGTTGACCGGTTGGCGTATGCAGTTTACGGAGATTACCAACAATATTCCGGAAGGCTACCTCTTCCCCGAAGGAACCACGACCATCCAATGGGTGGCTGATGACACGTTATCCTCATGCGAGCCGGATACTTGCGAGCAGGTGGTGAACATCACCTTCCCGGGCTGTCCTGACGCTATCGACTGCCACGGATACAACTACTCCAGTGTGCGTATCGACAACTACTGCTGGACGAAGATCAACCTGAGATCCGAAAACTATCAGAATGCTGACGGCTCTTGCGGTGATTCAATCCCGTGTGCATACGAATACACCAGTGTGATCTACCCGAACACCGCAGCCAATGTGGATGCCTTCGGTAAACTCTACTGCTTCGAGGCGGCTATAGGTGACAGCACCATCAACGAGCACGGCCATATCCAGGGTATCTGTCCTGCGGGCTGGTATCTGCCTTCTCCGGAACAATACCTGCAACTGAACGCTCACGGCGCCTACGCCCTGAAGTCGCCGCTCTACTGGGTTGACGGCGGCGGTGACAACAGCACCGGATTCTCGTGGCTGCCTGCCGGCTACTGGAACGGCGCGGCACAGCGGTTCGAAGGACTCCTCTCCGAGGGCTACTTCTGGGCGACCGAGGTGGTGAACGGCGAGATTAGGTCTTCGGCCATTCTGATACATCACGACTGTGACACGGTCCAGGAGACGGAGACGCACCAAGGAATGGGGTACAGCATCCGTTGTATCAAGGAAAAGTAGGGGAGAATGCCTAAAATCAACAGAACTCCACTGAAGGAGAGACCCTTTCCGGATTATACCCGGAAGGAAGAGATGCTGAATATGTGGAGCCATGTCTTCGGCGCCGTGTGTGCCGCGGTGATGATGGTAATGGTGGTGCGCCTCACCAGGGGCAATCCGCTGGCCATGGTCTCCTGTGTGGTCTATGTCGCCTCCGTCTTCGTGATGCTGGTGGTCTCGGCCGTGTATCACGGACTGCCCAAGGGGATGCCCAAGCAGGTGATGCGGGTGGTGGACCACTGCGACATCTTCTTCACGATTGCCGGAACGTACACGCCTATCACGTTGTTGGGCATCTGCAAGATCAATCCGGGACTGGGTTGGACGATTTTCGCGATAGAGTGGGCGCTGGCGATTGTCGGCGCCACTCTCAACGCCATCGACTTGAAAAAGTTCTCCAAATTCTCCATGGCTTGCTATTTGGGGATGGGGTGGTGCGTGCTCATCAGCCTCAAACCGGCCATCCAGGCATTGACATGGCCTGGCTTCTGCTGGATCATAGCCGGCGGCGTGGCCTATACCGTAGGCGCCGTGCTCTACCAAATCGGCAAGAAGAAGCGCTACCGCCATTTCGTTTTCCACATTTTCGTGGTGGTCGCGGTGGTGGTGCAATTTATAGGATTTGTCAAATATTTGTTATAATTTGATTTTTTTGTATTTTTGCCATTTGTTATTTTTGAGTGCACACGTATAGATTTTTATGGCAAGAAAACTACATACTCCTCTGTTAATCAATCTCATGCTGTTTATTGCCGGAGGTCTGCAGACTTGGCGTCTGCGTCACGCGTCGCGGCATCCGCGCATGGCGGCGGAGAACACCTTGCGACAGATCCTGAACATCAGCAAAAACACCGTTTATGGCAAGGAGCACCATTTCGAGGAGATTCTGGCCGCCCCCAAGAACGAGGAGCTCTTCGCGCTGTACAACCATCTGGTCCCCCCGAATGATTTCGAGGCGCTGCGCCCCTACGTGGAGCGCCACAAGAACGGCGAGCGCAATGTGCTCTTCCCGGGCCGTCCGTTCATGTATGCCACCACCTCCGGCACCACTTCCCAGCCCAAATGGGTGCCCATGACCCGCAAGTATCTCAAGGATGTCTATGGCAAGATGTCGCATGTCTGGATGTGGAACTTCATCAAGCACAGACCCTTGGCTTTGGCCGGACACATTTTCCCCATCGTGGGCAAGGAGTGCGAGGGCTACGCGCCCGACGGCACGCTCTACGGCTCCGTGAGCGGCGTGCTGGTGCGTGACATCCCCTCCGTCGTCAAAAAGCATTACACGGCGCCCGCCAGCGTGATGTCCATCGAGGATTACGCCGCCCGCAACTACACCCTGATGCGCCTCGCCGTGCAGCATTGGGATGTCACCCTCTGGGCTACCGCGAACCCTTCTACGATTCTGGAGTTGCAACGCTCTGTGGACGAGAATCTTGACCTGCTGATTGACGATATCGAAAAGGGCACGCTGACCGACCGGTTCAACATCTCGCCCGAAATCCGCGAGGAACTCAAGTCCTATATGCGTCCGCGTCCCGAGCGTGCGGAGGAGCTGCGCCGGCTCCGCGACCGGAGCGGCGGGCATATCCTTCCGAAAGACTATTGGCCCGAACTCCAGATTCTCAGTACCTGGAAATGCGGCAACACGCGGGTCTATATGGAGAAATATCTGGACTATTTCAATTTGGAACAGACGTTCTATCAAGAGCTTGGATATATCGCCACCGAATGCCGGTTCGGCTTTTCCCTCGACGACACCGTCGAGTCGGTGATGTTCCCCCACATGCACTATTACGAGTTTGTGGCGGAAGACGAACTTGATTCGCCGGCCAAACACTTCCTGCAGCTCGACCAGCTGGAGCAGGGGAAACGCTACTGCGCCTATGTCACCACCTTTTCGGGCCTGTTCCGTTACAATATGAACGACCTGATTGAAGTGGGCGGGAAATACGAGGCGACCCCGACCATCCACATGGTGAGCAAGGTGAACGGCATCGTGTCGCTGACCGGCGAGAAACTCTACGAACCGCAGTTCATCGAGGCGGTGAAGGAGGCCGAGAAGGAGACGGGCATCAAGACGGGCTTCTTCGTGGGCTTCGCGGATGTCAGCCAGTCGCTCTACCATTTCTACTTCGAATTCGAGGACCAGGAGACCACCCAGGAGACCGCCGACGCGTTCGCCAAGGTAGTCGATCGCAAGTTGTGCGCCATCAATATCGAATATGAGTCGAAGCGGGCCAGTTTCCGGCTTCACGAGCCGGTCGCGCATATGCTCATCAAGAATGCGTACGCCCGTTTCAAGGCCGCCTGTCTCGCGGAGGGCATGCGCGACGGACAGTTCAAGTTCAACCAGCTGATGCAGGACGAAAGCCGCCGCGGCAAGTTCCAGGTGCTGATTCTGGGCGAGAAGATCTCCAATGTGGTCAGCAACGTCATGGAGCGTCGTGCCGACTTCGTTGACCGCATGAGGGAACGGGAGCAGCGCATCCAGGAACGTCGTCAGCAGCGGCTGGACCGTCGTTCCCAAAAGAAAGAGCGCCGCATAGAGCGCCGTCGGGAACGTCATGAGCGCCGGCAGGAGCGCCGCCGGGCGAGGGAATAGCCGTCCCGCCCTCCCTTTTCCATTGCTTTTTCCATCCGGCTCCCATTCCCGCATCCCCCCATGCGGGACGATGGTTTATAATTATTTTTCCACCGTTGGAAATCATACGACAAATTTTGTATATTTGCAACCTTAAAAAAATTAGGTTGAGAAAGTTATAAATATTTATAAATCAAATAATTAATAAAAGAAAAGATGAAAAACAAAGGACTAGTTTTATTCTTTACCATCCTGATTGCGTTGGTCTGCATCTACTGCCTGTCCTTCTCATTCGCCTCATGGCGTGTGGAGAAAAAGGCGGAGCAGTTTGCGAACGATCCCGCCGCCATCGAGGAGGTGAAGAAAATGGCAAACGGTGACGTTATGCTGGAGAAACATTTGGTTGATTCTGTGATTGATGCCCGTACACGTCAGTATCTGACCGGCATGAACGACTCAACGGTCTATCTCGGAAACACTTACAAACAATGTAAGTACAAAGAGCTGAACCTGGGTCTGGACCTGAAGGGCGGTATGAACGTGACGTTGGAGATCTCCATGCCCGACGCTGTGAAGAGCTTGGCTACCAACACGGACGATCAACTGTTCAAGAACGCTTTTGAGAAAGCGCAAGCCGAATACGCCAAGACGGTGAACGGCGACTTTATCGATATTTTCGTGAAGAATTTCAACGCGGAGAAGAAGGCGCTGAATCTCAACAACGCCAACCTGCGCACATACTTCGGCGAGCGTTCCGGCATGAAGAATGCCACCGACGACCAGATCATCACCTTCGTCCGCAAGGAGAGCAACGAGATCGTGGACCGCACCTTCAAGATCCTGCGTACCCGTATCGACCGTTTCGGTGTGGCTCAGCCCAACCTGCAGATGCTGCAAGGCGGACGTATCCTCGTGGAGCTTCCCGGCGTGAAGGAGCCCGAGCGTGTCACCGACCTGTTGAAGAGCACGGCAAAACTGGAGTTCTGGGAAGTCTATCACGATGTGGTGGGCGGCAAATCCATCCAACAGCGTTTCATGGACGCCGATGCCAAACTGGCCGACCAGCTGAAGAACAAGAAGGAGGAGGCTCCCGCAACGGCTGCCGACACCGCTTTGGATGCCGCTCTGAACGCGGACACCACTCTCGCGGCGCTGGACGCCACAGCCGATGAGGAGGAAGACGAAGATATGGAAGAGACTGAAATCGGCGAAGGCGCCATCCTCAGCCACGCGATCACCGGCGGCTTCAATGTCATCGCTTATTTCAAAGAGGCTGACATGCCGAAGATCGACCAGATGCTTCCTGAACTGGAGCGCATCCTCGGCGATCCGAACGTCGTGTTCTATTGGGGCTCCCCCGAGAAATTCCCGAATGTCGGCACCGCCTATCCTCTCTATCCCCTGAAAAAGAAAAACGACCGCATTGGACCTCTGTTGAGCTCTGAGACCATCGGAGGCAACCGCGTGGTGCGCAATGCCCGCCAGGATGTCGATCAGAACAACCGCGTGGTCGTCACCATGTCTATGGAAGACCAAGCTGCCGACGAGTGGCGCAAGATCACCCGCGAGGCTGCCGCCAAGGGCACGGCCGAAAATCCCACCTGTATCGCTATCGTGCTTGACCAGTTCGTCTATTCCGCTCCGACTGTGAAGAACGAGATCCCGAACGGTAACTCCGAGATTTCCGGTAACTTCACCATCGAAGAGGCCAAGGACCTTGCCACCGTCCTGAACTCCGGTAACCTGGAGGCCGGTGTCAACATCGTCCAATCCGAAATCGTCGGACCTACGCTGGGTAAAGAATCCATCCGTTCCGGCTTGCTCTCCTTCCTCGGCGCCTTCCTCTTGGTCATCATCTATATGTTCCTCTACTACAGCCGCGCCGGTCTCGTTGCCGACCTCGCCCTGCTGTTGAACGTCTTCTTCATCATCGGTGTGCTCGCCTCTATGGGCGCTGTCCTCACCCTGCCCGGTATCGCCGGTATCGTCCTGACCCTGGGTATGGCCGTCGATGCGAACGTGATTATATATGAACGCGTGCGCGAGGAAGTGCGCGCCGGCAAGGGCATCCGCGTGGCCGTTGACGAAGGTTTCAAGAATTCATATTCCGCTATCATCGACGGTAACGTCACCACCTTGATCACCGCTATCGTGCTTTACATCTTCGGTTCCGGTCCTATCCAAGGTTTCGCCACCACGTTGATCATCGGTATCCTCTCCTCTCTCTTCACCGCTATCCTCGTCTCCCGCGTGATCATCGAGGCTCGTCTGAAGAAGGGCAAAGATTTCTCCGTGGGAACTGCCGCTACCATCAACGCTTTCACCAACACCCATTTCGACTTCCTCAAGACCAGAAAGGTGTTCTACTGTATTTCCGGTGCGTTGATCCTCATTTCCATCGTCTCCTTCTTCACCCTCGGCTTGCAACCCGGCGTTGACTTCACCGGCGGCCGCAGCTACGTGGTGCGTTTCGACAAGGATGTGGTGACCAAAGACGTCCGTGAGGCTGTCATCAAGGAATTCGGCGGTTCTCCTGAGGTGAAGACCTTCGGTAGCAACAACCAAGTCCGTATCGTGACCAACTATAAGATCGAAAGCAACGATGTGAAGGACGACCAACTCTGCGAGAAGAAACTCTACAACGCTTTGAAGGGTTTCTATGACAAACAAGACCTGAGCGAGTACGACTTCACCCACCTGACCAACGATGTCCGTGGTATCCAGTCTTCACAGAAGATCCAGCCCACCGTCGCCCGCGAGTTGCTGCGCAACGCTTTCTGGGCAGTGCTGGCCTCCCTGGTGTTGATTTTCATCTACATCGCCATCCGTTTCCGCAACTGGCAGTTCGGTATGGCCGGCGTCTTCGCGCTGTTCCACGACTCCTTCCTGACCATCGGTATGTTCTCCTTGTTCTACAAGGTGCTGCCGTTCACCATGGAGATCGACCAGAACTTCATCGCCGCTATCTTGACGGTGATCGGTTACTCCATCAACAACGTGGTGGTCATCTTCGACCGTGTGCGTGAAAACCTGGCTCTCTACCCGAAACGCAGCAATTACGACAACTTCAACGCCGCTATCAACGGTACGTTGGGCCGTAACGTGAATACCGCCGCTACCACCTTGGTCACCCTGTTGGTGATCTTCATCTTCGGTGGCGAGGTTATCCGCGGCTTCGTCTTCGCCATGTTCATCGGTATCACCTTCGGTACCTACTCCGGTATCTTCGTGTCCAACCCGTTGGCATACGACTTGCTGAAGTTCAACAAGAACAAAGGCGGCAAGAACGAGGAAGTTGCCAAGAAGTAATTTCGGATTCGGAATTATACAACCAAAAGAAAAAGCGTCTCTTTAACGGAGACGCTTTTTTTTTTAGATTTGGAAGTTTGAATTGGAGACTGGGGACTGTGACTTTGGGACTTAGACCTTGGGATTTACAAGTT